>Ga0255773_10003508_pt1 | contig 13813 bp, 10 predicted proteins | sample 011ome_17_FD_179971 | JGI IMG/M metagenome (GOLD analysis project Ga0255773, IMG submission 179971) | Coastal salt marsh microbial communities from the Groves Creek Marsh, Skidaway Island, Georgia - 011502XT metaG (version 2) | ecosystem: Environmental > Aquatic > Marine > Intertidal zone >...
CTCTTGAATAGCTTCTTGTGTTTTTATTGTAAATTTCTCTGGATTCATTTGCTTTTCTTTTTGAATTCATATAACTTCTATCAAATCCGAAACCAATATGTTAATTCGCTGAAAACAAGCAAGTTTGTCATAAATACTTTCCAAATTCTGCCTTTTTGACTGAGTAAAACCAACAAACCGACTTTTTTACCATTATTTTAAGTAATAGGCCTAAGAAGAAAGAAAGTATTTTAGTAATTTGGTGAAATAATTGAGTAATACCGAAATACACCCATTATGAAAAAAATAATCTTATCAGGGCTGATCTGCTCTGCACTAGTTTCTTGTGATATCGCCCAACAAGTGGCGGGAGAAATTCTACTTCCTACCGAAAGTTCAGAAACCAAATTAACCAATACCGAGGTAATCTCTGGATTGAAAGAAGCACTAAATCTTGCTATCAACAACTCTTCTTCCTTGGCTTCCAAGGTTGATGGATTCAATGGTAACTCTCTTATCAGACTTCCCTTTCCGGAAGATGCAATTCGTGTAAAGGAATTCTTAAACGACAAAGGATTATTGCAAAACCAATTGGCTACCTTTGAAACCACCTTGAATAGAGCCGCTGAAGATGCCTCTAAAACCGCTGCCCCTATTTTTTTAGACGCTATAAAAAACATGAGCATTCAAGATGGTTTTGCAATTTTGAAAGGTGGTGAAGGAGCTGCCACTCAATTTTTAAAAGAAAAAACTACGGCTCAACTTATTGCAGCATTTTCTCCCATTGCAAAAGCTTCCATTGATAAGGTGGAACTGACCAAGCAATGGAATCCGTTGGCAGACTTGTACAATAAATCTACTCTCTTGACGGGAAAAGAAAAAGTGAATCCAGACCTAGATCAATACGTTACCAATAAAGCAGTTGACGGACTTTTTACCCTAATGGCTCAAGAGGAAAATAAAATTAGAAAAGATCCTGCAGCTCGTGTTACTGATGTGCTCCAAAAAGTATTTGGCTCGTTGGATAAATAGATTTTAGATGTTGGATTTTAGACAAAACGAAAACTTCTGAGGGGATTGGATTATTCGGAAATAAATTCTCTACAAAACAGTGAACAATGAACGCAAGATTAAATGAATCAGAAAATCCACTTGAGGAATCGGAATTAGTGATTAACCCAGACGGAAGTATTTTTCATTTACACCTTCGGCCTCATCAGCTTGCCGAAACGGTTTTACTAGTAGGAGACCAAGGAAGAGTAGAGCAAATCTCCAAAAATTTTGATTCTATTACCCATAAAACGGCTAACAGAGAATTTGTGGCTCACACAGGAACTTATAAAGGCAAGGAAATTACTGCTCTTTCGACTGGAATTGGAGCCGACAACATTGATATTGTGCTCAATGAGCTGGATGCTTTGGTAAACATCGACCTACAAACTCGTTGTATCAAGAAAGAAAAAAAATCGTTGAATCTCATTCGAATTGGAACGTGCGGTGCCTTGCAGCCAGACATTCCGATTGACTCCTACATCGTTTCAGAATTTGGTCTTGGTTTCGATGGCATTGCAGGATTCTACAGCCACCTGTCTAGCGAAGAAGAGTTGGATTTTGAAAAAGCTTTTTTTTCACAAGTGAATTGGAGCGTCTCTACCGTAAAGCCCTATATGGCAAAGGGAAGTGATGAACTCATCACTCTATTAAAACCAGAAGCCAGCACCGGAATTACCGTAACGGGAAATGGATTTTATGGCCCACAAGGAAGAGTGCTCCGAATAAAAACCCAACAAGAAAACCTCAACGAACAGCTGGCTCAGTTTGAATTTAATGGTACAAAACTGGTAAACTTCGAAATGGAAACTTCCGCCTTGTACGCGTTAGGCTCCATGATGGGACACAAAACTGCCACCATTTGTGCGGTTATTGCCAACCGCCATCTGAAAGAATACAGCAAGGATTACAAAAAAACTGTGGACAAAATGATTGTGTATGTTTTAGAAAAATTGGTGGAATAAAAGTAAAGCTTACTATGTGCTCTTTTTTTTGACCTGAATTTATTCCTTTCATTTTACTGAATCATCAATCACTTGTTTATATTTGCTTCAGAAACCTAATTCTCCTATGAAATTTTCTTTAATCGTTCCAGTTTACAATCGTCCTGATGAGATGAAAGAACTACTGGATAGTCTCGAAAAACAAGATTATCAGGATTTTGAACTAGTCGTGATTGAGGATGGATCTTCTGTTACGTCAGAAGACATTTGCACTCAATATGCAGATAAGTTTCCAATTCATTATCATTTTAAGAAAAATGAAGGTCCGAGTATAGGAAGAAATTTGGGAGCTACCTTAGCCAAAGGAGACTACCTTATTTTTACCGACAGCGATTGCATTCTACCGCCAAACTACCTCTCACTTATTTCGAATTCTATTACAAACGAATACCAAGGCTATGGTGGACCAGATGAGTCTCATCCGGATTTTAATAACATGCAAAAAGCCATCAGCTACTCCATGACTTCGTTACTAACAACAGGTGGAATTAGGGCTCGGAAAAAGAACGAAAAAAACTATGTGTTGAGGAGTTTTAACATGACCATTTTGAAAGAGGCTTTTCTAAAAATGGGAGGATTTCCTGCAACTAAATTGCACCCAGGAGAAGACACAATTTTTGGAATAGACTTTCTACAAGCTGGTTACAAAACCAAAATTATTCCAGAAGCTCACGTCTATCACAAACGAAGAAATTCCATTCAGAGTTTTTACAAACAGGTTTCAAATTTTGGCAAAGTACGCTACCTCATTACAAAACTATATCCCGAAACTTTCAAGGTCACGTTCTTGTTTCCCTCGGTTTTCTTTTTGTTTGTGGTTCTCTCTGTGCTTCTTTTGCCTTGGACAAGAATCCTTTTTGTTCTGGTAGTTAGTTATTTATTAGCTATTTTTATTGACTCAAGCAGAAAAAACAAGTCCATTTCGGTGGGAGCCTTGTCAGTGTGGACTACTCTTGTTCAATTTACTGGCTACCACCTTGGCTTCTCTCGAGCAATTTGGAAAGTAGAAATCAAGCAAGAAGACGAATTTAATTTAGGAATTACAAAAAAATAATTATGAAACTAAAAGACTTAGCCCAAACCATTAAGCCTGTTCATTTAATCGCCATAGGCCTTATTCTTGTTTTTAATTTGGTTTATTTCTCTCCCCAATTAGATGGAAAGGTTGTGAAAGCAAATGATGCAATTTCCTCTACTGCATGGACCAAACTTCCAGCAGATTATACAGAGAAGACAGGAGAGCCCTCTCAGTGGAATTCTTCTATGTTCAGTGGTATGCCATGGGGATTTTTATCCAATGGTATTGAATACAACTATGCAAGAAAGCTGAATGATGTATCTCACTCATTTTTTTCTTATCCGGCTGGATACATGATCAAAGCAGGACTACTTACCTACTTAGCCCTAATTCTTTTAGGAATATCACCCTGGCTGAGTGTAATACTTGCTTTGGCTTTTTCGTATAACGTAAATTACGTGGTATTGATTGAAGCTGGTCATGCTAACAAACTAGAGGTACTCGCAGGATTCCCATTACTTATTTCAGGATTAATTTTGTCTTTCAGAGGAAAATCTCTTCTTGGGTTCGTGATTGTAAGTTTATCAGTTTCTATTGCCTTTGTAAGAAACCATCCTCAAATGGTTTATTACTTGTTTATATTACTGTTTGTCTTTGCCTTGGTTTATTTTATTTTCTCTATCAAAAACAAACAGCTGGTCCATTTTATAAAAGCAAGTGCTGTTGTTATCACTGCGGTGGCAATAGGCGCTGCCTCCAACATTAGTCAAATCATGTCTTCTCAAGATTTCTCTGACGATACCATGAGAGGAAAACCTATTTTGGAATCGAATGCCGAAACTGCGAATACAAGCAGTAGTGTAAGCGGACTAAACTGGGAGTACGCGATGGGATGGAGTTATGCAAAGGAAGATGTTTTTAGCATATTGATTCCAAGAGCTGTGGGAGGATCTTCTAAGGAAGAAATAGGAAAAGCTGAACCCGGAAAGCAAACTTTGGCAAATGCGCTGAAAGGTGACGGAAGATTCAAACCTAAAAAAGATGGAAACTATATATTTGGAATCTATTTCGGAGGGATGGGATCAACAGGCGGATCAGCATATTTGGGAGCAGGATTACTTTTTCTGTTTGTGTTCTCAATGTTCTTATTAAATTGGAAAAACCGAATCGCTTTTGGCGCCACAGCTATAGTTCTTATTGCTCTTTCCTTAGGAAAGAATTTTGAAGCACTCAACTTATTCCTGTTTGAGAACTTGCCATTTTTTAACAAGTTTAGAGCACCAAGTTCGATTATCAATATTCTCCCAGGCTTTTTAGTTCTTGCAATTGGAATGGGTCTAACCAAATTCATGAAAGAAGAAAACAAATCTAAGTATCTAAAACCACTTCTTATTAGCGGAGGAATTACAGCAGGATTGAGCATACTTTATTACCTCTATGCTATGAACGGTTATGACAAGATAAACGAAGGTCAACCAATGATTGTCGAAGCAAGAAAATCTTTGTTAGGAGCGGACGTAATGCGCACGGTATTTATTGTAGCACTTTCCTCCTTAGCTTTGTACTTGTTCATCAAAAACAGAATTAAAACTAATTTCCTTTTCATTGGATTAGCAGCACTTATTCTTGTTGATTTGGTGCTAGTAGGAAAGAGATACCTCGATGCGGATAGTTTTGTGAATAAATCCACTTATCAGACCGAATTTAATCCAAGGCCAGTGGATCAACAAATATTCTCAATGGAACCCAAAGGAAGAGCCTACTACCGTGTATTTGATCAGTCCATTCCTACTTTCAATGATGCAAAAACATCCTACCACCACAATACCATTGGAGGATATCACGCTGCCAAACTGCAACGTTATCAAGATTTAATTGATTTTCAAATTGCAAAAGGCAATATGCAAGTGTTGAATATGTTGAACACAAAATATTTCATCAATCAGCAGCAACAATTACAGGTAAATAATCAAGCCAATGGCGTTGCTTGGTTTATTAAAGACATTACGGAAGTAAACACTCCATTGAAAGAAATAAAAAGCTTGGATTCTATTAACACCAAAGAAAGAGCTGTAATTTTGGCTACAGAATTTAACAAAGAAGATTACGACCAAGTAGGAGACGGAACCGGCACAATCAGCTTGGAACAGTACCTTCCAAATAGAATGACCTACTCTGCCACCAATACAACCAATCAATTCGCAGTTTTCTCGGAGATATGGTACGGAAAGAACAAGAGTTGGCGGGCGTACATTGATGGAAAAGAAGCCAATATCGTGCGGGTGAACTATGCACTTAGAGGACTAGAAATACCAGCAAATGCCAAGGAAATTGTCTTTGTGTTAGATCCTCCTGCAAAATATGCAGCAGTGTCAGGATTTACTTCCGGATTTTTACTATTAATGTTGGTGCTACTTTTTGTACTCCCAAAAAAGTGGAAAGAGAAACTAAATTTTGTACCTAAAAAAGTCGCGTAACTTCCATCGATTTCCGGTAACAGCTCTGTACGCTGTTGCCCATTTTTTGAACTGAAATAGGTACTTTATAGCCAAAAAAACAGTGGAAGGATACCACTTCCTTATGCGCTTGCCTTTGAAAGTGGAATTTTTTAACCCTTGGTAATCAAAATATTTGGTTTTGATTCCGTAGGTAGAAAAATAATAGCCATAAGGTAAACAAGCCTCTTGAGATTTTGGGGATAAGTCAGGAGTAATAATCAATTCGAACAACTCCTCATAAGATTGAGGTTTGTAACACGTATCCTCTAAATAAAAGTAAAATGATTTACCTAGCAAAATAGAGGTTTTACCCCAATAAGTTGCCTCAATTCCCGATGTTGAGCCAAAAACTATAGACTTATCGCAAGCATCCATTAAAGCGTAAGTATCAATGGGGTCGTTGGGGCCTATCACAGTCAAATTTGGAAATTGAAACTGGTCGATTTCCTTCATTTGTACATTATCCACTTTTCCAAGATTTGGATGAATCCTCAAATAAAAATGAACTGCCTGATTTCTCTCAAATTCTGACACAATTCTTTGTATCGCTTCATTTTGAGTATCAAAAAGTTCAGTAGCAAACTCCTCAATTACTTTCATTTCGTCCTCCGAAGAGTTCAGAATCAACACATTGTTTAGTTCCGATTTAAAGTTTAGTGGAAGCGCATTATGTTCCTGGTTCTTCGTAAACGATATTTCTATGGAATCGTCCCTATTTCTCTTCTTTTTGAACCAATCGTGTGCCACTTGTTTCTTGGTCAGTTCGCTCCCTTTCTCCCACAGTTCGATCATACTTTGGTGACGATATTTGATACTATGAGGCAAACTGTTTTCGAACAACTCATAGGTTCCAACCGAGCCTGATTCAAGTGATACAAAATCCAACCCAATGGATTTGCAATACTCCAAAAGGGGATGGATTTCGGAAAACCTCCCATTGAATAACCCAATTTTATCGGGAGATTCGGTTCGAATCAATTCCTTAAAATTAGACAAAACATTAATGGATTTTTTAATTTCCAATTCCAGAACATCGTGATACTTTTTCGAATTTATATGATAATCACGGTAATAAGAAATGACGGAAGAAGCCACTCCACGCCCTATATTTATCCCCTCAAATTCATAGTCAAGCACTTCTTGCAAATTATTAAAAAAAGGCAAGTCACAGGTCACTTCGTGCTGCTTTAAACTAATAATATCTTTTGAAGAAACACCTATCTCTTTCAATAAATGTAACGAACGACTTTGACAAGAGGCACAAGCAATCGAATTATGTAAAGGATTGAAATAACAATTTGCCAAAACTCCATTGCACATTATAATTTTGAATTCTACTTCCTCATGATTTAGCGTTTCCAAATATTCGGCAGTTAAGCCAATTTGCCTTGAACTAAGACCCGTATTCGAATATATAAGGTACTTTTTCATCGGTTTAAAACTGGTTGTGAAAAAAATTCATTCTGTCAACTATGTTCTCAATTTGCTGTTCGTATGAGATGGAATTTTTCGTAAAATTAGTTTGCCAATTTGCCGTTTGAATCAACCACTTCTGCTCATGATAAAAAGAAATGTAACGCACGATTTCTCTCTTTATGTCGGAATCTTTCATGGCCCCTAGTTCCTGAATTGCCAATTTACAAGATTCTACAGAAGTAACTTTTCTTGCCGCCCGGCAAGACATGTAATACGTGTTTCCAAAAACAAGAGCAGGAACATTCTTTGTGATTGCCTCCCATCCCAAAGTTCCCGTTAGTGTGGCTACCAATTGAGCATTTTGTATGAGGACTTCAGAATCAATCTCTAAGGGAACTATCTCAACATTTGGCAGTTCGTCAATACATTTGTAAAACAACTCATTCCGATAATGACGATTCGGTACTTTTCTCACATTAAATTGGTTGGGATGATCTTTTACATACACTTTCCAACCTTTGGGAATACTATCAGATAATACTTTAATCATCATCAATTGATTATCAAACTCGCCTCCCATCGGCTGACTTGTTTTTTCGGGCTGCATATGCAAACCTACAAATACATAATTTTGGTTCAAAGAAATATTCGAATTTGCCAATTTATTGTACTTCACATTCAATCGAATGAGCTTAAAAAGCTGACGAGTCAATATTATTCGGTAATACAATCTATTTTTAATGCCATTGAGCGAAGCAAAATGAAGCACTTCTTTCTTGAATAAAAATGGAAAGAATCCCATAATGAGATTCTTTATTCCTTTAATAACAAATCGAATGTACAGTTTTAAGGAAGAAAATGGGCTCTGTGCTACAATAGCTTTTGTTTCCTTGTTTTTGTACTCTTCCAATATCTCCGAGTTTTTGAAAATGGAAGCACTTAGATTCTTCGGAAGTTTAAGCAACAACGATTCAGTAGATTCATTTTTGGCGTATTCGGTGGATAGTTTCGGCCATTCATCTTGGTTGAGTAAAACAGAGTATTCAGTTAAAAAATGGTACTCAAGTTTCAACACTTTGAGTCCTTTTAACTTACAGAGTTCATACATCACATGCGTAAAAAACGAATGAGGAGTATCAAAAACCACAACACCCTGAATGTCTTTTGAATCAATCAAAAAAGAAAAGTAATTCAACAACAATAAATACATCCTCCTTCTCGAAAAAGCACTTGTAGGAATCAAAGCCGATCGATCCATCAAACGAATCGACATACTCTCAATATGCTTGCAGTCCATGATATCTTGTTCAGAAAGCACCCATTCAGTATGAATAAAAGCAGAATAAACATCTGGGTATAAAAAATCATTTAAGGTATCGAATTGACCTTCTGGAAATGATTCCTTTAGTTTGGTTACTTTCCGGATACAGTGCGAAACATTCCCATGAAAATTCCCTTCTACCGCAGTATTGATATAAGAAAGTTTGGAACCTGTACGGTTTAAAAATTGCTTGACAGCATCCAGCTGGTATTCTTGTGCTATATCTAAAAATGCGTAGTTCATTAGGGTATATTCTATAGGAATCTTTTTATCCTGTCTTTGATTTTCTGAACTATTGTTCGAGAATTAAAATGAAGAAATTTTGCCTCATTTAAGGACGAAACGTCTTTGGTAAAATTGGAAAAAATTCGCGGATATTTCTCCGCTAATATATAGGCTTCTGGTAATAAACCTTCAAGACCAAATGAATATCCAGCATGAAAATACAACGAATTGCAATATTCGAGTTGAAGCAATAATCTGGATCCTTCCTCTACAGGCGTACCCTTGTGAAGACCAAAAGTATCTTCAATAATTACACTCCCTTTTTTGCCAGTAAATGTAAGAATGTTCTCCTTTCCGAATAATCCTTCTACATCTTGGTCCTTTACCCGATTACTCGGCCTATAATCTCCCCCTAAAGCGTCTTGGGCAGTTGTAGAGGTTCCTTGAACATATTGATGGGGACCATTCTCTTTTTCAACATCCGTTAAATAAACAAACACCTTTACAAATTTTAAATATTCAGTGTCTTGATGAAAAAGTTGGGCGTTGGCGCTCAAATTGGAACGATGAGTCGAATTTGCCACACTCCACCAACAATTGGTTTGACATAAAACCGGTTCAGCACCTAAAAACTGTCCAACCAAATTCAACAATGACTCATCAAATGCAATCTCTTGAACTTCTTTTATTTTGAGTAAATCTTGTTGATTCGTGGCCCATGCTGTATTTCCAGAAATCGAGGAAACATTTAACGCATTTAGCCCTGTTATTTTTTTGGTAGACTTTTTTGTGTGAAACGTAATCTTTTCTATTTCCGTTATGAGGTTATTACAAACTTCCTCTTCCAGCAAATTTTCACACACATGAAAACCTTTAGTACTCAATTCCTCAACAACTTGTGTCACTTTATCTTCTTTCAGCGGAAAAATATCATGAAAAGAGGACGAAATATTACTGTAAGGAAACGTTAGCGAAAGTAACTTCGACAATTGAATCCTTTCAAAGGTAGAAAGTGACATATTAACGTTCACTTTTCTTTGATTGTGGTCAATGGTCAAAAAATCACGATTTGTCTCAACTTCTAATAAATCCTTGAATATTTCTTGCACTTTAGAGCTAACCTCATTTGCCTTAATAAACTTAGTTAAGCTTTCTAATTTATTTTCATTTAAAAGTGGGCTTTCTTTCCAATTCATAATATTATTTTATTGTTGTTAAAGATAATGAAAAATGAAAACTATACGACTATTACTTATATACTTGAGACATTATTCTTCTTGCTACAAAAGGACGATAGTGACTAGTTTCATAGAAGTTACCAATTGGCTCAGTCCATTCATTCTTACCGGAATAATCAAAAACATTCTCTTTTTGAAAAACGTCAATTAACATTTGTTTGTAAATTGAATCCAATTCTATTTGGTCGTACATTGGTGAAACAATTACCTTGTAGCTACAATTAAACTCTTGAAATAATTCCTTAATTATTGATAGTTGGTCCTTAGTATAGTTATTTATGTCTGAAAAATCTCTTGTTTTAATTTCTCTTTCGTAAAAAACTCCAGAAAGGTTCAATCGGTTATAATAGCTAATCGAATCTTCTTGTATTTCTTTTTCTTTGCCATAAAAAATATCCATGTTCACTGGATTAACCAAATTTGGATATCTGGTATTGGCGATGTATTGCCCCATGTATTTCCTGTGAGATTTGAACATACTATAATCCATGTAGGATGCGACAAACTTTGGATTTATTGAGGCAGTTATAAATGGAAGATAAAAATCAAAACTGTTGTTTGACGATATCTCAGGGTGAGAAATAGTCAAGGAAGAATTTCTTTGATTAAAATCTGTTTGAGTAAGTAAACCTTCGTCTACAATTAACAAAACATTAGTTATTTCGTACTTATTCTTTTTTAAATATTGAAGTTTTTCAACTACACCAACAATTGCTTCATTGGCTGCGTCAAAATGAAAAGAAATTGCGGAGTCTGACAAATATTTATTCCAATCCCTACATTTAAAGGCTTGTGACCTTGAACTACCAAAAATAAAAGAGTTTGGTTTTGAAATCTCCGACTTTTTCTCAAGTGATTTTAAACAAACATATTCTCTGTTTAATGACACAAATAAATCCTCCGTGTAATACTCATCGTACTCAAAAAAAACCTTAAAAAAGTCTAAATAGACGATTCCAAGTAAAACCAATATGCACGGCATTAAAAACAGACCTAATTTCTTGAAAAAATGCGACATGGTGTTAAAATTGAAAATAGATAAATTGTTGTTCTTGACCTGCATACGTTATCACTGCCACCAAGATTGAGTAATATATTACGTATCTTATTGGTCTTTTCCACTTGAGTTCTATTCGGGACAAAGCAAACTCTTCTCTTCGACCAATCCATTCAATAGCTATAAAGACGATAATTAGTGGAAGAAAGAAAAAAGCTTTGTGTCTTTTGTCAAAATCCGGAATTGTCAAGATAGAATTGGAAAATATTTCCGAAAGAATTTCAAGCGCTTGAAAGATTGAATCTGCTCTGAAAAAAATCCATGCAATTACTGTTAGAGAAAATGTAAAAATCACTTGAGATATTTCTTTCAAGCTCGGAAGAAAACTTTTTTCTGCTATCACATTTAAGTTGTTGCGATTATTACCCCGTAATAACAACGGCATAAAGTAGAGGGCATTAAGTGCGCCCCATACGATAAAAGTCCAATTAGCTCCATGCCAAAACCCACTGACGACAAAGATGATAAAAGTATTTCTTACCTTAGTCCAAAGCCCGCCTCTACTTCCGCCCAACGGAATATACAAATAATCGCGAAACCATGTAGATAAGGAAATGTGCCACCTCCGCCAAAACTCAGCGATGTCTCTCGAAAAATAAGGAAACGCAAAGTTCTTCATTAAATTAAAACCAAACAGGCGAGAGGTACCAATGGCTATATCAGAATAACCCGAGAAATCACCATAAATTTGGAAGGTAAAAAAGAAAGCTCCCACTAACAGCGAACTTCCAGACAACTCATGTGAATTATTGAATATAATATTGGCGTATTCTGCACAATTATCAGCAATCACAACTTTTTTAAACAACCCCCACAAAATTTGTCTTAATCCTTCTACTGATGATGAATAATTAAACGTTCTTTTTGAATAAAATTGAGGAAGTAAGTTTGTTGCTCTTTCTATAGGTCCTGCAACTAATTGCGGAAAAAAACTAACAAAAGCGGCAAAAGAAATAAAATCCTTCGTGGGCTCTAATTTTTTCTTGAACACATCTATGGTGTAACTCATGGTTTGGAATGTATAAAAACTAATTCCTACGGGTAAAATAACATTCAATGATCTACCCGATAAGCTACTACCAAAAAAAGAAAAAGCCGCAATAAAATTATCTAGAAAAAAATTGTAATACTTAAAAAAGCCAAGAAAGCCAAGATTAACCGCGATACTCAACCACAAAAGAATCCTTCTCTTTCCTTTATGGTGTTGTTGTGAAAGTCTTCTGCCTATAGCGAAATCAACAAATGTACTGAACAAAATTAAGGATAAAAAACGCCAATCCCACCACCCATAAAAGACATAACTCGCAACAGCGATAAGTAAATTTTGAGCTTTCAATTGATTTCTGAAAACGAACCAATACAGTACAAAGACTATCGGTAAAAAAATTGCAAAATCAATTGAATTAAAAAGCATAAATGAATCTTTTATTTAATCATTTCAAAAGAAAGTGGTGTTCCTTTTTCTAGGTCTTGTTCAAAAGTCTTGCCTACTATTTCTGAGAGGTGTTTGGGGTGCATTCCAAATCCTGGTCGGATGCTTCGCACATTGTCATGTGTAATGGTTTCACCAGCTTTTACATCCTTAACAACAAATAACGACCTCGAAAACTGTCTGCTTTTCTTTTTCTTTTCGGTCATGTCGTATTCTGCTCTTCCCATCATTTGTTCAGCCATCCGCACAGCTTTTACCATTTCGGTAAATTCTTTTTCATCTAACGAAAAGTGAGCATCTGGCCCCCCTATTGATTTGTCAAGAATAAAATGTTTTTCAATAACCGTAGCTCCCAAAACTGTGGCAACCACGGGACCTTCAATCCCCATGGTGTGGTCAGACAATCCTGCTTTTACTCCAAACCGGTCTTTGATGTCTGGGATAGTCATCAAATTGGCATCAGCTGGATCGGCAGGATAAGCCGAAGTACATTTTAGAATAGTAATGTCATTGTTCCCTACTCTTCGGCAGGTTTCAATTGCCAGTTCGATGTCCTGTATCTCGGCAATACCAGTAGAAATAATCATTGGTTTCCCTTTTCTTGCTGTGTATTCAATTAAAGGAATATCCGTGATTTCGAATGAAGCTATTTTATAGATTGGAGTGTTTAATTCTTCCAATAAGTCTACGGCAGAAAAATCGAAAGGCGAAGAAAAGCACACTAAATCTAACTCCTCGGCTAAGTCAAATATTGGTTTATGCCATTCCCAAGGCAAAGAAGCTTCATTATACAAATCATACAAAAACTGTCCATCCCAATGAGTGCCCTGTTTTATTTTAAAAACCTCTTTCCTAGAGTTAAGAGTAATCGTATCAGCCGTGTAGGTTTGAATTTTAATTGCATCTGCACCAGACCGTTTTGCAGCTTTCACAGTTTCAAGGGCTACATCCAGTTTACCTCCATGATTTGCAGACAATTCTGCTATAATAAAACATGTTTTAGAAATCATAATTTTTCCAATTTATAAACGCCCGCTGACACATTATTTATCACTTCGGAATGCGAATAAAAAAAACCTGCCTGTAAAAAAGATGATTTTGACGCATGATTTTCATCTTTGATAAAAGCCCAAACAGGCTGTTTGAAATTTTTAAAGTAAAATCTACAACTTTTCTTTAGCATTATAGATGCTAACCCCATTCCTCTATGGTCTTTATTAACTACTATACCAATTATTGTTTTATCTTCCTCTACTTCAAATCGAACCAAACCAGAGGGTACTTCTTTAAACTCATTGAGTAATAGTAAGGAGCTTGAATTTTTTAATTTATTCTCAAACCAGCTACAGTGCCTTTCATAAAGAATCGGTTCTTGGTTAAATGATTGACTGCGCACGAATGGGTCGTTAGACCAATTGTAAACTAGATTCATATCAGACCGAGTAACTTTCCTTAATTGAAGTAACAAAGATGGATTCTGTTTCTCATGAATTAAAATATCAATCACATTGCCTTCAATTTCTAATTCATCTTGTAATCTGGTTTTTAAATCAAAACCATTTTTTTCTAAAACCG
>Ga0255773_10003526_pt1 | contig 13777 bp, 11 predicted proteins | sample 011ome_17_FD_179971 | JGI IMG/M metagenome (GOLD analysis project Ga0255773, IMG submission 179971) | Coastal salt marsh microbial communities from the Groves Creek Marsh, Skidaway Island, Georgia - 011502XT metaG (version 2) | ecosystem: Environmental > Aquatic > Marine > Intertidal zone >...
AAGTGTTTTTCTTCTCTGATTAAAGGCAGTTTTGACTACCTTAAAAAACATGCGATCGTCACATCCTAAATCGAGATGGTCTTTGCGAATGAGTCGCAACACTCCAGAATCTACTTTGGGAGGAGGATTGAATACACCTGGAGGAACTGTGAATAAGTATTCGGCATTGTAATATGCTTGTACCAATACCGATAGAATTCCATAGGTCTTAGAACCAGGTTCTGCACAGATTCTCTTGGCCACTTCCTTTTGAAACATTCCACTGAATTCAGGGATCCGTTCTTTGTGTTCCAATGTTTTAAACACAATTTGAGAAGAGATATTGTAAGGGAAGTTTCCGATGATTGCAAACTGTTGATTAGTAAATAATTGGTCTAAATCAAATTTTAAAAAATCACCGTAAATAACTTCAAATGAATTTATTGAAGATTTTAAATCGACAAGGGGCTTCAATTCTCTGTTGAGATAATCGATGGATTCACGATCGAGATCCATGGCGATCAAATCAATGGGTTGTTCCACTAGGTATTTGGTCATCACGCCAGTTCCTGGGCCTATTTCGAGAACATTATTCGTTTGGTCTAAGACTAAAATGCTCGCGATCTTTTGAGCGATATACTCGTCCTTTAAAAAGTGCTGACCTAAGTGTTTTTTAGCTTGAACTCCTTGTGAGCTGGCCTTTGATCTATGGCTGCTTGTGTGTTTTTTACCTCTGGCCATAGTTTAAATTTTAGTGAGTACTGATCAATTCTAAATTGGTTCTAAAAGAAAGTTGCTTTTCTCCAAATTTGATAAAGGCTTCATTTTCGATTCGGATTCCTTCATTTTTGGTAAAAGAGTTGATGGCTTCGAATGACTCAGCAGTATATTGAACTGAGAAGGTAGTGCCTCCCATTTCCTCGTTGATCATCACTCTGCATATTTTTGCCTCAGTGAATTTTCCAGTATTTAGAACTGATGGAATATGTGTGTTTTGCATCCATTCCATCCACTCTTCTTGGATACTTTCGTCCACATTAGTGGTTACATTGTAAATATACATCTCAGTCTATTTTATCGAATCCAGTGTAAGGTCTAAGTACTTCTGGAATGATGATTCCGTCCTCTGTTTGGTAATTTTCTAAAATGCCGGCCATCACTCTAGGGAGCGCTAAAGAACTTCCATTGAGGGTATGTGCTAATTGATTTTTACCGTTTTCATCTTTATAACGAAGTTTTAAACGATTCGCCTGAAAGGTTTCAAAGTTCGATACAGAGCTAATTTCTAACCAGCGATCTTGTCCTGCTGAAAAGAGTTCAAAATCATAGGTAAGGGCAGAAGTAAATCCTAGATCTCCTCCACAGAGTCTAAGAATTCTATAGGGAAGTTTTAATTCTCTGAGGATGTTTTGAACATGTACTACCATCTCTTCTAGAGCTTGGTAAGAACGATCAGGGTGTTCTACTCGAACGATTTCAACTTTGTCGAATTGATGAAGTCTGTTGAGACCTCTAACATGTGCTCCATAAGATCCTGCCTCTCTTCTAAAACAAGGAGTATAGGCTGTATATTGTATGGGTAATTCTTTTTCAGAAACAATGCTGTCTCTAAAGATATTGGTCACAGGTACTTCAGCAGTTGGAATCAAATAGAGATCGTCAATTCCAATGTGATACATCTGTCCTTCTTTATCTGGTAATTGACCGGTTCCATATCCAGAAGCCTCGTTAACTACTAGAGGTGGTTGAACTTCTGTATATCCAGCTTCTGTATTCTTATCTAAGAAATAACTGATGAGCGCTCTTTGTAATCTAGCTCCTTTTCCTTTGTATACAGGAAAACCAGCACCTGCTATCTTAACTCCGAGTTCAAAATCGATGAGGTCGTATTTCTTTGCGAGTTCCCAGTGTGGAAGCGCATTCGATCCTAAAGTTGGAAGTTCTCCTTCATTTAAGACAATTTCGTTATCATCCTCAGAATTTCCTTTGACAACACTTTGATGTGGTACATTAGGAATCTGATAGAGTTCGTTGTTGAGTGAGTCTACAAAATCGTTTAATTGATCTGTCAATTTTTTGATCTGTTGTTTTAGACTAGCGGTCTCTTCTTTTAAAGCCTCTGCTTCAGCAGCTTTTCCACTTTTGTACAATCCTCCAATTTCTTTGGAGAGTTGGTTCATTCTCGCAGAGGACTCATCGAGTTCGGTTTGAGTTTTTCTGCGATTGCTATCGAGTTCTAGAACGCGATCGAGCATTGGCTTGGCATCGATAGTTCTTTTGTCTAAAGCTTCAATGATTGCTTCTTGGTGATCTCTAATGTATTGGAGTTGCAACATAATAATTCAATTCTGGGGGCAAAGATAATAAATAGGGGATTGGAATTAAGCCTTTTTTTGCTTTATCCACTGAAGAGATTGGGCTTTGTCTATTTGAAGTTGCTCTTCTAACTGTTTGATAGTTTCAAACTTTTGTTCATCTCGAAGACGATGTAAGAGTTCTATTTTTAGACTCCTATCATAGAGGTTCTGTTCAAAGTTAAAATAGTGAATTTCTATGGATTGAACTTTTCCATCAACAGTGGGTTTAGTTCCTATATTCATCATCCCATAGACTTCTTCGTTGTCTATTGTAGACTTTGCGATATAGACTCCTTGATAGGGAATGAGTTTCAAAGATTCATCTACTTGGATGTTGGCCGTTGGATAACCCAAGGTTCTTCCGAGTTGATTTCCCTTGACAACAGTTCCACTTAGACTGTAATGATAACCTAGATAGGAATTTGCAGTTGAAATAGAACCTTCTTGGAGTGCGTTTCTGATTTTTGTTGAACTGATGGAAATGGCATCGATTTGTTTGGCCTGAATTTGCTGAACTTCAAAGTTAAATTCTCTGCCAAATTCAATCAAATCATCGATGTCGGCATTTCTGTTTCTTCCGAATCGGTGATCGTATCCGATGATGATTTTCTTAGTGTGTAATCCCTTTACAAGGATCGTTGTTACAAAATCTCTAGCAGATAGTCTCGAAAATTCCAAATCAAAAGGAAAGATAACCAGGTAGTCAATTCCAAGTTGTTCTAAGCTGTTCTTTTTTTCCTCTAAGGTTGAGAGTAATTGAAGTGGATCGCCCTGAGATAGAACCGTTCTAGGGTGTGGATCAAAAGTAAATACCAATGATTTTAATCCTTTTTGCGATGCTTCCTCAACTAATTGTTTGAGAATGCTCATGTGGCCTTTGTGTAAGCCGTCAAAAGAACCAATAGTAACACAACACTGTGTTTGGTGATCTAATTCAGGAATCTCAAAGGTGGTAATCAACGTTAGTGCTCTTTTAAAATGAATTCTTTATCTTATATTTGATTTGACAATCAAATCTATGAAAGCAAAAATAACCTTTGTTTTATCAATAGCCTTAATTTTTTTAAGCTTTTCTCTTTTTGCACAGGAAGGGTATTGGAAAGAAGTTCAAATGACTTCTAAAAATCAATCCTATCTCAAATCTAATGTCAAAAGTGATAAGGCAAAATTGTACGAACTCAATTTAAAAGAGTTTCTATCACATATCAATATCAAAGGTTCAAGTGAAGTCCTATTGCCAGATAGTGATGGAGAATTAAAAGAATTTACTTTAGAACCTTTTAATCAATTAGCTCCAGAATTAGCGAAAGCCTATCCTGCGATACGATCGTTTAAAGCAAAAAGAGCAGGGTCTAATGAGTTGATTTGGATTTCAATTTCAAAAGAGGGGATTCAGATGATGATTATGAATCCAAAAAGTAGTTATCATACGTATGTCGAGCCTTCTAGAGAGCATTCAAACTATTATACTTGGTACTCTAGTAAGGATAAGGAGGCAGAGGATCATTTTGTTTGTTCGACCAAAGATTACGATCAAGTTGCTCGATCGATTGCTTCGACTTTAGCAAACGAACAGGTGGTCTACACGACTTATCGTTTAGCAATCTCTGTTTCTGGTGAATACACGACTTATTTTGGAGGAACAGTCGAGGGAGCATTATCGGCCATTAATGCAACACTTACCAGGGTAAATGGGATTTTGAGTCGGGATTTATCTGTGAAGTTAGAACTCATCAGCTCCACAGTTTCTGTCATTTATACGGATGCTGAAACAGATCCTTATTCGAGTGATTACAATTCAGAGCTACAATCGACATTAGATGAAGTGATTGGAGTCGATAATTACGATATAGGTCATTTATTTTTACAGGGATCCAGTAATGGTAATGCTGGCTATATAGGTGGAATTTGTTTGGACGGTAAAAAAGGATCAGGTTTTACCTCGGGTGCAAGTCCTCAAGGAGATTCATTTGATATTGATTACGTAGCTCACGAGATCGGACATCAATTAGGGGCTAATCACACTTGGTCCTATCAGTCTGAGGGAACTCGCGCTCAAGTAGAGCCTGGTTCAGGAACTACCCTGATGAGTTATGCTGGAATTGTGGCAGGAGAAAACATCGCTTCTCAGGCCTCCGATTATTTTCATGGAATCAGTATTGATCAGATCAATGCAACACTTGCGAATCGTTCTTGCGGGACCGTTCAAAGTGTTGAAAATACAACTCCTGAATTAAGTTCAGTGCCCAATTATACGATTCCTTTAGGAACCCCCTTCAAGCTTGAGACTGTTGCAGTGGATCAAGAAACTCAATCGAATGTCACGTATTGTTGGGAACAAATTGATGCAGGAGTAGTCGCTTCGGCGGATTTTGGACCGACGAATATCAATGGAGCTGCTTTTAGATCACTTCCTCCTAAGGCTGTTGGAGTTCGTTATTTTCCTGGATTGAGCAGTGTTAAAAAAAATGAATTAACGCTCATTAATCCAAAATTAGGAGATAGTTGGGAAACCCTATCAGAGGTTCCAAGAGTCTATAATTTTATGGCTACAGCAAGAGATAATGATCCTTATGGTGGAGTAGATCAAATCACTACAAAGGTTTCGGTTACGAAGGATGCAGGGCCTTTTAAAGTTACTTCTCAAAGTAGTCAACTAACTTATGATGGTGGTAGTCTTCAAGAGGTTTCATGGGATGTGGCAGGTACCAATCGTTCGGCTATTGCAGAGGCGACAGTTGATTTGTATTTGTCTACCGATGGTGGAAATACCTTTCCAATTAAAATTGCGGAGGAAGTTGCCAATGATGGAAATGCACAAGTGATTATACCCAATATAGCCACTACACAGGCTCGTATTATGGTTGCAGCTCACAAGAATATTTTCTTTAGTATGAATACTTCAGATTTTACCATTGTAGCGAAAGACTTTGCCTTAGTTGGTAAAACTAGCGAATTGAGTCTTTGTAAAGAAGCTAGTACTTCAATTGATTTTACATATGAAGTTTCATCGACTACTTCTCAAACAGCAGCTATTTCTGTAAGTGGTCTTCCCGATGGAGTCACAGCAAATTTATCTGCTTCCACTTTAAGTGAAGATGGAGCCGCTTTTAGTTTGACAATCAATTCAGATGCTACGGTCGCTGCAGGAGTGTATTCATTTAATCTCAACGCGGAATCTACCACAGCTAGCCAAACCATTCCTTTAAAATTAGTCATTAGAGACGCGGCTGTTGGAACTGTTGATCTTGTGAGTCCTCAGCATATGCAGCAGGGAGTTTTGCAAGACGTGGATTTAAAATGGAATCCGAACTTCAATGTTGAGTATTACGAGTTGCAGTTGTCTACTGATGAAAACTTTACATCTATTGTTTCAACGGTGAGTACAACCTTTAACTCGATTGATATTCACGATCTAAGTCCTGACACTATTTATTATTGGAGAGTTCGAGGTATTAATAGTTGTGGGTCTGGTGATTACGATTCTGTCTATAGTTTTCAAGTGACAGCAACAGAATGTACAACCTTAACAGCAACAGATTTGCCAAAACCTATTTCTGATTCTAGAATTTCGACCGTTCGTTCACAAATCAATTTTGAACAGGATTTGCCGATTTCATCCATCAGTGTAGCTGTTAAAATTAATCACACATGGATTCCAGATATATCGGTTAGCTTAATTTCTCCTTCTGGAACTATTGTTCAACTATTAAACTATTCTTGCGGTAATTACGATGCCGATATCGATGCGGTATTTAGTGACGATGGAGTAGCTTTAAATTGTTCGAGTAGTGGAACTGCAGTCAGTGGAACAGTCATTCCAATTTCACCGCTTTCATTACTCAAAGGAGAGAGTAGTAAAGGGATTTGGACTCTTGAAGTAAAAGATGCTGCTGAACTAGACGGTGGAAGTATTGAGGCATTTTCTATAAATGCTTGTTTTCAAGGAACTATCAGGCCAGATGCCGATGGGGATGGAGTGTTCGACGATGGTGATGATTTGTGTTTAGATACGCCGTTTGGACAAAAAGTAGATACTCATGGATGTCCGGTGTATCAGTTGGATAAAAATAATTTCTTAGCCTCTGTAAGTTCTCAATCTTGTAGAGATCAATCAGATGGTATTATCGAACTCAGTGCTGTAAGTTCGATGAATTATAGTTACAGTGTTAGTGGTCCTAATGGATATTCTAAAAATGGAAGCTTTACATCCAATACAAATATTGTCAATCTTGCAGTTGGAGATTATCAGATATGCATTGTGGGGTCGGACAATGGAATCCAGTACGATCAGGTTTGCCTATCGGCTCGAATCACTCAGCCAGAACCTCTGAGTGTTTTAACAGCAGTGACCTATGAAAATCAAGAATTAAATCTTTCCCTTGATGGTTCCTCATTTTATACGGTTGAGGTCAATGATCAATCGTATTTTGTAAGTGGTAAAAACTTAGACGTGCCATTGGAAGAAGGGTATAACAAGATAAAAGTTACAGGTGATTTAAGTTGTATGGGTAGCTATGAGGAAGAGATTTATTTTTCAAAATTACCAGTAGCGTATCCTAACCCTATTAAAGAACAGTTTTTTATCAATACAGAACTCTTAAAGAATAAAAATGTTTCGATTCAGATTAAGGATATGAATGCGAATCAAATGTATCGTTATAAAGGGCTAATGATAGAAGATGAATTTGGATTTGACACCAAATATTGGTCAAAGGGAATTTATGTGATGCAGTTAAAATTTGAAGGTACTACCGTAATCTATAAATTGATAAAAGAATGAACAAGATAGTTGTGTTACTGTTGATTTTGGTGGGTGTTTCTTGTTCGAAACCACCAAGCCCTCCTGGTCCTGTAAGTTTGGTGTACCCTTCTAAGAATCTAGAATGTACAGAAGGAACTGTGGTGGCAGATAAAACCAGAGCGATTAACTTTCAATGGGCTACAGCCACACATACCGATCAATACCGATTGAGTGTTGTTGATTTAGAGTCAGGTTTGCGTTATTCTAGAACAACTTCTTCTACAGCGATCGAGATTACCCTCGATACGCGAAAAGCTTATTCTTGGAACGTTACAGCATCAAATCAAGAAGTGATTGAGACATCTGTATCTGAAGATTGGTATTTCTATGTAGCAGGCGCCTCGCTGTCTCATATTCCATATCAGGCCTATCCAATAGCTCCTGTTCCCGGCTCATTTATTGACGCCAATGAAAACAATCAGGTGTATTTACAGTGGATTGCTGCAGATAGTGATAATGATATCAGTGGATTTGAAGTCTATTTTGACACCCAAAACCCTCCAGTTGCTCTATTGGATTTAGGAAGTGGATTTACGACCAACACCTTTGTCGATGTGAGTTCGAACACCCGTTATTACTGGAAAATTAAAGTAATTGACCAGCAGGGAAACAGTTCGCTATCTCCTGTTTTTGATTTTAAGGTTAACTAGGCATTGGTCCGTTAAATTGATTCATCGTATTGGCAGCACCTGCAAATACAAACGATTTAACGAGTTCGGTTGCTTCTCCAATTCTCATAACGAGTCCTTTCTCTTCTACAGGGCTCCATGTTCCTAGTACATAATCGACTTGTTTGCCTTGGCTAAAACGATTTCCGACTCCAAATCGAAATCGGTAGTATGAAGTTGTATTGAGTTTTTCTTGGATGTCTTTAAGTCCGTTATGACCACCGTCAGAACCTTTGGCTTTTAGTCTAAAACTTCCAAAATCCAAATGAATATCATCGGTGATTACCAGTAAGTTTTCAAGGGGTATTTCTTCTTGTTGGAGCCAATATGAAATTGCTTTTCCACTGAGATTCATGTACGTGCTGGGTTTGAGAAGCACTAAGGTTTTACCTTTGTATTTCGTCCAAGCTAAGGATCCTAGTTTTTTGGTTTCAAAATGGGTGTCGAGTTCTTTAGCTAAAAGGTCGACTACCTTAAAACCAATATTGTGTCTAGTGTTTTCGTATTCACTCCCAATGTTGCCTAGTCCTACAATTAGAAATTTCTTCACTCTAATAAAGTTTGAATAAATATATAAAAAACAAAAGCACCACTTCTTTTGAAGCAGTGCTTTTTATTGGAATAAGTTTTAAATTATTCTGCAGCAGGAGCTTCTGAGCTTTCAGCAGCAGCCTCACTTCCTTCTTCTCCTTCTTCTTCTTCATCTTCAGCTGAATCATCAACAGAAGTTCTAGAAGCTTTAACCTGAACAACTACGTTAGATTCTGGGTGAAGAATTGTGTACTCATCACTCATTAACTGAGCAACAGTGATGTTACCACCAATTCTAAGTTTAGAGATGTCTACATTGAAGAAATCTGGTAAGTTACCAGGAAGTGCTTTAATAGTAAGTTTTCTTCTTCTAAATAAGAGACGTCCACCGTTTCTAACTCCAGGAGAGTTTCCTTCCAAACGTACAGGAATTCTCATAGTTACTGGTTTGTCATCAAATAATTGGTAGAAGTCGATGTGTAAGATCGCATCAGTCACTGGGTGAAACTGAATGTCTTGCATCACAGCTTTGAATGATCCTTTATCACCTAAGTCAATTACTGCCGTATATGCATTCGGAGTATAAACTAGGTTTTTAAATGCGATTTCATCTGCATAAAAATGTACTGGTTGTTCTCCTCCGTAGATCACGCAAGGAACCTTTCCAGCATTACGTAGGGCTTTTGTTGATTTCTTGCCCACGCTTTCTCTTTCTGATCCTTTAATTGTAATTGATTGCATGTGTAATAGTTAAATAGTTATTTAAAATTATATAATAAACTTAGATGAAATCGATTCATTAGCTTGAACTCGTTGCATTACATCAGCAATGAGTTGAGCAGATTCAAGAACTCTAATTTTATTTGATTGTTGTTTTAGAGGAATCGAATCCGTTACGATTAATTCTTCTAGTTTTGAATTTTCAATTCTGTTATAAGCTTCTCCTGAAAGAATTGCGTGGGTACAAATTGCTCTAACGCTTTTAGCACCTCTTTCGATCATCAGGTCTGCAGCTTTAGTTAAGGTTCCAGCAGTATCGACCATATCGTCTACTAACACTACGTTTTTACCTTTAACTTCACCGATAAGCTCCATATGTGAAATCACATTGGCTTTTTCACGTTGTTTGTAACAAACAACCACATCAGATTCCAATGCCTTTGAGTAAGCATATGCTCTTTTTGAACCACCCATATCTGGTGATGCAATCGTGAGGTTTTCTAAATTCAGTTCTTTTAAGTAAGGGAAAAACAAGGTGGATGCAAACAAGTGGTCTACAGGAATTTCGAAAAACCCTTGGATTTGATCTGCGTGTAAATCCATAGTGATGATTCGAGTAGCACCTGCAACTTCTAACATCTTTGCAACCATCTTAGCAGCGATCGGAACTCTAGGCTTATCCTTGCGATCTTGTCTCGCCCATCCAAAATAGGGAAGTACCGCTGTGATGTGCCTAGCTGAAGCTCTTTTAGCAGCATCGATCATCAGTAATAATTCCATTAAGTGTTCTGAGTTGGGATGCGTTGATCCTACTAAAAACACCCTTGATCCACGAACCGATTCTTCAAAGGATGGTTGAAATTCACCATCAGAATATCTTGAGAATTTAACTTTTCCTAGTGGAGACCCAAAGGCCTTTGCTATACGTTCTCCTAAGTCCATGCTTTGAGTACAAGCAAAAATCTTTGGCTGAGGAACTGGAACTGACATCTGTAAGCTGTTGTTAATTAATAATTTATATCCCAAAATAAATGGGACTGCAAATTTATACAATTATTTGAGTTGCTCAAGATATTTTAAAGATATTTTTTAATTGATAATTAGAATATTTTTCTAATTTTGTGCCCTCACTACGAGCCTTGGTGGCGGAATTGGTAGACGCGCTGGATTCAAAATCCAGTTTCTTCGGAAGTGTGGGTTCGATTCCCACCCAAGGTACTTGAAAAGCTGGAACTAAATTCCAGCTTTTTTTATGAATTATTGTCTCTGTATTCTGAAGGAGTCATCCCAGTTTGACTTTTAAAACTCACAAAGAAGCTACTCTTCGAAGCAAATCCCGCTTTCTTACCTATTTCTTCAATAGAAAGATTTTTAAACTTAGGATCTTTTAAGGCTTTTTTAATCCATTCGATTCGGTATCCTAATTTATAGGCAGGAAAGGATGATTGGTAGATGTACTTAAAGCAAAATGTGACTTGATGACTCGGTACTTTTAATGCCTTTGCTAAATCAACTCTAGAAAAATTCTTTTTGAGAAAGGGTTCTTTTTCTACAAAATAGGTGTCAATTCTATTTTTTAATTCATCGTAAAAAGGATTGTTGGTATAGAGTTCATCCGGGTCAATTGGTTTGTAAGACACCTTAGATATTCCGTAAAGTATCGAAGGGAAGAACATCAAGCTCAATCCCATTAAACAGATTCCAAAAGCTGAAATACCAAGCAATACAGAGTTTACCATGGTAAAGAATTCTCCAGTAGAGAATAAATTGATGATGTAGAATACGTATGATACAGTTGTAATTATAACGAGTATGTGAAAAAGAACGAGCCATTGAATACTTCTCTTGCGATCATTATCGCTATTGGCGATGTCTTTTTCGTAATAAAAATTCCTAAAGGTTATTAAGTTATAAAATGCATATCCTAAAATAGATGCAATTCGAATCACGTAGCTTCCTATAGGATGGAAAAATAAATGAAATTCTACAGTTCTAAATTCAGCGGGTGAATTGTACAAACTCTGAATAAGTTCTTGTTTGGATTCAAAACTGGAAAACAAATACCCACTAATACCGATTAAATCAAGTACAAAAGGAATCAAATGAACTAAATCATATTTATTGAGTTTTTTTCTAGGATGTAAATTTTGACGTGCATAGAGGAATATGATGGGACCAACTAATAAATAGATGGGTGTAAAATTTATATAGAAAATCGCGCCCCAATACACATCTCTTAAGTTTACAGTAATATAGTGGGTTAATCCATATAAACTAAAAATTAACAAAAATAAACTTATGTAGATTGCGTTATTCTGTTTCTTGTAGTTGAAAATAGCTAATACAATTGCTACTAAGGCAGTTAAGCTTATAATTAAGGAAAATAACATAGAAGGAAATTTTAAAATTACAAGTTCGAAATTTAAAACTTATTTTCCAAACTATTGATATATGTCAATTAAATTAATAGTGTTTTTATATTGAGATAAAAAAAATACTGCTCATCAGAGCAGTATTTTAATTTAATGATCAAAACATTTTTCTTAATGACTTTCGTGCATTTGATGATCCATTGTGGCTTCAGAATCATTGATACTCATTTCCATGCTGTGATCGTATTGACAACATTTCGGTAAGTTTTGATAGGAGGCATCTTCAGCAGTCATTTGATCCGTATCGTATCCAGATGCTGCAATCGCATGGTGAATAGCCATCTGATCGGTCATCTCTGAATTAAATTTCACATCGATCTTTTTGAGTTTAACATCCCAATTGGCATGTGTCACACCAGGAATTCCCAATGCTGCTGTTTCGATGGTTTTCTTGCACATTTCGCAATTACCTCTAACTCCAAAGCTAGCCTCAGTATTCGCTTCAATTACTGCAACTTCTTGAGAGGGTTCAGTTGTAGAATTCTTGTTGTCCTTACAGCTGATCATAGTGATAGCAACTAAAAGTGTAGCATAAATTACTTTTTTCATTTTAATAGTGTTAATTGTTTAATATTGAGTTTATAATTATTGATTAATCATAGATGTTTTGCCAGCTAGTTGTGCAACTGCATCTATTACAAAAGTTCCATTTTTGACAATTTCTTCTCCAATTTCGAGTCCTTTTTCAATGGAATACCATTCTCCATTTCGATCTTGAAGTGATACTTCACGAAGTGAGTAGGTAGGAGCCGTTGGGGATTTTACATATACTAATGATTGTTTTCCAGTCCATAAGACTGATGAGGCTGGAATTTGAATTGATTTATTAGAATTCAAAGTTGATTTGGCTCTCACAAACATCCCTGGTTTTAAAGCACCGTCGGTATTTGATAAACTTACTCTAACTTTTGTGATGCGTTTTGTGGTGTCCATGATTGGGTCTATAAAATCGATCTGAGCTGTTCTCTTTTGACTAGATAGGGCGTCTATGTTCAATTCTATTTGTTGTCCTTTTTTAAATTGATGGATAGCGGATTCGTAGACTTCTAATTCTGCCCAAATGGAATTTAAGTCGACCGCTGTATAGATTTTTTGACCCGCTTTGATCCAATCTCCTTCTTTGAGATGTACTTCAGTTATAGTCCCCGATTGATTTGCATAGATGGGTATGGAATTCATAACACTGCCATTTTCTATGAATTGCATTATTTGGGCTTCATTAAAATTCCAGTTTACAAATTTTTGAATAACAGCTTTATAAAGTTCGGTTTCGATATCTTTTACTTTTGATAGGCTTATGAGTTCTTGCTGAGCAGCGATAAGTTCTGGAGAGTAGAGTTTTGCGATAAGGCTTCCTTTTTGAATTTTAGTACCTGAAGTTGGGTTAGCTAAATAATCGATTCTACCAGAAACGTAGGATATTTCACTAAATTGCTTGTCGAGATTTGCCTTAAGAGTTCCAGATATTTCTACAGTATGATCTGCTTGTTGACTGTCTGTGATTATATAAGTAGTTAGTTGTGCTGCTTTTGCGGCATCTTCTGTCAATAATAGTTGACTTGGATCGAGGCCTCCATTTTCTTCCATTGGAGTTAGATCCATACCACAAATTGGGCAACTGCCTTTGGTTTCTGATACGATTTGTGGGTGCATAGAACAACTCCATAAACCACTGTGCTCGTGGTTTTCTTCTAGGCTAGCTAAGTTTTCATTGGAGTTTGACTTAGGTATTGCAATTCCAATGATGAATCCGATGAGGATTAGCAGTGCAAATTGCAGGTATTTATTTTGAATCAGTTTCATGACTTAAGATTTTGATTTAAAAAGTGATGTAAATTTTCTCCAGCGTACCGAGGTAGCAAACCATAGTGTAAAACCAGAAAGAACCGTTAATAGTCCTAATAGTGAGAAGCTTCTAAGTAATAGGGTGTTAAAGTCGTCTCTAGTTTGATAATCCATCGTATGGGTCATCCACAGAAAGTCAAACCATCTCCAAGCTCGGTGTCTAACTGTTTGAAAAGCTCCGTCTTTTTTTGAAACATAAGCTTTTAGCATTTCGTCATTGTTGTATGAAATCACATAAGCAGGTAATCTTCTTTCCCTGTATTCGTGATGGGCATCAGTTGTATGAATCAATTCAATCGAAGCTACTTCTAAATGAGGTTGCATACGTTCTTTAGCAATGGATAAAGCTTCTTCTTCATTGATGAATTCTTTTGGACTTCCATCAATGGCTGAGTACAACTGCTCGTTATTGATCCAGTAATAAGGCTTATGGTCAATCGT
>Ga0255773_10003529_pt1 | contig 13772 bp, 14 predicted proteins | sample 011ome_17_FD_179971 | JGI IMG/M metagenome (GOLD analysis project Ga0255773, IMG submission 179971) | Coastal salt marsh microbial communities from the Groves Creek Marsh, Skidaway Island, Georgia - 011502XT metaG (version 2) | ecosystem: Environmental > Aquatic > Marine > Intertidal zone >...
TCGCCACACTTCATCCTTTTCCGTTAAGATAACCGGTGTGTCACCCGACGGGTACTTGGATGGAACTCGATAGCATACCAGCCGGCCTTTCGCGGTTGAGTCGATGTTCTCTTTGCCGTGGATGGCAATGAACTTATCGTCTCCGTAGGGCAAAACCGACGCATTAACCCCACCCGTGGAAATCGTGACGCGCCACACCGGCTCTCCCGTACGGGCATTCGAGCAAATGATGCTGCCCGACCCTGTTCCCGCGATGAAAACGCGTTGTCCATCAAGGTCGGTAAACGTGGGTGACGAGTTGGAACTGTCAACGGGTCGGATGTCCGGGGCCGATGACCAGGCAAGCTCTCCCGAGTGTTTATCAAAACCATAAAACCGGTCACCAGGAGGCCCGCTAGAGCCCCAATTTGCCGTTATGCCACGAAATATGACGAAATCGCCGTCAATAACGGGTCCACCCGTTCTGCCGTTCGGGAAGGTCAAGCGCCAGTATTCTTCCAGCATTGAATGCTCCCAGAGCTTGTTGCCGTCCCGGTCAAAAGCCAGAGCCAGTCCCGACGTTGGCATAAAGTAGACGTTGCCGGTTTCAGGATCGACGCACGGCGAGCCAATACCGTAACGATTGTAAACGTTGTCGCTCAGGAAGTCGCGCGAGCGATACTCCCATATCTTCTTACCCGAATTTGCATCGAGGCAAAGCAAAGTTTCCTCGACTAGCTTCCCTTCGTTTTCTTCGTAATAACCGAAAACATAGACTCTCCCATCCGCGACTACTGGGGCACCCCCTCCACTGACAGGATAGCTCCAAAGGTGGCTTTCTCCATCTAACTCCAAGGAGTCCGGAAGATTCTTTTCCAGGGAAACTCCAGTCTGCAAAGGACCTCGCCATGATAACCAGCCATCAACGCTTTTCGCCGAAAGGACCGGGATGAGCGCCAGACTAGCGATTGCGAGCACTGCTGACAGCCCTGCTTTGTTTCTACGGGAGTGAGTATTCGTGGAGGTAGACGAAACGCCTATTTTATTTCCATGCATAGCGATCAGGTGTTGAAAAACATAACGATTGGATTTCTTCCAAGGTTTCCCTTGTGTAAAACATAATAGTGACAGCAAGTGAAGCCAAACAAGCAACTCTTGCAGAAATTTGGGGGTGGTAGGTACTTAAGCGGTTGGGACGCATTAATCGAGAACGGCGATTTAGAGCGGAAACTGATACGAACACGTATCATAGTGTCAATCTGTTTATCTAGCGTTTAATCGTTTGGCTCACTTATGTAGTGGTTAAACTTCAGAATTAATCAGTTCTCAGTAGACAAGGAGAGATGATTTTACTACGCATGCATATTAATAACCCGCAATGAACCCACCCTCACAAGTACCCGAAAGCCCACCTAACGCCTCGCAAAAACGCTTCCCGCTCTTGCTGCGTTCCGCTTGGTTTGGTCTGAATCAGAGTTTGCGCATTCGCATAAAGCCACTCGGGCTGACGCCTGACCAATTCACCGTGCTGCGCTGGCTGCATGAGAAGAGAGGCGAATGCGTCCGCCAATCCGACTTAGCGCAATTGATGTCGAGCGATAACAATACCATCACCTCCATCATTAACCGCATGGAAACAAACGGCTGGGTCAAGCGCTCACCCCACCTCCACGACCAGCGCGCCAAGCAACTCATCATCGAGAAAGCCGGGGAAGCTCTGTATTTCAAAGCCCAGGCAGTCGCCCACGCGCTTGAAGATGAAATCATGAATAGCCTAAGCGAAGCGGAACGCTTGATGTATTTGGAGTTCATGCACAAAGTGACACAGGCCTGTCTCGACTCTCGCGACGCCAGCCGAACCGCTTAGGAACTGTATTAGGGGGAGAGGTAAATCACAAAGCATAAGTGATGTCGCCAAATCCCGGCTACGATCCAGCCCCCCGGCGAAGGTCTCAAAGAAAAGGTTTTCCCAATATTCTAGGTACGCAAAAAGACCCGTCCAATAAGGCGGGTCTCTTTTAAATTACCCTCGCCGACTTCACTTTCCAAGAGCGCGCCGCTGGGGACTGGCCTATGGTTCTACTGGCTCCAAGGGGGGACCACACCTGAGGAGCGGGCGTAGGCGATCAGTTGTCCCAGGTGTTCGTAGGCATGCCCGCCTAGCACCAGTACCGCTCCCATCTTATTCGAATCGTTGCCGAACAATTTTGTGGACTCCGCAAGGCTGGCTTCGTCAAGACCTCCGACTGCTTCCTTAACAAACTGGATCGAATCCTTGAGAACCTTAATCGTGTCTTCTTTGCTTTTAATCGTCTTGTCGAACTGACGAGGATTGATTCCCTCCGGCATCTCTTTCCCCAGAAACCGCGCCCCGATTCCGTAGTTAGCTCCCGCTACGTGTAGTATCGCCTCACGAACTGATCGAACGCCTTCGGCGGGACGCCATTCCATCCCTTCGGCAGTGAACGCTTCCGCTAGGCTAACCATCTTGTCGGTTTCACCTGAGTAGGTTGCTAGAAAAGTCTGTTGAAATAGGGAATGACCGTTTTTTTTGTGATGATCCGCGAATGCCGATCCTAAAAGCCCCCAAACGAGGAGAGCCGCTAACGATAGTTTTGATGTTTTCATAATGCGTGATTTTGAGAGTAACTAACTTACGTGTCGGAGAGATAGAATGCTGCACCGCTTTTCCTGTCAACATTACCGCTTTAATACCTCACCCCGCGACAATTCCACCCATGTTTCGCCCACCAGTTACCTTGCTCGCTTTTTCCGTAGGCCTCGGCTTTGCCTGTGGAGAGACTTTCTCTAACGACCTTCCTTGGGCACGCCACGTCATAGACAACAGCTCTCGAGGTGCCGACGGAGTGAAACTGGGGCATCTGGACTAGGACGGGTTGATCGATCCCACCGTTGGATGGGAAGAAGGCGGCCTAGCGCGAGTTTATCTTCATCCAGGAAAAGAGGCCGTCACCGAGATGTGGCCGGCGACTACAATCGGGGCAACCCGTTCCGCAGAGGACGCGACCTTCGTAGATCTCAATCGGGATAATATGAAAGCGACTGGGATCAGCGGACCCGAAGGCGTTAAATTTGATCGAATCGAACTCGTCGACCTCGACCGTGATAGCGATTTAGATATTCTTATCTGCGAAGAACATCACGTAGTTGGGGAAAAACGGATGGGTTTAGGAGTCATTTGGTACGAGAATCCATTCTGAACCATGGTTCTTGGTCTACCGGTCAAAGAAAAAACTGAAACCCACGAACTCGAGCGACCGTTCAGCTAGAGGATCCGTTTTCAAAACGAGACGGTTCCCGAGAAAAATCTCAATTCCAAGACACCTATGAAGAAACGTACTATCACTCTCTTATCCACACTTCTAATTGCGGGAAACGCCACAGTTATCGCCCAAGACGCACCACGCGGTCCGGGAGGACAAGGCGGCAACCGCGAACGCCCTGATTTCTTTGCATTGGCTGACAAAGACGAAAGCGGAACGGTAAGTCTAGATGAACTCGTAAAATCCAGAATCGAGATGATGAGTCGTCGCGGTGGACAGGGACAAAGGCCAGGACAGGCAGAAGGACGCCAGGGTAGAGGCGACCCAGCAGCAATGGCGACCCGCGTAAAGGAACAGCTCAGTGTCGCTTTCAAAAAAGCGGACACCGACGAGAACGGAGAACTCACCAAAGAGGAATTTGCCCAAATGCCCCAAGGCCGAGGACCTCGAGGTGGTGGACAACGAGGCGGCCCTGGTGGTGGGCAACGCGGCTCAAGGGGTGGCGATGCCTGAACGGCACACGCTTTCAATTTAATCCATTCGAACGCTGCATACCTTCGGGTTGCAGCGTTATTAAAGGTTTTGCTCTTCCTCGAAGGCTTCAACGTCCTCTTTTTCCACCGCACGCACTTCAGCTTCTGCCTCGTAAGCCAAAATCGAGTCCATTAACATCGCTGCTTGGGGATGGTCCTTATCCCAAGCCAACGTATAGATAAACTCGCTTTTAGCTGCGGAATAGTCCTGCTGGAAATAGTGGATGTATCCTAAGACGAAGTGCGCTTTATAGTCCCTCGGATAATCGCTCACCCAGCGAGCAAGCGATTCGTAGTGCTCTTCGAACCAATCTGGATTCGCATACAACTCCGCCACACTGAATTCAACTTCCGTCCATTCTGGGACCAGCTCCATTCCGCGAATCAAGTCTTCATAAGCAGTTCGGTAGTCTGCTATGGCTATGTGGGCCTGCGCCCGCGCCAAATAAAGAACCCCATTTTCAGGATCCGCATCGATCGACTCGTTAAAAGCGATTACCGATTCGTAAAAACTTCCTTTGGCAAATGCCGCGTAAGCCCGACTGAGTGGAGATGAATCCTCATAAACATCCACTGGATCTTCCTCAATGTATATCGATTCTTCGTATACATATTCTGGTACATTTCGACGGCGAAAGTCTCCCAGATTCACAAAAAAGTAGAAATTGTTCCTTCTGCCTCGAGTGTAGTAGGTTCTCGGGTACACACTCCAAACTCCTCCATAGTAGTAATGCCCACAACCGGCACCATGCACATGTCCCACATGGCCGTGAGTGTACCAGCCTAAGCCATCGTACAGATGACCGCATGTTGAGGAATGCCGATGAGAGAGTGGAAAATCGAACCAGGCGCTACCGGATCTGTAGTGCCCGCAACCATCGAAATGAGCATGGAACCTAGAATAGTTTCTCCAGACACCTCCCCAAAAGTAATGGCCGCACCCTACTCCATGATGATGGACACCCGAATGAGAAAGCCAAGCTCCATGGTCATAGAAATGACCACAACCGGGACCATGCCGATGGCCAATAGAGAAAGAAACCCATGAGCCCCCATGGAAGTGATGTCCACAGCCGGGCCCGTGTCGATGGCGCCGTGAGTAGTCATGCCATCGGCCATCGTAATTATGATGCCCACAGTTGGCGCCATGTACGTGCTTGTGATTTATGTCGAAATGGGCGATCTTAGCTACCTTTCTAGGCGCTCCATGCGAAGAATGTACATTTTTGCTTTGCGAGGCAGCTAGGTTCGGTCTCCTCGGAGCATCTCCTACCGACGTTGTGAGCCGGGAAACGGTTGCGTCTCGCTGCCGCTCGCGTTGCAGTTCCGAACGATTTGCCACTTCTCTTCTCGAACCGTTGTAGGCTGTTCTAGATCCCTGCCGATCTTGAGAGTAAACCGCCGCTGCTGTTGATAGGTCCCGTTCCAGAGGCACTCCCATTTCCCGCTCTCTCGCCCTAGAAGGCTGAATCAAAGCCGAGCTCCGAATTTCCGGTGGAGTCCCTGTATTGGCGCGGGCTGAATTCCCCGTGCTTGCCTGCTCACTAATCGAACTCTGTCTTCTCGGGGGAGTGCCTGTAGTAGAATTTGAATACGCCACCACTGGGTTTCTCGCTTCACTATCGGACCGCCCAGCAGATGGCAAACCTCTCGAACTGGAACTGGTTTTCGAACGGAGCGTAATGCCCGTAGATCGGCTTCCAGATCGAATCGCTTCCGATCCATTACGATTCGAGCGAACCGAGGAAGCAGAGTTCGATCTACTGATCGCGTTCGATGAAATACGGGGGGCCGATGTTCCCTGTTCGGGCGAGCGTGTCGGGCGGATCTTAGAGGATGAGGAAGAACGGTTGGAGTTCGTTGTGGAACTCGTTGTGGAACTCGTTGAACGCCTTGGAGCCGACGAGTAGGAAGGGGCAGCCCTTTCCGGCTCCCGAACGCTGCTGGCTGAAGATCGGCTATTAGGGGTGCGCGAAACAGTCGGTCGGGAGCTGCCCGAAGAGCTGCGGGAAGAAGTAATTGAAGGAGTCGTGCGTCGAGGTGCTGAAATATGCTGGCTTGGAGAGGCCTGAGGTCTGGACTGCGAGACTCTAGAATTGGAAGCGGGCGACCGCGAGGTCGTCGATCTGCTTGAGCTGCGCGAATTTGAAAAAATCGATGGAGAAGACCGTGAAGTGGAACTTCGCTGTCTGGCTGAAGGAGACGATGTTGAACGGGATACCGATGGACTGGTACGGCTAGACTGGGGCGAGCGGGAAACCGAAGGGCTTCTGGGTGATGGGGAACTGGAACTGCGACTTGAGCGAGGGGATACCGATGGCGTCGAGCGTCTCGATGGGGCCGCACTGCGAGACGAGCTAGATCGAGATTGGCTAGAAACTGAGGTTGAACGTCGAGGAGCGGACGCGGTGGATGCGCTCTGCCTGGACGGTGTCTGCACGGTCGAGTTAGAACTCGATGATCTCGAGCGACTGTTGCTTTGACCGAAGACTGCAGGTTGGTGAATGACCGAAAAAGTCATTAACGCAGTCGCCAGGCAAACGTCTAAACGTATCCGTCTTGTTAGGGCATTATTGAACTTTCTCATCTTAGGGTCACTCCTTTCTGTCCGCGTTAAGGATCATACAATATAGTAGGAACCAGCAGCTTACGCTATCCAGACAAGCGCTTTTTTAACTATTAGACGAAAGAAAAATGGCGTTTATTCATCAAAATTTGCCATTCCAAAATAGGAATAAGTCACTCTACTCGTAGCCATCTTATTTTACCGCTGAGTAGAATCATCCCATCAATTTTTCGATTAGAATTTCTAATGCGGAAATCCGCTTTAAAAGTAGGCGATTCTACAAAAAACCGCCTTATCCTTATTTATCTAACCGCTGTTTTCTATATCTCTATTCGTTTCCCGCCATTCGCAAGGGAACGATAGAGGGCATCTATCACTTTCATATCCCGCAGTCCTTCCTCTCCGGAGACAATCGAAGGAATTCCATCTCGAACGCTGCGGGCAAAGCCATCCATTTGCCGTTCCTGCTGATTGATTGCCTGAACCTCGAGCGTTCTAACAGGATTCTGCCCCTTGAATACCTGTCCCTTAATTCCTGTGTACTTGGTCGCAGGCTCCAAAAGTGCGGCCCCTTGGGCATAACTGACATACAATCGATTCGCCCGGAGATTATAGGACGTCGTCGAATTCGAGTAAGCACCGCTTGGAAACTCCATTTGCCAGGTAACCGTCTCGTCCACTTCTTTGAATTTTTTCCAGTCCGTTTTGATCTCTTGAGCCCGGATCGCGATGGGCTCCTCACCAGTTGCGTAACGAGCTGCCTGAATACAGTAAATTCCCATATCCATAACCGCACCGCCACCAGCCAAATCGCGATTCAATCGCCAGGCGTCGAGATTATTGCCCATGGCAAATGCTGCCTCAGACTGCACGTATTTGACAGGCCCATACGGCTGCTCCTTAGCCAGTTTCATAATTTCAATCGTATTTAGATCAAAGTGGAGGCGATAGCCAATCGACAACATAACTCCGTTTGCCTTGCAGGCGTCGATCATCGTTTGTCCCTCCGCTGCGTTCAAGGCCATCGGCTTTTCACAGATCACGTGTTTCCCCGCTTTCGCCGCTCGAATGGTGTACTCCGCATGCATGGAGTTCGGGAGCACGATATAAACAATATCGATATCGTCATTCGAAGCGATCGAATCGAAATTCTCGTAATTGTAAATGTTCGCTTTTTTGATCCCATATTTCTCTCTCCAAACGGACTCTTTCTTCTTCGTACCCGTGACAATTCCCGCCAAATAGCAATCGGTTGCCGTTTCGAGAGCGGGCGCCAATTGTTTGGTCGCATAATTTCCCAACCCTACGAGAGCGAGGCCGAGCTTGCGAGGCGTTTTCGGCGTCGCCGCAGCGGCTAGGTCTGGTAACGCGTTCGCAATTGAGAACGCGCCGAGTCCTACGGATAGGTCTTTAATAAAGGAACGACGGGAATTTTGAGGCATGTTGAATGACTATTCTAAGGTTACAGAAACGCCCTTTTCTGAATCACACATTGGTGTGCAACCAAGGCCTTCTCATGATCTAATCGGAACAAAATGAGTCCTATTGTTCAAGATCCGTCTCAACCTCAACCCCAACTAAACTCGTGCAATCCAATCATACTTGGGGGTATCTACTAGACGACACTGAATTACACTCTTGCCAATATTGAGAGGCCAATCTACTCCTCCTTTCCTATTCGAGAATCATCGAACACCCTAAATCAAGGAGTTTGCATATGAAAAAGTTATTGATATTAATCGCGAGCATTGCGTTCTCGCTCCCGCTTCTAGCGGAGGATAAAGAAGTCACCCTAGAAGGCACAGGCCTTTGCGCCAAGTGCTCATTGGGCGAAGCCGAAAAGTGCACCAACGCGCTTCAGGTAAAGGGCAAAGACGGCAAGGTGAAAACATACCTCCTGACTAAGAACTTAGAGCACGGCGCCTATTTTTGTCAGGGCAAAACCGAAAATTTGCTAGTGACAGGAGTCGTCAAGAAGGAAGACGGCAAACTCCTGATCGTTCCGACTGCAGTGAAGGAAAAAGAGAGCTGATTCGACTTCCGACCCAACCATTCTGATCCCGTTCTTCCGGTGAAGAGCGGGATTTTTTGAATCTGGAGAACGTCCAACTAGGTAATCGCCCAAGGCAGAAGGCTATCGTAAAGCAACTGGCACTCTTCAAGCAGCGGTCTGAGTCGATCAGGAAAAGGTTCCGACTTAGGCTTGTAGGGAACGAAACCAGTAGATCGGTGGGCATTGTGATACCAATGGGGTGCCCAGACACCGTCGTCTTTTTTGGGTCCGGCTTCCCATGAGAGCATCGAGGAGTGGAAATCCACCCCCACTTTGCCACACAAATTTCTCAACACAGATTCGGGAGATTCTAGAAGGCGTTTAGAATCGATGACGATCGGGGTTCGTCCCGCGACGATAATCCCATCAGCGATCCGCTTCAGTTTATCGTATCCTGTATCTGCCAGGCCAAATTCTGGAATCGTCTTGGAATAGGAATGCAGCATGTCACGTGGTTCACGGGTCAGAAGTACATTCGTCAGTCTGTTTAGAAACCCCCAGTCGAGGTCTACCAAATGATGGGCCATGTTCTTGTAAAAGAGAACCGGCTTTCCAAACTCACCCAGCAAAACGTCTTCGACTACACGCTCGCCGTCACTGTCTTGAGCTTGCAGGATATCTTCTTCTCCTGGATGGGGCGGTCGATCCGCCTGGCTCGAAAGGTAGTGAGCATACAGAGGCTCGTCAAAAACCCGCGTATCCAACCTTTGGGCAAACGAATACATCAAGGCCGTTGAGACATTTCGAGGGCCCGACCAGATCGAAATCCGTTTCGTCTCGCTCGCCTTCATTGCTTTGCTCGTTCTATGTAATCGTCGATTTCCTGATTGTATAACTCGCCCAACCTCGAGGTCATTTCTCCCGGGATGGCTTCGCATGGCAATCGCTGCCGATCCACTTCAACCACTGGCGTCAAACCGCCAAACGTTCCCGTGACAAACGCTTCATCTGCACTATACACATCCACCAATGAAAAATCTTTCTGTCGAACGGTTATCCCCTCTTTTTCACAAACGGAAATCACTTTGGAACGGGTTACGCCATTCATGCAATAGCTACCTGTTGATGTCCAAACCTCTCCATTGCGAACGATAAAGAAATTAGTAGCGTTGCAAGTGGATACAAAACCATTGATGTCTAGCATCAATGCCTCATCCGCGCCCGCTCCAATCGCTTGGCTTAGGGCGATCACTTCATGCAATTTGCTATGGCAATTCAGCCGCGGGTCCAAGTAATCTGGTGAGCCTCTTCGGATGGCAGATGTGAATAATCGCACTCCAAATTTCTTCGATTCAGTGTTAGCAATTTTGTATTCAGGAATAATGACAATATTCGGAGGTGTCACTGTCAGCCGAGGATCCTGGGAAGGGGTTTTCTTGTTTCCTCTTGTGACCATTAAGCGAACATGCACACCATCTTCCATGTTGTTCGACTCTACCGCCATTTTGAGTTTGCCTTTTAAGGACTCAAGCGTCTCCCCCATATCCATAAATATCATACGAGCACCTTCAAAAAGCCGCTTTAGATGGTCTTCCAGAAAAACAAATACACCCTTGTGAAGCCGTAAGCCCTCCCAGACTCCATCTCCCACAAGATAACCACTATCAAAAACAGAAATCTTAGCCTCATTTCGAGGAATCATTTCCCCGTTTATGTATATCAGAATCGATTCATTCCGATCGTCTTCAATGCTGTCATGTGTTCCTCGAGCCATATCTTAAGCCCGATCAAATAGGTTCAGCCTCCACTGTCAACCGAGCCAGTCGCGAAAAGCCTCCTCTTTTTCTGAATGTAAGCGTTGAGAAATATCGTCAGGACAACAATCCCCGCTCCCAAATAGAAGCCTTCAGACATGGTCTCACTCTCCGGCCAAATCAATAGGGCTAATATTATGGCGTAGATTGGCTCCAAATTGACCGCCATCACAAATGAGTAGGGCGATATTTTCTTAACCAATTGCACGCTGAGAACGAACGAGAACGCCGTACACACAACACCCAAAATGAGAAGCCAGCCGAGGTCGGCCAAAGGTAGACCCAGTTCACGAACCTTAAGTTCATCGGTGAGCAGCATGAACAAGGTAAGCACTCCAAGCGCTCCCAATAATTCGAAAAACGTAATCGTTCTGGCATCGTTCTCTCTGACCAGAAGCCCATTCAAAACCGTAAACCATGCCGCGAGAAAGGCTGAGAGAATACTCAACTGCATGCCTAAAAGGTATGTGAATTCAGCGCGAAAAACAAAATAGAGCCCGACAACAATGAACACACCTAGTAAGGGCTCATGCCAAGCGACCTTTCGCTTGTAGTAGAAAGGCTCAATAAGCGACACAAATAAAGTCGAGCTGGAGAAACACACCAAGCTAACGGAAACATTCGATTGCTTGATCGCTTCAAAAAATGTAACCCAATGAGCCGCAAGAATTATACCCACAGCGAGCATTTTCCTCACTGAATGTCCCCTCGATCTAAATCGGTGCTGAACAAGCAGTAAAAATAGCCCTAGCGCGATGACCGCGACAACCAGGCGATACCAAACCAAATGATTGGCTCCTAGTGAAATCAGCTTCCCAAGAATTCCCGTCGTTCCAAATATTAGAACAGCAAAATGAAGCCAAATCTGGTTCTTGTATTCCTCACGCATCTACTCAAAGCCGCTAGAGACTCTGAGTGAGCCAATCGAGGGCTACAAGGTTCAACACTATTTAAGACTTTTCTGCGAGCGCCTCTGCCTCGAGAACCACCTCTTCTGGTCGATTCCATTGCCAGCGCCAATACACTCTGAAACCTCGCTTTAAGTCGTCCAGAATAAGAGTATTTATGGGGACTAGAATCAACGTGATTACAGTTGCAAATACGACTCCCCAACCCAACGAAATCGCCATGGGGATCATGAACTTGGAACCCCTGCTCTGCTCGAACATCAATGGGAGCAGACCTGCGAAAGTCGTCATCGACGTTAGGAGGATCGGACGAAATCGCCGAACGCCCGCCGACCGAACGGCTTCTCCGAGCTTCACACCTTCCTTCACTCGGGCGGAGATGAAATGCACCATGATGAGGCTATCATTTACAACCACACCTGACAGCGCTAGGAACCCGAGCTGAGACATGATGTTAACAGTCACACCGTCATCCCATATCGCCCCTAGTATCCAATCCATGATCACATGCCCAAGAATCGCCCCGACAATGCCAAACGGAATAACAGCCATTACGACGAATGGCTTGACGTAACTTCTGAACGGTATCGCCAACAATACGTAGACGCCCAAGACAACTAGAATAGTATTGAACCGAATATTACGAGCATCCTCTTCCTGTTGCCTGGCATTGCCTGATTTGACGTAGTTCATCCCGGTATACTGCTCAACCAAACCTGGAAGAAAGTCGCGCTCCAACTCCATTACGATCGAGTCAACATCTATTTCATCCGACTCCGCTTCCGCGGACACTGTAAGCTGGCGCATCCGATCGACTCGATAGATCGCAGGAAGACTCTTGCCGGGTTTGATCTCCGCCACAGTGTCAAACGGTACCTCCGTTCCGTTAGGCGTCCTGATCATCATTGAATCCAATGTCGCCAGTGACTTTCTTTGAGCCTCAGGATAACGGACCATCACACGTACATCATTGCGACCTCTCTGTATCCGCTGGGCTTCGGTACCAAAAAATGCTTGCCTTACCTGTCGAGCCAGATTGCTGGCTGTAATTCCCAAATACTCCGCCTGCGGCTTAAGCTGCAGCTCGAATTCCGCCTTGGCGCTCTCGAAAGAATCCGTGATTTCCGCCAGACCTCGGTATTCCGCCAACTTATCCTGCAACTGACTGGATGCCGCCTTTAAATCGTCAAAGCTTGGGCTCGTGAACCTCAAATAAACCCCCGAACCACCTCCTCGCAAGAAACCCAAAGACAACCGTTCGGCATCAGGAATCGGCCCAATCGCTTCCCTTAAATAAGCCGTTGCCTCTGAGCTGCCATAGTTGAATCCATGCAACTCAAATGGCGTGAGCTCGATAACCACCTCTCCCAATTCCGCCACGCCCACTGCTCTTGTGCCATAGCTTCGGTACATGGGCTGTCCTCCCGCCGTCGCGAACACGTTGCGAATCATCTCTGTCCCGTACTCCTCGTTGACCTTTTCTTTGTACTCGAGAGCGATCTTTTCCATTCTGCGAATATGCGAGTCTGTACTCTCGAAAGGCGTTCCCGCAGGCATTTGCAAACGGATCGTCACCTGATCACTAGGAATCCGCGGATAAAAACTAGACTGTATGCGATTTGTCGCTACGAGACTCCAAACAATTGCTAAACCTCCTACGAAAACCGCGAAAGTAACATATCGATTTCTCAAACAAACTTCCAGCACAGGTCTATAGAAACGATCTATTCCACGCTCAAGACCGGTAGCGATTTTCCGTTGGAATTGAGACAAGAAATTAGTCTTCGATTCACCTCTACCAGTAGCGCCAATATTCTTGCAGTGTTTAAGGTGGGCCGGGAGTATTAGTTTGGATTCTATCAATGAAAATAGAAGCACCGGAATCACTACATAGGAAATCTGCTTCAGATTGTTACCCATGAATCCCGTCATGGCCTGAAGCGGATAGAAAGCGACGATGGTTGTTAGTACACCAAAAATAACCGGCACTGCGACTTCTTGTGTACCTTTTACAGAGGCATCCAGGGAACTTTCTCCCCGCTGCATACGCCGAAAGACATTTTCACCCGTGATAATCGCATCGTCGACCACAATGCCAAGAACGAGGATGAAGGCGAACAGCGTACTCAAGTTGAGGGAAACATCCCACAGGTAGAACATGATAAAGGCCCCCGAAAACGCGATGGGAATACCTAGGCTAACCCAGAATGCCAATGAGGGCCTCAAGAACAGGGAAAGCACGATGAGAACGAGGACGAACCCCGTTATCGCACTGCCTGCCAAAGTGGAGAGCCGTTGTTTCACCCGTTCGGAATCGTCGCTCCAATAGCTGAGATTGACACCTTCGGGCAAGGTGGGCTGCTTCTCTTCAAGGTAGGCTTTAACCTCGTCAGCCAAGACGATGAGATTCTGGTCGCCCGAGCGGTAGACATCCAAAACGACACAACGCTGGCCATTGTAGTTGGAAATCAATGGCGTTTCGTCAAACCCATCATTGACTTTGGCTACATCTTCCAAAGTCAAACGCGTCCCGTCATCTCGAGTGTAAACGACTATCTTTGAAAAATCCTCGTAGTTGTACGCCTGGTTAGACGTTCTTAAGAGAATATCGCCCGCATTGGTTCTCACGCTACCCGCCGACAGGTTGACAGAGGAGTTCCGAACGGATTGAACAATTTGATCGAACGTGAGTCCA
>Ga0255773_10003540_pt1 | contig 13741 bp, 15 predicted proteins | sample 011ome_17_FD_179971 | JGI IMG/M metagenome (GOLD analysis project Ga0255773, IMG submission 179971) | Coastal salt marsh microbial communities from the Groves Creek Marsh, Skidaway Island, Georgia - 011502XT metaG (version 2) | ecosystem: Environmental > Aquatic > Marine > Intertidal zone >...
TTAAGCTAGTTTTACGGTAATATTTTTTATATTCCAAAATTAACTAAAGGCTTCTGTCCAAGTACCTTGTGTTGATGCTTTAGAATATTCAGTAGCACGACCTTCAAAGAAGTTCATGTGTTCTACGGCATTAAGCATTGTATCTAACCAAGATAAAGGATTTTTCTGCACATCATAAATTGCTTCTAAACCTAATTGGTCAAGTCTTCTATTTGCAATAAATCTAATATAATCTTTAACCTCTTGTGCAGTTAAACCTTCCATTGGACCCATTTCAAATGCTAAGTCTATAAAAGCATCCTCATGCTCAATAATAGTTCTGCAAGCTTGATAAAGTTCTTTTTTAAGTTCTGGTGTCCATGTTTCTGGATTTTCTTTAATAAAATCTTTGAACAATCTTATCATAGAATTACAATGAAGAGTTTCATCTCTAACAGACCAAGTAACAATCTGCCCCATACCTTTCATCTTATTATGTCTTGGAAAATTTAAAAGAATTGCAAAACTTGCAAACAACTGAAGTCCTTCAGTGAAAGCACTAAATACTGCAATTGTTTTTGCAATATCATGATTTGATTTTACATCAAAGCCTTGCATATAATCATACTTATCTTTCATCTCTTTATATTTCATGAAAGCTGAGTATTCAGACTCTGGCATTCCAATTGTATCTAGTAAATGTGAGTAAGCAGCAATATGGACTGTTTCCATTGATGCAAATGCTGACATCATCATTAAAACTTCCGTTGGCTTAAACACGTTCATGTAGTGTCTGATATAACAATTACTTACTTCAACATCAGCTTGAGTAAAAAATCTAAAAATTTGAGTTAATAAATTTTTTTCAGAAGCACTTAAATTTTTTTGCCAATCTCTAACATCATCACCAAGTGGCACTTCCTCTGGTAACCAGTGAATTCTTTGTTGAGTTAACCACGCATCATAACACCATGGATATCTAAAAGGTTTGTAAACAGGATTGCCTACAAGTAATCCATTATTATTTTTTTTTGGTTGAATAATTTCTTGTTTTACTTTTTCTGCTACTGACATGATAGGCACTCCTCGTATTCTGGTTCTTCAGTTTTAGTTGCTTTATTTTTGTAAACATTTGCCAAAACATCTGTTGATTTTGCATCGTTGATATTTTCAGCTCTTTGGATTGATTTTGATCTACAGTAGTAAAGGCTCTTCAAACCTTTTTTCCAAGCATCAAAATGAATTTTATGTAACTCTCTTTTATGAACGTCGGCTGGTAAAAACAAATTCACTGATTGAGCTTGAGATATGTATGGAGTTCTATCTCCACTCAACTCTATGATCCACTTTTGATTTAACTCAAATGCTGTTTTAAAAACATCTTTTTCCAAATCTGTTAGAAAATCTAAATGAGATACTGAACCTTGGTTAGTTGTAATACTTGACCAAGTTTCGTCATCATTTTTACCATGACTTTCTAATATCTCCTCTAAATATCTATTTCTCACATTAAATGAACCAGATAAAGTTTTGTGTGTGTAACTATTAGCTGCTATTGGTTCTACCCCTGGTGATGCACCACCACATATAATTGAAATTGAAGCAGTTGGAGCTATTGCTGTTTTATTTGAAAATCTTTCTTGATAACCATACTCAGCCGCATCTGGACAGGCACCTCTTTCTTCAGCAAGATCTTTTGAAGCTTTGTTAACTTGAGCATCTATCTGTTTAAATATTTTTTTATTCCAAGATTTAGCCATTACAGACTCAAGAGGAATTCTATTTTTTTGTAAGAAAGAATGAAAACCCATCACACCCAGTCCAACACTTCTCTCTCTTTCTGCTGAATATTTTGCATCCTTGAATTGATCAGGAGCTTTTTTTATAAAGTCAGTTAAAACATTATCTAAAAATCTCATAACATCACTAATCATGTCAGGATCATCTTTCCATTCCTCATACTTTTCTAAATTAAGTGATGATAAACAACAAACAGCAGTTCTGTCTCTTCCGTCTTTATCAATTCCAGTTGGTAAAGTTATTTCACTACACAGGTTTGATGTTTTAACAGTTAAGTTAGCAAGTTTATGATGCTGTGGAATTAATCTATTAACTGTATCAATGTAAATGATATAAGGTTCACCTGTTTCAATTCTTGCAGTTAATAATCTTATCCATAAATTTCTTGCTGATATTGTTTGTTGAACAGTGCCATCCGCAGGACTTTTTAGTGCCCACTGTTCATCAGTCTCAACAGCTCTCATAAAAGCATCTGAAAGTAGAACACCGTGATGTAAATTTAAAGCTTTTCTGTTTGGGTCTCCACCTGTTGGTCTTCTCATTTCAATAAATTCTTCAATTTCAGGATGATCAACTGGCAAATAACAAGCTGCAGATCCTCTTCTTAAAGAGCCTTGGCTAATTGCCATGGTTAAAGAATCCATAACTTTGATGAAAGGAATTATTCCAGAAGTTTTTCCAACTTTACCAATTTTTTCACCAATGGATCTAAGGTTACCCCAATAACTTCCGATACCACCACCTTTTGCAGCCAACCAAACATTTTCACTCCAAAGATCAAGAATGCCTCCAAGGCTATCTGATGCTTCATTTAAAAAACATGAGATTGGTAAACCTCTTTTAGTTCCCCCGTTGGATAGAACAGGTGTTGCTGGCATAAACCAGAGATTGCTTATGTAATTATAAATTCTTTGTGCATGTAAATTGTCATCAGCATAAGAACTTGCAACACGTGCAAATAAATCTTGAAACGACTCGTTATGTCCAAGATATCTATCTTTCAAAGTTGCTTTACCAAAATCAGTTAAATTTGCATCTTTAGATCTATCAATCTTAATTATTATTCCTTTATCGTTTTGAAAAAGTTCAGTTTCTGTGCTTAAAGAAAAAAGATCAGGTCTATTTCCTTTTGATACTTCCTTAACTTCTGGGCTATATTCGGAGACAGCTTTCTTTAGGGCCTGTGATAGAATCTTATTCATAATTGTTACTATATTTTGTTATTGTGACGAAAACAACTATATGTTGTATGCGTTTGTTGTTAATATACTATATAAACAACTATTCAATAGAACATTTATAGAACGCGACAAAATATTTTTCAATAAAAAAATTAAAAAAAGAGTAAGTAATTAACAGATGACTCAAAATATTAATATCGATCCCTATGGTTTTAGAGAATATGACGCTCGGTGGTTGTATGAAAAGGACATCAATAAAAATGGGATTACGAATCTGGGCAAAGGTTTAGGTACTCAAATAAAAGTTCATACTAAAAAAAACAATCCGAGAGTTATAGTTGGACATGATTATAGGTCTTATAGTGAGGAGATTAAAAGCGCTCTTAAAAAAGGGTTAATTTCAACAGGATGTTATGTTGAAGATGTAGGTTTATCATTATCACCAATGGTTTATTTTGCACAATTTAATTTAGATGCAGATGCAGTTGCTATGGTTACCGCCAGTCATAATGAGAACGGTTGGACTGGTGTTAAAATGGGTATCAAAAAAGGTTTAACGCATGCACCAGAAGAAATGAAAGAACTAAAAGATATTACATTAAATGAAAAATTCACAAGCGGCGAAGGTAGAGAAAAACAAATAGAAAATTTTCAACAAGTTTATAAAGATGATTTAATAAAAAGTAATAAGATTAACAAAAAATTAAAAGCAGTTGTTGCATGTGGAAATGGTACTGCTGGAGTATTTGCTCCTGATATTTTAAGAGGTATTGGATGTGAAGTCATTGAACTTGATTGCAATTTAGATTGGACTTTTCCAAAATATAATCCCAATCCCGAGGATTTGGAAATGCTTCATGAAATTGCTAAAGCTGTTAAAGATAATAAAGCAGATATTGGTTTTGGTTTTGACGGGGATGGAGATAGAGTTGGTGTTATAGATGATCAAGGAAATGAAATATTTTCAGACAAAATTGGTTTATTAATTGCAAGAAACTTATCTAACAAACATAAAGATTCTAAGTTTATCGTGGACGTAAAATCAACTGGACTATACTCAAAAGATAAAATTTTATTAGAAAATAATTGTAAAACTATTTATTGGAAAACAGGTCACTCTCATATTAAAAGAAAAGTTAATACTGAACAAGCTTTAGCAGGATTTGAAAAAAGTGGTCATTTCTTTTTTAATCAACCTCTAGGTTATGGATACGATGATGGAATTAATTCAGCTATTCACGTATGTCATTTATTAGATAATCAAAATAAAAAAATGAGTGAAATTATAAATGAATTGCCAACAACCTATCAAACACCTACGATGGCTCCTTTTTGTAAAGATGAAGAAAAATATCAAGTTGTTGAAGAATTAGTTAAACAGGTTGAAGAAATTAAAAATAACAAAACCAAAATTGATGATCAGATAATTACCGAGGTATTAACTGTAAATGGAGTAAGATTTTCTTTTGAAGATGGGTCTTGGGGGCTAATAAGAGCGTCTTCAAACAAACCTTCACTAGTAATTGTGACTGAAAGCCCAACCTCAGATAACAGAAAGAAAAAAATCTTTGATTTTATTGATGTTTTACTTCAAAAAACTGGAAAAATAGGCGAATACGATCAGAAAATATAATACTTAATAAAGTTAATTTTCAACTAATAAGTGTTCATAAAACTGTAAAGAATCAACTAAATTTTATTCGTGAGGTGATGGAGGGAGACTGAAGTCACCTCTTTTTATTTTAAAGAATTTTTTATTTTTTCTATCGTATTTCTTAAATCTGTTTTTGAGTAATTTTTACCTTCAACAACCCATACAGATAATGGCCAAGAACTATCTCTCTTAGTTCTTGCAATGATATGAATGTGTAACTGAGGAACAATATTCCCAATTTTTTCTATATTTAGCTTTGATGTTTTAAATAATTTTTTCATGATTTTGCTCACAAAAACAATTTCTTTCATAAGCAAAATTTGATCTTTAGAATTAAGTTCAGTGACATCTGTAATCTTAATTCTTTTAGGAATTAGAATTAACCATGGAAATTTAGAATTATCGTGTAGCCTAATAGTGCATAATTTAAGATCTTTTACATAATGTGAAGACTTTAAAAATTTCCTATCTAATTTAAATGACATATTTATAATTTTAAGTACTCGTAGAAAAACTTAATCGCTACGATTAGTAGGAAAATACCTAATAATTTACTTATTATATTTTTATCTATTTTGTGAGCTGTTCTAGCTCCTAGTCTTGCCATAAAAGTTGTAATAGGAATAAAGATTAAAAAAGCTGGTACATTTAAAAATCCAATACTAAAAGGTAAATTTGTTTTTAGGTAACTTCCTGAAATAAAAAAACCTGTTGCACCAAATAATGCAATTAAAAAACCAATTGCTGCTGCACTACCTATTGCTTTATTAATTGAATAACCAAAAAACTTAAGAATTGGTACATTCATGACAGCACCACCAATACCGGTTATAGCTGAAATAAACCCAACAATCGAGCCAAGTATGATTTTTAAATATAGTTTCATTTCAGATATTACATTTTGTTCTTTTTCTTTAATCAAAAGTAAATAAATTCCTAAAAAAAATATTACAACTGAAAAGAAAAGTACTAGAGATTTTGTTTTAAAAGTTGCAGCAAATATTGTTCCCAAAACAACTCCTACAACTACAAAAATACCATAGCTTTTCACTACACTAAAATCTACCGAATTAAATTTATGATGAGTTAAAACTGAAACTACTGATGTTGGAATTATTATTGCAAAAGAGGTTCCAACTGCTAAGTGCATTATATATTGTTGATCAATTCCCAAAGATCCAAAAATATAATAAAGAAATGGAACAGTAATTAAACCGCCACCAATACCAAATAAACCAGCAACAAAACCAACTGGCACTGCAGTCAATGCCATTAATAAAATAAAATAACTATATTCGTTAGCTAGAATTGAATTAAGCAGATTGTCCTACACTTGTATCAACATTATTATATTTAATCTTATCCATGATGTGATCGATTTTTTTTACATCAGCATCTCGTACACACATATTTTCACTTAAATATCTTTTCCAATAACTAGCACCTGTTTGACCATGAAATAGTCCAATAGTATGTCTCATTATTTGATTTAATCTTGTCCCCTTTTTGATTTCGTCTTTCACATAAGGAATTAATTGTTCAATTACATCTTGTCTGCTTAAAACTTCTTTAGTGCCAAAAATTTCTTTTTCAATGTCTGCTAACATATAAGGGGTATGATACGCTGCTCTTCCAATCATTACTCCATCTGTTTTTTGAAGATGTGGATTTATTTGATCAACCGATGTTATTCCACCATTAATAATTATTTCATCATTTGGAAAATCTTCTTTTAATTTATAAACATATTCATACTTTAAAGGAGGAATGTTTAGATTTTGTTTAGGAGTAAATTTTCCTAACATTGCTTTTCTAGCGTGAATAATGAATGTCTTAACTCCTGTTGATTTTAAAATTGTAATAAAATTATGAAGATTTTCATAATCTTCAACATTGTCGTATCCAATTCTAGTTTTGATAGTTACAGGTAAATTTGTTGAGGCCTGCATTTTACTTAAACAATCTGCAACTAAATTAGGCTCTTTCATCAAACAAGCGCCAAATTTACTTTTTTCAACTTTTCTACTTGGGCAACCTAAATTTAAATTAATTTCATCGTAACCAAAATCCTCACCTATTTTTGAAGCCTCAGATAAAAGTTTTGGGGAAGATCCACCCAATTGAAGAGCTACAGGTTTTTCGTTAATATTAAATTCAAGCAATCTTTTTTTATCGCCTCTATTAATTGCTTCATCAACAACCATCTCTGTATACAAAAGTGTATTTTTTGAAATCAATCTTAAAAAGTAACGCTCATGACGATCTGTACAATCCATCATAGGAGCAACTGACACTTTCCTATTCATGATTTAACTTTATATGATTTTGTTATGAGTTTGAAGCGTCTGTATCTTCTGAATTTACTTCTGCTTCTTGATTTTCTTGTTCTGAAACTTCATCAAGAGAAACTTCACCTTGATCATTCATTATTTCTTCACCCGCTGAAACATCAACATCTGGCTTAGCTGTTTCTGATAATTCAGCTAAATCTTCTTGTGAAACTTGAATTTTTTCTGGAGTTTTTCTCGCTCTTTTAGATGGCAAAATTGGTGTTCCACTTTTTGAGATTTCACCTTTATACATATTTTCGAAATCATCACCTATTTCTTCATCATCTTCAACACCATCATCTACTTGCTCAACATGTTTTCTAAGCTTGTAAACTGCACTTTCAGTTAAATCGGAAACTTTAATTGTTTCTTCCGCAATTTCTCTCAAAGAAATAACTGTATTTTTATCGTTATCTCTATCTAATGTTGGTTCAATTCCTGCATTTAATTGAGTAGCTCTTTCCTTAGCAACAAGCACTAATTCATAAGGGCTCTCTACTTTATCTATGCAATCTTCTACTGTGACTCTTGCCATGGGCGATTATTTATACCTCGAACTAAAAAAATGCAAGGATTTTCTAAATTATCACTGGATTAAGCTTATTTCTGACCAAAAATAATAAAATTAAAGAAATGAATATATAAGTGCCTGATACAACAGCTATCCCCTCAACAGTAAAACCTATATCTATTAAAAATCCAAATAAAGCAGTACCAAAAGCTGTCGCAAATACCATCAATGCAGTAGTTAAAGCCTTAATGGATCCAAGATATTTAACACCATATAATTCAGCCCACGTAGAAGACCCTAATATATTAGCAAAGCCATTGGATATCCCTACTAAACCTAAAAATATAAAGGCTGTAAACGGTGCATCAAAAAAGAATAGAACTATTACTGATAACAAAAGTGGAATATTCATATAAATTAATAATTTTCTACTTGTAAATTTATCAATTAAATATCCTGATAAAAATAAAGTCAAAACTGATAAAACAGAATAAGACATAAATGATTGAGCAATAACATATGGTCCCCAACCTTTTGAACTTTGAACAAAAGACTGGAAAACAGCAAAGCCTGTAAAAATCCATGGCATAGCTAACATGTTGGAACTAATGATATAAAATCTATAATCTTTTATTACTTCTCGTCTCTTCCATTGTTTAATCTCAACATCTTTTTTATCTTCATCACTTGCTTCTCTAGAGTCTAAATTTAAATTTTTAATCAATAAAAATGAGGCAATAGGTAAAACAATTAAAACTGTTAATGAAAAAATAACCCAAAGATTTTGCCAATCTATGATTGTTAATAAATAAACCATTAAAACGGGCATAATAAATTCTGCTGAAGAAAGACCAAACCAGCTAATACTTAAAGCTCGTCCTCTAGTTTTAGTAAAATATCTTGAGATAGTAGTTGATGCTGTATGAGACATCATTCCTTGTCCTGAAAATCTCATTAAAAAAATTGCTATAAATAATAAAAAAACTGACGATATTTTAGAAAAGAAAAAACAAGCAAATGATAAAAGAATAATTACAAAGAATGCAAATTTAAAAATATTTACATCATCAATTTTTTTTCCAACCCAAATTAATAAAAGACTACTACATAATGTTGCTGATGCATAAATTGAGCCAAATTGTCCATGAGTGATAGATAACGCTTCTCTTATACTAGAATTAAAAAGTCCTAAAAAATAACTCTGTCCAAAACTAGAAAAAAATGTAAAAATAAAACCAAATAGAATTACTTTAAATTTCAAACTATTAAACATGGGAAATAAAAATTATGTCTTTTAATGTTGCTTTCATAGGTCTTGGTGTCATGGGTTATCCAATGGCAGGTTATATATCAAAAGCTGGTCACAATGTAACTGTTTATAACAGAACAACTGCTAAAGCTGAAAAATGGATTGCAGAATATAAGGGTTCAAAAGCTGATACCCCTGCAAAAGCAGCTGAAGGAGCTGATTTCATTTTTACCTGTGTTGGAAATGATAATGACTTAAGAGAAGTGTCTCTTGGAGAAAATGGAATATTTAATACAGCAAAAAAAGGATGCGTTTATATTGATAACTCAACTGTTTCTGCTGAAATCTCAAGAGAGCTTTATCAAGCTGCTAAAGATAAAGGATTTGATTTTTTAGATGCACCTATTTCAGGGGGTCAAGCTGGAGCTGAGGGTGGAATACTTACTGTAATGGTTGGTGGCGATGAAGATGTATTTAAAAAAGCAGAACCAGTTATTGATTGCTATAGCAGGAAAGTAAAATTAATCGGTAAATCTGGAAGTGGACAGTTAACTAAAATGATGAACCAGATGTGCATAGCTGGAGCTGTACAAGGTTTATCGGAAGCAATTAATTTTGGAATTAACGCTGGATTAGATATGGATATTGTTATGGAGACTATCTCAAAAGGTGCAGCTCAATCTTGGCAAATGGAAAATAGATATCGAACGATGACTGATGATGTTTTTGATTATGGTTTTGCAGTAGACTGGATGAGAAAAGATCTGGCTATTGTTATTGAAGAAGCCAAAAGAAATGGCTCGCCTGTTCCTATCACAGAAATAATCGATGGCTATTATGCAAAAGTTCAAGAAATGGGTGGCAATCGCTGGGATAGCTCAAGCTTAATTGCTCTTTTAAAAAAGAAAAAGTAATCTGTGACTGATACCGTTCCTTATTACGAGGACTTTACAGAGATCAAAAAGAAGATTTGGTCAATGTTAACTAGTGCGGTTAAAGATAGAAGTTCGCCCTTTAGAATACCTGTTTTTATTTGTGGGAACCAATCTGATTTTGATGGACGAATAGTTGTTCTTAGAAAGGCAGATGAGTCAAATAATCTTGTTCAATATCATAGTGATATTCGATCTGATAAAATCGCTAAATTAAAAGCAAATAAAAATGCTGCTTTATTATTTTATGATAAAGAAGAAAAGATTCAGGTTAGACTTAAAGTAGAATGCAATGTTAATCACGATAATGAAATAACAAAAGAATCTTGGTTAAAAACACAACATATATCAAGAAAATGTTATTTAGTTGATAATGGGCCAGGAACAGAAAGTAACATACCAACTTCAGGATTAAAACCAGAATTGGATAACTTTGATTATACTAAGGAGCAAAGTGAAGAGGGTTATAAAAACTTTACCGTTATTCAGTGCAAAATAAAATCTATTGAATGGCTTTATTTAGCGGCGAAAGGTCATAGAAGAGCTAAATTTAATTTAGTAGATAATAAAAATACTTGGTTAGTTCCCTAAACTCCTTTTACAATAATATTACTTCCTTCAGAATTTTGTAATCGTATATCTTTTACAGGTTTATATTCATCTGAATGGTACCACTCTAAAGCTCTTTCATAAGTTGGAAATCTAATGATTACTAATCTTGGAAAATTATCTTCTCCTTCAACAACTTGGTATTCTCCATTTCTAACCAAATATTCTCCATCATATTTTTTAACAACTTCACTCACTTTAGCTACATACTCTTTGTAGTTTTCAGGATTTGTTACTTTTAATTGTGCAATTACATATCCAGCTGACATTTATTACTCCTTTAAAAAATTGATTTTGAATATTTTTTCCAATTATCTTGATAATGCTTAGTATTCTCTAATACTTCTTTTTTTTCTTCCTCAGTTACTTCTCTAACAACCTTACCTGGAGAACCGACTACTAATGAATTGTCTGGTATTTCTTTATTTTCAGTAATTAAAGCTTTAGCACCAATGATGCAATTTTTCCCAATCTTTGCTTTATTAAGTATTACTGCCCCAATCCCAATTAAACTATTATCTCCAATTGTGCATCCATGTAACATTACTAAATGTCCAACGGTCACATCCTTTCCAACTTTTAATGGACAACCTGGGTCAGTGTGTAAAACACTTCCATCTTGGATATTGGATCCCTCGCCTATATAGATATTTTCAATATCTCCACGTAATACTGCATTAAACCAAACGCTTGAGTTTTTTTCTAGAGTAACATCCCCAATAATAGTTGCATTAGGAGCAACCCAATTTTCGCCAGAGTTTTTTAGTTTTTTATCTTTTAAATCATAAAACATAATTTATATAGTTTACATTATGCCTATACAAACTCCAATATGTGATTTTGGTAAAAAAGCTATACCCTTTGAATTAAAGTCAACTGACAACAAAACTATTTCATTAAACGATATCAAAGGAGAAAACGGAACTTTAATAATGTTTATTTGTAATCATTGTCCCTATGTTAAAGCTATTACAAAAGAACTTGTGGAAGACTGTAATAAATTAAAAAAAATTGGAATAAACTCAGTTGCTATATGCTCAAACGATTTTGTTAATTATCCAGAGGACTCTTTTGATAATATGATTAAATTTTCAAATGATAATCAATTTAATTTTCCTTATTTGCATGATGACACACAAAAGATTGCAAAATCTTATGATGCTGTCTGTACACCAGATTTTTTTGGTTATAACAAAGATTTAGAACTTCAATACAGAGGCAGATTAAGAGAGCTTAAAAATTTTATACCTGTAAAAGACGGGGAAAGTGATTTGTTTAAATCTATGAAACAAATTGCTGAAACTGGTAAAGGTCCACAACATCAAATCCCTAGTGCTGGTTGTGGTATCAAATGGAAGTATGATTAATGTATTTAATCGTTACTAGATCTTTCCCTCCTGAACTGGGTGGCATGCAAAGCTTAATGTGGGGACTTGCAAGAGAACTATCAAAAAACTTTATGATTAAAGTTTTTGCTGATTACATTGAAAATCATAAGGAATTTGATGAACAAGCTTCGTTTTCTATTGAAAGAGTTGGGGGACCTAAGTTACTTAGAAAATATCGAAAAGCATATCTCATTGATGAATTTGTTAAAAATAGTAAAGCAAATGGAATTATAGCTGATCATTGGAAAAGTTTGGAGCATTTAAAAACAAATAAAAAAAAATATTGTTTAATTCATGGTAAAGAAATTAACCACGCTAAAGGATCAGGGATTAACAAACGTTTATTAAAAGTTTTAAACAATGTTGAAAAAGTAATTGCTAATTCAAAATATACTAAAAATTTGGCAATTGAAATTGGAGTGAAAAAAGAAAATATTATTGTTATTAATCCAGGGATAGATCCAATTAAAGATCTTGATAAAAAATCATTAGATAAAGTTGAAAGCTTACTTAAAGTCAAAACACCAAGATTAATTACAGTTTCAAGATTTGATAAAAGAAAAAATCATGAAAAAGTAATAATGGCCTTGAGAAATTTAAAGCAGATTTATCCAGATATTGTCTACATTTGTGTTGGTTATGGGGATGAAGAAGAAAATATTAAAAGTCTTGTAAAAGAATTGAACTTACAGGGTCAGGTAATGTTTTTTAAAGATATAAGTGATGATTTAAAAAATGCCTTAGTGGCTAAATCAAATATATTTGTAATGCCATCTATTGTTCATAAATCTTCGGTGGAGGGTTTTGGAATAGCTTATACTGAGGCAGCACAATATAGTATTCCCTCTATTGGTGGTGAAGTTGGAGGTGCATCTGATGCAATTGAACATGAAAAAACAGGTCTAATTTGTGATGGAACCAATTTAGACTCAATTTATTATTCAATAAATTCAATGCTAGAAAATAAAAAATATTTAGAGTACGGAAAAAGTGCTAAAGATAAAGTCTCAAAATTTTATTGGTCTAATATTATCGAAGAGTATAAAAAAATTCTAAGCTAATTTATGTTCATTTTTAAATCCAAAGAGTCTATTGGAATACTTTTTGGAATTTTTGCTTATTTATCTTTTTCTATTTTAGATACTATACAAAAAACTTTAATTATTCATCATTCAGTTTTTCAATTACTTCTATTTAAATATTTTTTTGTTTTAATGTTAAGTTTGTTTGAGTCAAAAAGAAAAAATAATTATTTATTTTATAAATCTAAAAATATTAGATTGCAGATATTTAGAAGCTTATTATCTGTAATAGAGTCTGGGTGTTTTGTTTTGTCATTTAAATATTTATCTTTAGCTAATGCTCATAGTATTGGATCATTAGCCCCAGTAATAGTTGTTGCGTTATCAGCAATAATCTTGAAAGAAAAAGTATCTGTTAAAACATGGATTGCAATTTTTATTGGCTTTATTGGAGTTTTAATTATTCTAAGACCTACATCATCAATTTTTGATCCAAAAGCCCTATTACCCTTGATTGGTGCTTTTATATTGGGACTTTATCAAATCATTACTAAAAAAGTTTCTAAAGATGATGCTAATGAAACATCATTATTTTATACATCAATTATTGGTTTAATAATTATGTCCTTATTGGCCTCTAAATTTTGGACCCCCGTAGACAGATCTTCGTATACAATGTTTTTAGGAATAGGAGTATTTTTTTCATTAGGTCTTTACCTTCAAATCATTGCTTTAAGTAAAGCTAGAGCAAGTATAATCCAACCATTTCATTACACTTTAATTTTTTGGGCAATAATTTTTGGATATATATTTTATAATGATATTCCAGATATGTTCACAGTTATTGGGGCTATAATAATTACTTGTTCTGGAGTCTATGTTTTAAACCACTCATCAAAAAATTAATTAAATTTAACTAATCTAAGATTGTTTATAATATAGTTATACTTATAGTTATTTATTAATGTCCAATAATAAATTAGCTATTTTTTTAATTATCACCTCTGTCTTTTTTGGAACTGTTATGCTTTCATTTTTAAAAATTGCTCAAGAAGATGTTAATGTTTATGTGGCTGGTTTTTTTAG
>Ga0255773_10003543_pt1 | contig 13732 bp, 14 predicted proteins | sample 011ome_17_FD_179971 | JGI IMG/M metagenome (GOLD analysis project Ga0255773, IMG submission 179971) | Coastal salt marsh microbial communities from the Groves Creek Marsh, Skidaway Island, Georgia - 011502XT metaG (version 2) | ecosystem: Environmental > Aquatic > Marine > Intertidal zone >...
TTAGCTTTAAGTTGTTGTCATAACGCAATGCTACTGGACCATTCTCAGTAGCAGTAATCATAAACTCACCAGTTGCACCATTGATAGCTACTGTGCTTCCTGTAATAGCATTGCCATTAACATCAAGGTTGCCACCAAGCTGCGGAGTAGTATCATTAACTACTGCTGCTTGAGTATCTACGTATGCTTTAATAGCTTGTTGGGTGGATAGCGCCGTAGCACTATCACTTCCCATGTTGTCTTCATCCAGGATAGTCGTTACAGTAGCACCTGTTGCAAACTGTAAGTCCGTATCTACAACAATATTATCTACCGTAACGGTTCCTGCAAAGTCCTTATCAGCGGAATCCGCTAATTCTCTTGCTCTAGTCATTATGCAGTCTCCAATGCCGTAATACGGGCTTCAAGTTCTTGTATTGTTTTAACTAATAATGGTACTAGTTTCGACTGGTCAATGCCCTGATACACAGGATTGCCTTCGTCATCTACTTCATTGTGTGTTCCGCTGATAGCCTCTGGAACAACGCTCTGCACCTCGTGGGCTAGGAAGCCATCGACTGTGGTGTCAGGGTTGGCGATAAAGTTAAAACGCACAGGGTTCAGTTGCTTTAGGCGTGTGGTTGCATCCCAGTCAGCTACCACGTTTTCTTTTAAGCGGTAGTCGGATGAGGTGTTGTAGGCTGTAGAAGTACCGTTTGTCGCAATGCTACCGACTTTCCCATTTGGATTGAAAAAGTGAATTAAATCGTTTCCAGTAGTTAAACTGCCAGACATAAATAATTCAGAGTCATAAGCACTCTTAATAAAACCAGAACCTACGACTGAAGCTGATGGTGCTGAAGTGCAGCCAAATAAAATATCACCATTGCTGGCAATGCGCATACGTTCTGTCAATGTTGCAGCAGTACCAGCCGTACCAGATGGTGCATTAAAGAATTGCATGTTTGTACTTAATACAATCTGTGTTGCTGTTGTGTTGGCAATGTACTTCCAGCCTGAGTCATAGGAAAGATTTGAACTTAGGTATAAAGGTGTGTCATCTGTTCTACCAATGACCGTTGCACCCAAAGCAACTTGTAGGTTTTTATAAGTTGACGATGTTGCTGCTGGCGAACTAGTCCCAATGCCCACGTTGCCGCCGCTGTCGATACGCATACGTTCTGTGCCAGTAGTTTGGAACTTAATTGGATATCCGCCATCTGTGTTGATGGTCATATTACCGCTTACAACACCAATGTAGCTGTTTCGCCCATCGCTACCATCAAACTCAATCAAACCAATCATTGAAGCTTTACTTGTAGAAGATGATGTAATGCTAATCCTTGCGTCATCTGACCTTGAAATAGTTAATTCTTCGCTAGGCGAACTCGTGCCAATGCCCACGTTTCCGCTGCTGTCGATGCGGAGGCGTTCAGTCAGCGTAAGTGTACTACCTGCGCTTCCGGCTGCCGCATTACTAAACTTAAATACATCGGCATCTAAATCAATGACAGATGCAGGGTCACTTTCTATGTACTTTAAAGTTCCCGCATCATTTCTTGATACGTTATTGCTAAAGTGTGTTCTTGGTGTTCCTGACCAACCCGTACTATCTGACCAAAAAGCACCCCTTCCTCCTACTTCAATAACAGGGAAGTAATGTCCCCAGTCACCTGATAATTGATTGTTACCTAAAGCTATACCTTCATTACTACTGTCCCAGAAGAACTTTACGGTTGAGCCGGTATCTTCGTAGAAGCTGATGTCGCCGCCTGAATTAATATTAAGAAAATGAGTATCCCAAGTTGGCGTAGTGTCTGATGAAGTTGAAACTCTTAAGTCGTGACTGCCACCACTCTGTATACTGGCAATTCTAAACCAGTCGGTTGCGTTTTCTCCGGCATCGGCAACTAAAGCAATGCCTCCTGAAAAATCTCCAGACGCACCTTTTACTGTTATAAGGCCGTCTGTCGCAGTAGGAGCTTGTGCCGTCACAGTACCAGTGACATCCACGCCTGTGCTGGTGGTTTGCACTTTGGCAGTCCCAGCATAACACATAGCCGTTTGCGCCCCAGAGATGCCGTAGAAATAATCATTACCAGACGGGTCTTCTATTAGCAATTCTTGCGCCTGTATCCGTAGATTGCCAGTTCCACTGTCCGTGATGTAGCTGTTTAGTCCATCGTGATAAATCTGCAAGTCAGACCCAGCGCCAAACACTGCCTTATCGTTATCTGCAAACGAAATATCATTACCACCAGTAGTATTACCATTAGTAAGAATTTCAGATAACTCGTTATTACTTCCTATTTGGCTATCAACATAAGCTTTAATAGACTGTTGAGTAGCTAGTGCAGTTGCACTATCGCTAGTCATAGTGTCCTCATCTAGAACACTATCTACAGTAGTGGTACTACTTAAGTTTATAGAGTTAGCTGTAATAGCGTTAGGAACATCGTTACTACGTCCTGCACCCATTACAAAGATCTGCCCATTCTGAGATTGACTACGAATTACCTTAGCAATCTTCTGTACCTTATCAGCAGAAGCAGAAGGTCTTGTATTGATTAGCGTTCCTGTATTAGAGACATAAAGTTCATCTCCTACAGAAAAACTGCTAGTATCTAACCCAATATAGTTACCAAAGACAATAACATTACCTTTAGTATTATTAGCAATAGCTGTTGTGGTAATACCGAAGGCTGGCATTTTAGCTGGATCATCAGCGTCTGCAATAGCAATCTCTGGATCATTACCACTATGCCCTGCAATATAAACAGGAGTTCCTTTAGGAATAGTTGAGCCTTCTATGTTCTTAGCTTCAAACTGATGAGAGCCAAACATATCCCCAGTAATAGTGTCTGCTGAGAGGTCTCCTTGAAAGACCCCTCCGAAGACAGAAAAAGTATCGTATACAACTATCTCTACAATGTCTGAAGCAGTTAGAGCAGTAAGCCCAGCAATTGTATTAACAGTATTAACATTGTAGTCTGAACCAGCAACCAACAGCACACCGTTTAGGTATACATCTACGTAGTTACCATCAGCGAAAATTAAAGTATCGCCGTTATCATCTGCCCCTGATAGAGATGTTTCACCGCCAGTTGCAGTGTAGAAGTATCTGCTTCTTACTGCCTGGGAAGGTGTTTTACCTATATATGCCATTTATGTTACTCCGTTAAGTTAAGCAACTTCAGTTTCTTCTTCTTTAGTTTCAACTGATGCAATAAGTGCATTTGTGAATGCATCTTGCGCTGCTTGTACTTGATCTAGTTCAAAGCGAATGTTAGCTACTTTTTGTTGACAAGCCTTTACTTGATTAATAAGATAGGTTTGTTGTTCATTAAAGTCTTCTGGTTTATATTCTTCACCGTTAATAGTGATTACATTGTCAGTCATTTTATTCTCCTCGTTGTTCTTCTAAGTGTGCCGCATAAGCATCCTTCACAGCCTGTGTATGTACCGCTGCACAGATAGCTTGAACCTCTGCGCTTTCATCAGTGATGTCTGCGTCAGGTGCTACAGCGTGCCGTGAGAAGCTACGGCTAATCTCAACGCCATCACGCTTAATGACCGTTGCAGTGCGTACTTGAACGTGCTTGTAGTCACCTACGATTTCAATTTTGTCTTGTACTTGTTCTTCTGTTAGTGCCATCGTTTATCTCCTGTGATGGTTGGACTGTCTGACCTGATGTCCAATCAGGTTATTTAAATTATGTGTTTGTTGGGTAGGTAGCTACAAAGAAAAATTCAGCAGCACTACTACTCAGTTCGCTATGTTGTAAAACATCGTAACTGCTTGCGCTACTAGAATAAAACTGAAGGTTTGTGCCACCATAAATATATGTTGATGTTGCTTTTCCGTCTGTGTATTGGCCCATTACAGTCCCACCTGCATGGGTACCGATGGCTGTGAATGGTAAGTTTGCTATATTGATACCAGCCGTTGAAGTTCTGTCTGAAAAAGATTGAAGAAAAGCCCATACGGTAACCATGTTTCCAATTTTTCTATAATATGCGTGACTTGAAGTAACTGTCCCGTTGGTAAGAGCAGGTATCCAAGTACCCTCCTCATAGTCATCCAGATGATTAGCCGACCCAGTGCCGCCAAGGTAGACACCGCCGGAGAGGTAGAGGTTTTTCCATCTGTATGTGCCATCCCCAATATCAAAATAATTGTTATTCCAAGGTTTAATATTACCCTGACCCCAGATGACATTTGATGTAGCAGATGTTCCAGAATTTGGACGAATAGATACACTTGACACTCCGCCAAGTTCTATATTTCCACCAGAAACCGCAATATTACCCACTTGTGCGCCGTTGCTGTTGAATCGTACTAACTGTCCGTTACTGCTATTACGCCCAATTTGAACAGTTTCACCAGTGGCATCACGGCTAAAGATTGCGCTATCACCACCACGAATAGAATGTCCATTGCCTGTGCCGCCTACTGATGTTCGCCCCACCAGCACGTTTCCGCTGCTGTCGATGCGAAGGCGTTCTGTAGCGTTACTAAAAAACCGCATAAAGTTGGAATTGTGATTGTAGTTAATCCAACCTCTATATGCGTCAGCCCCCGAAGTGCCATCTGCAAAAGCTATACTACCTTCATTAGCAGTGCCAGACGCAATAGTAATGCCGCTGTCGCTAGAGCCAGCAACAACTAAATCATTCATAATTGAGTTATAAGAACTAGGCGAAGTCGTCCCAATGCCAACATTACCGCTGGTATCAATGTTGATACCCCCAGTGCCATTGTTTGTTAATGTGCCGGATAAGTAGAGGTTTGTAAAACGGTTTGTGCTATTTCCTAATGCAATGGCTGCATCACGATTAGTATTTCCTGTGGCATTCCAAGGCGTAATTTCATCAGCATCACCGACTATCCGCAATGCAACAGTATCATCACCTATGTAAAGTCTACCACCAGTAGCCCCAATACTACCCACAGGGCTGCCGTCTTTGCGTAGGCTGATAATTTCGCCGTCACTACTCGTCCTGTTTAGCAGTGCAACTAAGTCAGCATTACGCACACCGATGATTGCGCCATCTGGTCTTAACTCTGCACCAACGGTTGTTACGCTGGCACTCGTCTTACCTACCAGCAAGTTGCCGCTGCTGTCAATGGTAGCTCGCGTAGTGTTATTTGTCATAAGCTGCAATGGATGGTTTGATATAGAACCTACATTAATTACTGTCCCACCACCGTAGTTCATCGAACCTATTGCAGTTCCGTTGGACGTATTAATCCGCCCTTCTACAGTTAGTTTTGTTGAACTGTCATAATGTGTAGTCGTCCCAATACCCACTCTGCCGCTGCTGTCGATTCGCATACGTTCTGTGCCGCCATCAATTCCAAAAGTAATAGGGTGTGTGCCAATACTAAGCACAGAAACCGTGTTTGCACCTGTTGTACCAAAGTATCCATTTGCAGTTCCGTTGGTAATTTGCAGGTAATTTGCACCAGTTGTGTTTACTATTTTTGAGGTAATAGCGTTGTCGGCGGCAGTAATATCTAAATAATCAGCCGTTACCGTACCAGTAACATCTACACCAGTGCTAGTTATCTCTAACTTATCAGCACCGGCAAGTTGCATTTTAAAGTTACCAGCACCAACATCATCAAGAATACTATTGCTACCGTCATGGTATATTTCTAAGCTTGGTGATGTACCAAAAATAGCCTTACTATTATTAGTAAAGCTCATATCACCAGTTGAAACAAAGGATGTTCCTGTGATAGAACCAGTAACATTTATATTACCAGTTCCAATAACGTTACTAGTGTTAAGGTCTAAGTTTCCACCAAGTTGAGGTGTTGTATCCTCTGAAAGATTTGCAATTGCATTTGCAGCAATAGTATCTAGCTTAGTACCGTCAGTTGCTACATCACGACCATCTACAGTTCCACCAACCGTAATGTTACCTGCTACATCAAGGGTTGTTGCTGTGTTAAAGGTTACAACCTCAACACCTTTGCCAATATATGACATATTAAACCTCCCTTATGTGATTTCTAGAAGTGACGCAATAGCATCTGCTGAAGATAAAACATTACTAGTTACCTTCAGAGTATCTCCTGGTTCCATTACTACTTTTTGTTCTCCACCAACTACAACAAGGCTACTGCCTACAGGAATTGGTGCATCTTTAATAATATAAACGCTATCTTCAGCGCCGCTTGTTCTCGTACTAGCATCTAACTCTACATCAATAACAATCTGACTAGCTACAATATTAGCTACTGTAAGTCCAATAATTGTTGTTTGTGTAGCAGCTGGACAAGTGTAAAGCGTAGCAGCAGAAGTTCCAATAGCGGTATCTGTTTTACTTTTAAAACTATTAGCCATAGTTATCTCCTATTATCCTAGTGCAATAGCCATAGCTACCGCTGCATTATTTGCTTCTGTTACTGCAAAGGCAGTTGTTGAAATACTAGTGTTATTAGTTCCGCTCGTCTGTGTAGTGCCTGTTACAGTACTTGCAAGTACACCATCGATACTTGGTGCTGAAATAGCACCTGTGAAAGTAGCACCAGTAAGCAATGCAAAACCACTACCTGAAACATAGGCTGCAACCCAAGCACTACCTGTGTAAACTTTCATTACGTCATCAGTTGTGTTATAGTATAACATACCTGATTGTAACGGATCACCATCATTATCAGTAGTAGGGTCTGCTGTTTTAGCACCTAGATACTTATCGTCAAAGTTATCAAAGGCTGCTAAGGCTTGATCTCTTGCTGCTTCTGCTGCTGTCTGTGCACTACTTGCTGAAGTAGCCGAGCTAGCTGCATTAGTCTCGCTAGTAGCTGCATTAGTCTCTGAAGTTGCTGCGTTAGTCTCGCTAGTTGCTGCATTATTTTCAGAAACAAGAGCTGCCGCTGCTGATGCTGCAGCATTGGTCTCGCTAGTGGCCGCATTAGTTTCACTAGTAGCCGCATTGTTTTCCGAGGTAAGAGCTGCTGCTGCAGAAGCTGCTGCATTTATTTCAGAGGTACTAGCATTGCTTGCTGAGGTAGCTGCATTAGTAGCACTTCCTGCTGCTTGTGTAGCACTTAAGGCTGCTGCAGTTTCACTAGAGGCTGCATTAGTTGCACTAGTTGAAGCTTTTGCAGCATAGTGTAATGCTGAAAATTCAGTTCCATCAACAGTAACATCTTCTGCTTTTGTTGCCCAATCTTTTGCTGGACCCCTATTAGCAGTGTTTGTAACCCCAGTACCACCAATTGCCCAAGCCTTAGATGAGTAGTCTGTACTTTCAACAATTCCATTTGTTTTAACTGCCCAGTCTTCTGCGTTTGTTTCGCTAGTGGCTGCGTTTGTTTCACTTGTAGCCGCATTAGTTTCACTTGTAGCGGCATTGTTTTCAGATACTAGTGCGGCGGCAGCTGATGCTGCTGCAGCAGTTACTGAATTTCCAATTGCGGCTAAAGAGGCTGCTGCCGAGGTTGCACTGGCTGCAGCTGAAGTTGAAGAAACTCCAGCATTAGTAGCTGCTGTTTGTGCATCTTCAACTAGTCCAGCAAGAGAGCTGGCTAATGTAGTTATTACACTACCATCACCTGAATTGAAAAGTCCACCAAGAGAACCATCGTCAGTTGCTCCAGTGGTATTAGTGGTATCTGGACTTGCAGGTGTAGCCATTAGATTAACCCTCCTGCATTATAACTCATTTGAATGTTACCGCCAGATGCTCCCCGTTTATTATCTTCATCATTCAATTCATCTATTTCTTGAGCAAACATAGCAAAGTATTTTTGCGCCTGTTCATCATCCTGAAGATAAGCAAATAGTTCGCCTAGCGAACCCATAAGAAGAATTCTTTCATTATCATCACGTAGCCAATTATAGGCAAGCTGCCCAAGATAGTATGCACTTGTAACTGTACCACCTGCTGCGGTTGCTTCAGCTTGTGTTGCATAAGGAGTTGCTACACCCCCAATAGTAGAAAACCAAAGTTCAACGGCACCCGTTACACCTTGAGAAGACGGATTAAGTAATCCTGCAGTATAGTTAGTTGGTGTTACATTATATAGTGCATCTAATGCTGGAAGTCTGCGATAATAGTGTAATTCAATTTTAGTAGCCGTACCACTAGTTCCCCCATCCTGAAAAGCGGGAGATAGTATTACTGTGTTTCCTCGTCTAGACCAGAAAGCAGAATAGTTATATTTACTTGCTGTCCAATCATTAAATGTTCTTAAGTCTGTCTTTTCGTTAAAAACTCGTGTGGATTGATTTGCTGCATCCACCTCTCGAATTTCAATAAATTCGATAAGGTCAGACGGTACTGTAATTTCTGTCTTACTAGGAACAAGGTTGTTTCCAGCTGTTGTTGCAGCAATCAAGTCAGTTGAATTGTAACTAATAGTGTTTTCAAGCGCAATAACCCTTAGTTTACGATATGCTTTATCTGCGGCATACCTTAAACAGTCTTTGATTATATTATCGCTAAGAACTGCTGAGTCTTTATTAGACCAGTTCCTCACTAAGTCAACGAACTGTGTATAAGTTCTTGCCATCCTTGGCCTCCTAATTAAGTATTGATTACCAAATCGGAGTATTCTGTAATTAAGATCTTTTTAAGTTTTTTAAGGTTATTAGGATCTTGCATAAAAGTTGGATCATGTAGATCTAGTTTATGGTCTTCAAGAATCTTAATAGCTACAATGTCAGGGATAGTTGCCATCTTACGGTATCCATTATTACTTTTACCATAATATGCTTCTTTATCTCGCTGAAGCTTTGCTGCTTCCTTATACTTTGAAATATCTTGTACTGCTTGCCAATCTCCACTCTGAAGATCAAAGCCAGCTTGAATACCTTCATTGGCTCCTACAGTTGCACTATAGAATTTAAAGTCTGTTTCTTTACTCATGTCCTCTCCTACTTAATTAGGCGGGTTCTGTATACGATACAAAACGACCTGACTTTCCAATATATCCCAATTGAGCACCTGCCGGGGCTGCAGCTGGAGCCGCGCCGACCGCAATTGTCGGTGATCCAATAGTTAAGTGTGTTAGCTTATAACCATTACCGCCGCTTACAGCAGCAGTGCGCCATACACATGTTTCAGCGGGGTAAGTATTCCCGTTAGCAGTTTGAATAACTAGCATTTACTTTACTCCTATTTGTTTGTTTATGAACGACCTTTAAATACCATTCCACCAGATGACTTATACTGCGGATCCATCTTTAAACCAGTGGTTCGCTCAGTATTCATTGGATGATTAGGTCTAACATTTTTAGGTGGTTTAGACTTAGGTAAAGGCATACCCTTCATACACTTGCCTGCAGCTTTACATTTAGCTGGTGATGGACAATCTGCGCATATCTTCATATTATACTCCTATAGTAAAAAGAGGGGAAGCCCGAAAGCCTCCCCTCAATAAAACCTACTCTAGGCCGTAGATAGCACCACAACCCAATGGGTTACGGACTTCCAAGGTTGATTCTTCAACCATCATGCCTTTAGTTGAGTCGCCTTGCTGGCCTACATCAACTTCTGCAAGAGGACGCAGAGTTGCTACAGCAAACCACATCGGATCATAGATCAATGCAGAGAAGTTAGCAAGGTTAGTAACACCAGCGCCTGAGTGAGCAACGTTGTTGTCACCAGTAAACGCAAAGTTGTTTGTGAGACCCATGATGTAGTTAGGAACTACCATAAGATCACCGAAGTCTGACATATAGATGTCAACTGACTGACGCAGTTTGCCTGAGTCGTCAATGTTACGCTGTACGCCTGTGTCGCCAACCATCAAGTCAGAGAAGTCACGGCGAAGCTTTGGTGACAGCATGATCTTTGAGGCTTTACCGCCTTGCTCATAGATCTTCTGCATGACTGAGTCAATGTTAGTCAAAGCAATTGGGTCACGATCAGGTGCAGTTGTTGAACCAGCAATGGTTGAACGAGGAATAGCTGTACCGTCTGCATCTGTACCAGCGCCAGTTGTTGCATCTGAAGGAGCCTGGAATTCACCAACGTAGTCAACTGTTGAAGCTGAGTTGATGAAAGCCTGATAACCACCAGCTGAACGAGCGTTAGCGTTTTGTGTACCTACAGCGTTTGAAACATTCATTGAGTGAACCATGTCAAACTCAACGTCACGGCGCAGTTCAGTACCACGCTTCTTCAACTGATAAGCATACTCATCAGCTACACCAGCTTGATCTACTGCACGGCGTGTGCCTGATACAGCAATTGTCTTACCGTTGATCTGAGTGTAGTTACCCAGACGAGTGCGATATGGACCTGAAATAGCAAACTTGTCGCCAGTTGCAGGTGTTGCACCTGTACCGCCTGAGCCTGTTGCGTCTGGTGCAATCCAGTCTGTACCTTCGCCAATGCGAGAGTTGCCTGGTGCTTCCAGCTGGTCTGTCTGCCACTCATGGTAGATAGCTGTTGCTTTTGCTTTGCCAATAGATGACATGAAAGGGGTTTCATCACGAGTAATCATTGTGATGAAGTTAGCAAGATCCTCACGCTGTGAGACGTCTTTGCCGGTTCCGCGAGCTGGTCCTGCTGGACCTCCGGTGCCGCGAACACCAAGATTATTAGCCATTATTCATATACCTCCGAGGTATTATAAGTTAAGTGAGCGTTGTGCTAAACTCCTAAGAAAATCTTGTTGTTCATCAGCTGAAGCATTACCACTCAAAGCCTTCTGCCTTAATCGTTCTGCATTACTTGTTTCCTTCTGGGAACGAGTCTTAGCTTTACGAATAGGCGCTTTTTTAACTACAGTGGTTTTACGTTTAGCTTGTCCTTTAGAAACACCTTGTTTTAAGCGACGATAGTCATCAACAAACTTAACGATGATAGGATCTGCAATAGTATCTAGTACTTCAGGTGCAATTCCTTCTCCAATAGCAAATTCACGAATTGCCATTGCAGTATCTTCATTAAAGTCAGGGATTAGAGTTGGAATTGTTTCATTGAAATAATTCAATTGCTCTGACCATTGTTGTTCTATCTTTGCTTCTTCTTGTTTCTGAACTGTCTCTACTAGTGTTTCACGTTTTTTGCGTGCTTCCCAGTATTGCTTTTGAGATTGCTCTCGCTTATCTTTCAGTTCATTAACTTCATAGGTGTCGCCATCAGCACGAGCTTGTTCAATTGCTGCTTCAATCTCATGGTATTCCTTAGCGAGTTCTTGTTCTTGACTATAAAGCACAGCAGCAGAAGCTTGAGCCATCGAGTTAATCTCTTGGATTTTACTCTGATACTCCTCTTCCATTACTTTTCGTGCTTCGCCAAGTTCACGACCCTTGTTAGAAAGATGTTGTTCAGTAGAATAACCTTTGATAAGGTCATTAAAGGTAACAGCTACTTCTTCCCCGTCAATTTTAACGAGTACAGCAGCATCCAAATCGAGGTCATCAGTAGTGTAGACATCAGCTTCTTGGGTAGACGTATCATCCGCATCTTCTGCTTCCACTTCATCTTCTTCGATTTCTTCTTCATCATCAACGTTATCGGCTTCGTCTGATTCTTCTGGGTCTTCGTCATCAGAGTCTTCCGCGTCTAACTGTGGTACTTGCTCATCGGGTAGAGATTCATCGTCTCTGAGAAACTCAGTATTACGAAGAATGTCAGCCAGCATAGCCTCTTCAGTTCGACTTTCACCCGTTGCTACAGAGTCATCCAATTGGGTAGAGTCTGTTGTTGCATTGGTATCTTCCATTTCTAATTACCTCCCTTCTTGGTAACAGGTGCTACCGCAGGTTTAGGTTGTTTAGAACTATAACGATCTTTAAGTTCATGCATATAATAAAGTACTTCAGCGTTAAGCTTTGCTTTACCTGCACTACGCATAGAGTCATACTCTAGCGTATCAATCATAGTTTCATAATTCTTAATAAGTTGGGCGTAATCAATTAGTCGCTTCGCCATTAGTGTCCTCCATCATATGCGGAATATTCTTCCCATACATTTCAAAGCCTATCATTTTCTCTTTAACACTTCCTAGTGCCATAGCAGAGCTATAGAGAAACTCACGAGACTTTGTTTCATGCGGCTCCGTCTTGAGCCATTCAATAAAGAGGTCGATTAGAACCTCACCGTATACTTCATCAAAGAATTCATCCCGTTCCTTGGCGGCGAAGTGACCCTTAACATGAGCCCTTCGCGCCAATTCTTCAGGATGAACTTTATGATTACCGTATGACTTAGTATTACCTAGCTTCGTCTCAGCTGTCTTGCGGTATTTGTCCATCTTGTTGTGTCATTTCCTGTTGTTGTGGTTCAGGTTGCCCCATAATAATTTGACGGGCAAGCATAAGAACCTGATCATAGGAAGGATGCTCCGGTAAGGTTGCACCCTCTTTAGTTGCCTTAATAGCAATATCTGCCCATTCCTGGAAGTGCTTATCAATAGACACAGCTAATTGACGAGCATTATCATCCATGGTATTTTTAGCTTGAGCGTTAGTATAACCAACGTTGGCTTCTGCTAGTGATGCATCTGCTATCTTTTTACGTTGTTCAATTTCTTTATCAAGCTGAGCGTCTTTACTCTGTTTATCAAGCACTTGAGCTGCCTTCTGTACAAAGTCTTCTTGAGTATAGTCTTCAAGAAAATCATTACTATCAATATTCATTGCTTCAATTAGCTTAGTTGCTAATACTGCAGGGGCTGTTGGCTTAATTACCATACCTGCACCTTGTTGGTTTAGTGATGGTAATATTTCTGCACCAATCTTACTAAGCTTATTAATAGCATTAGCATTAGAGTTTTCACCAATATCTAACATAATCTCAACGTCCATACGTGATGGTAACTCACTCATGTTTACAGTACCGTAGATACCGTCCATGGCATAAGTCTGTTTACCTTTCATGTTTTGATAAAGGGTATTATAGATACCACTAATAAGTCGCTTAAATCCAGTCTCCGCAAATCTACGCGCGATATGCTGGATCCTCTTTTGAGCAGCTGATTGTACAGCTGAAAGCTTCTGTTCAGAGTTACCCGATACATAAAGAGTATCGTTTAGACCCTGTGCAGCCTTTGACATACCTGTTGCTTGTTCTTTAATAAGCTGTAAGTGCTCAAGCAAAGGTACAGTACCTGTTGAAATAGTTTCTGGTGCTAGTGCTGCTACTGCGCCCTGTGGATTACCGTTAGTTGGAATAATCTGCTTAGGCTTCATGTTTTGTAGCGCACTGAAGTCTACTACGTTTGGATCAGCTAGCTTAGGAGAATAGTTAGTTAGATAAGTATTCTCTACAAATCCACGAAGGATTGCTGTGCTAGCAAGAGTAGAAGACCTGGTAAAGTCTGCCATTGATAAGCCAAAGAATTCGTGTGGAATATCAATTGGTACGATACTAGCTAGCGGAACATACTCAGCGTCTTCTTCATAGAGAATATGATTCCCTACTGTAATAAAGTGCTTAAGCTCTGCAATACCGTCTCCGTCCCTATCTACCCGAATCCAAGACTCAGTTAGTGTAACTTCACGGCTGGCCTCTGCAGGATAAGTATTTTTACCTTCGTATCCCTGCCAGTATCTCTGACCAGTAATTTCTTTTCTAGCAGCAACGTCTTCACTGTAGTTACCGCTACCTAGCCAATCTTCGTCACTTCCTAGAGACTGCCACTCTTGTTCTGTTAGTCCCTCTGCCCACTCAGGGTAGAACTTACGGAGGTCTGAACGTGTCATCTCTGACTGAATACCAACAAAGTTAGCGTCTTCAATGTCTTTAGCTTCGTTACTAATTCTAAAAGACTCAGGTGGAATAA
>Ga0255773_10003544_pt1 | contig 13731 bp, 12 predicted proteins | sample 011ome_17_FD_179971 | JGI IMG/M metagenome (GOLD analysis project Ga0255773, IMG submission 179971) | Coastal salt marsh microbial communities from the Groves Creek Marsh, Skidaway Island, Georgia - 011502XT metaG (version 2) | ecosystem: Environmental > Aquatic > Marine > Intertidal zone >...
GACCCCGTGGTTTCAAAAATAATCGGTCGCGTTTGCGATTTGGCGAATCTACCTTTCAAAAATGCCGAGAAAATGCAGGTTGTTAAATATGATCCGAATGGTTATTATAATCCTCATTATGATGCATCGTGCGATGACCGACCCGAATGTGTAGAATTTGAAAAAAATGGTGGACAACGCGTAATCACAATGTTAATGTATTTAAACGACGAATGTGAAGGAGGGGAAACTGATTTTCCCAAATTAGGAATAAAATACAAGCCTCAACAGAACGCGGGTCTATTTTTTTATTCACTTGAGAAAAATGGTAATTTATGTCACCCACTTTCATTACACGCAGGAACACCTGTATTATCGGGTAATAAATACATAGCAAATATATGGTTGCGTGAAACAGAATATGATTTAACTAAATAATTACGTATGGCCAGTTAGTGTATTTTGGTCTAGTTCATTTTGATTCGCTAATAGGTTTTCTAATTCGCGAACCCTAGATGTTAAAAGTTTTATATGTTCTTGTTGTTGACTAAGTGCCTTCACAATTTCATGAGGCGTCATGGGTCGCCGTTCTTCACCTGATATATCAATCATAATTTGGGGTGCAGGTTGCGAAGCCATAATTTGGCTTCGGTGTTCGTTGATTTCCGCAATTTGTTCCAATACATCGGGCTTCATTACGGGTTCGCCTGGTTGATAATCTTTTAATTTATCGTCGATATCATTCATGAAAAATTGACGAGTATTATTTTCACTTGTCTGTCGTATAAAATCATCTACGGTTTTTGTAGACTCGGAAAAATATTGCGGGTGCATATTTTCTAACATATTACGTTTATCAAATGTGTTATGAATATGTGAAAATACGAGTATGGTTTTGAGGGGGTCAAGTTGAACCATCGGAACTGTGAAATTCTTCAAAAACACTTTTTCTTCAGCGAGGCACGCATTTTCGTCATATTGTGTTTCATTCAATAATTGACGTCTGAAAGCAAATGTTCCTGCGGTTGCATGGTCTGTTCCATAGGGTCCACATTGATACATCTTTTGAATATGCTTGAAATATATATATATTTCACTTGCGCCCGCTATCATGGCTGTTTTATGAATCCGTAGCATATCGACCGCGTGGTCCACTCGTTCGGGTGGGTAATAATCATCATCGTCCATATACACCAAGATAGAACCGGTTGTTTTGGAGTGCATGAAATTGCGTTTTTCACCTAATTTCATTTTTTGGTCGAGAGGGAAGTATTTTATTTGGGAAATACCAGATTGTTCTACCAAATCTTGTATTTTATCTGTCCCATCGTCGACAATAATCCATTCCATACGTGAAAGGGGATACGTTTGATTTCGAAAACATTGGAACATGGATTCGATAAAAGGTCTACGATTAAACGTGGGGGTACATATCGATACGAACGGTAAATCCTCTTCCATAATATGATATTTTTACATCATATTATTTATGTTGTTTTGAATCGTTTATTGTTATGGTGGACCACCACCAGCAGAGTTGGACGGCCGTCCTCTACGACCCCACGGGTTCAACTGTTCCGGATGATTATGTGTTTTTAATGAACCTTTTTTTCTTAATAAATCCCCCCGTCTTGGATTCGGATTTAATGAATCAGAATCAGAATCAGAATCACCAGCAGAGTTGGACAGCCGTCTATGATCCATACGATCCTTCGGGTTTGAAACCCCATGCCTATTGGGATTCAGATATAATGAATCAGAATCAGAATCACCAGCTGCATCAACATGAGAAGTAGTAGTAGCAGTAGCAACCACAGGAGCAGTAGAACCCGGAGTAGCAACCACAGGAGCAGTAGAACCCGGAGTAGCAACCACAGGAGCAGTAGAACCAGAATTACGGCTAGAAACTACATTATCATTTCGTCGTTCATCGACCTTTACATCTCTCATAACCTGACCATCGAAATCTGGGTTATTTAAACCGGCCATTCTAGACCGCATTGTTTGGCCAGTTTGGAATTTATCTGTTACGCCACTTGTTCCCGTTTGTAAATCCCAAATGGTTTTCATTTTTCTATACAGGTACATACAAAGTATGACGATGAGTAATATATTAATTAATATAAGCCAAGTAAACAAATATTTGAATGCTTGTTGAACATTTGTTGTAGGTGATGATGATATACCGACTTTCCCTGCACTAGCTGTACTCCAATCTTTACCATATACTCCAATTCCACCCAACAATGTTAATAGAATTAAGATTTCAAACATATTAATTGATGCATAATTAACCATTCTAACACACCAATCCCATATATATTTTGGTATTTGTGAAATTTCGAACTCAGGTTTGCAGGCTTCTTCGCCAATATCGGGTGTAATCGTATCAATCGAATCTGATATATTTGAAATAATGTTAAAACAATTAAAACCTTCATGAACAAAAACACCTATAAATGAATACACAACTAAATAAGCAGAAATAAGTAAAACCCCGAGAGGAACGTTAACTGCGACAATCCACATCATATATGCGGCAAAATATACAATCATGATAACTATGAAGAAACACATCATAAAAAATCCATTACTTTCTACAACTGCCTTTTGTATTTCCATATAACCATCTGCCTCTTGACCAAACATAAATTGGAGTGCATAATAGCCAACTATCCCAAATGTAGATAATGATATTAATGATATTCCATATTTCCCCCGCATAGCATTAAAAAAGGTAAACAATAATGAGGTTTGAAAATTCATTTGAACCAGTGAATAAAACAATAAAAACATGCCTACCATAATCAACGCATTCGGCGTTTTCCATTTTTTGATTTTTTTTCCAATGCCCATAATTACAGAATCGAACCGTTCTAGAACATGGCATGCCGGACCAATTAGACCGTATAATACTTTACTAGAGTTTTTGATTTCATCAACCTCAAATGTATATCGAATATCATCAACATCTTCCAAGAAAAACACTATATAATACCAATTATATACAAAAAACCACGTTAATAAAATAGAAATAAATTTTTGGACTTGGTCTTGAAATGTATCGATTTCTGCCTCTGTAGCCGTGTTTTGTGTAAGTGCATTAGAGATGTTTGTAATGAGTGTTTTAACATATCGGTTTACCCGTAACATAAATAGCATAATACTAAGTTTAATCGCATTTAAATAGCCTCCTATTTTTAAAAAAATATTTGTTATTACTTGACTAATGGTCAACATTGACGATGATACCTCGGTAGCGACTTCTTCAATGTTTTTTGTCCCATCTTTAAAATTTTGAAGAAATTCCGTTCCCGAAACCCCACTGATTGTATTATCAGTTGAAAACAAATCACCAAAATCCATATCAAAATCTCCCAAATTACTTAATCCGTCGAAAGTGTTAGAAAGGTCGTTTTCTAAACTATTTATTGGGTTCACAACCGGTTTTTTTAGATCATCGCTAATGTTCGATAATCCTTTTTTTGTGTTTGTGATAAGATTAAACGGGTTATCGGGTTCATCCAATTCATCATCATCGTCATCGTCATCTTCTTGATTTTCAAGCCCTTCGATAATGTTAGATGGTTGCGGTCTCATATAAATATCTTCAAATTCGTCAATTTTTTTGGGATTTTCACTACGACATTTCAAAGCCTTCTTCATTTTTGTCTTCATCGACTTCACGTCAAAATTTTCAGTGGTTCCCGTATCATTTGAACACTTATCCCATTTTTTAATCCACTTGGTCATATTCTATTATAAATTATATATAATAGAATTTGATATTTAACACGATAAATACATACTAAATGTTGATGATAACACATTATCTCGCATACATTAATCCACAATTTCCACCTACAAAAGATAACACATTATATCGTTCTTCAAACACATGTAGGTTGTAATTGTAAACATACAGTGCCCATGCTGGTTTTGATGAAACTGATATAGGAACATTGTCTGCATCACATTCAACATTCACTGTAGACCCACTTACATCAATCGGTGGTAAATAAGTCGTAAAATCAAATTCGATAGTTTTAAAACGGCTTGTATTTACTGCTCCCGATGGTTGATATACATACGGTGATGTATTCAAGCAGAAATTATAACAATATAATCCTTCTTCTGCGAAACCTTGTGAACGATTGTATTTTTCAACGTAATTATATACACCACTCGGCATGGCTATTTCACGATAATCGCCACCAAATAAAATACCAAATGTTTGCATAATCATTCGTTGATTTGCACCGCTATAATCACCAGTAATATACAAATTACTGGAAGCATCTAATACAATATTCGATGGAATTGTTTTATATGGCCAATTTGTATAATTTGACCATTCATTGCGAAGAAAGGCGTCGTTTCTCTGGAAATACCACATCCAATCTGCGACCATACCCGACGATGATTGTAATTTCACACGATTCGACCCAACAACATTAAGAAAATCGTATTCAACTATCTCTTTGACTAAATAAACTTGGTCTTCTGCAGCAAATTTTTTTTGTTCTTCTTCTGATAAAAAACAATATGTTGATAGTAAATGAACATCTGCGTTCCAAGTATTTGTTTTATTTGCATAATTATACATTGATAAATCGTTAGATGGTGGTGTTTGTAAAAAACGATACAATTGGAATTGGTCTTCTCCTGGTCTAATTTTAATATATGGAAAATCAGGGGCATTGAATACATCACGAACCTGAAATAGGTCTTGCATGGGACGTAATGTTACATTAATAATAAGTTCTTGGTATTGAAGTGCAACTAATGGAAATGCGCACTTGCTATCCATTGAAAACCAAGTATTTAATGGTATATACAGGCTTCTTCCACGAATTGATGGTTCAGCGCCACTCGAATTTGTGGTATATTTTGCGGACGGATATGCGTTTGTTTGGTATGGAAAAGTAGAAACTCTAGCAGGGTCATTCGCAGGGTCGTTTAATGCAGGAATGTTACCACTCATTGCATTAAATAATTCTAATTTTTCTTTACTAAAGTCACGTTTTATCATCGCATCTAAGTATTGCCCGGAATATTTTTGCAGAGTGCTTGAGCCACATGTAATTTCGATTTCTTGGATTATTTGTGTCCCTAGGTTTTCAATCCATTTAAAATCATACGGAGACCACTTATAATCATTCAAATTATTCGGTTCCCAAATTGGACTCCATATATCGGGTAAATTAATAACAAGACATGTATCCATTAATAAATCGGCATATCTTTTCATTTTAAATGTGTATTTAGAAGATTCTGTTAAACGGAGTTCGCGTAAACCATCGAAATCCAACCGAAACTTTTGTAATCCGAAATTAGTATATTTAGAATAAGCTACTTTAAAGAATGTTTTTGTAGGATTTCCAGTTAAAATAATGTTTGCTTTTCCGACAGAAATTATATTTAATAATCCACCAGCCATATTAAATGAATATATAGTAAGTGTCTATATTTTTGTTTCTATAATTACTTTATCTATCATTTATATACAAAAACTATGAATGGATTAATTGATTATGTTTTAATATTAGGTTTTACTGCTATTGCTGTCTATATTATTTACAACATGGTTATAAAAATGAATGGTAGTAAACCCGGAAATACCCCTCCTGCGTTTGTAGACACTCCAAATGCGAAACAAATTGCTCAGTTAAGTAGTGTTGAAGGAACTACTTCAAGTTCTGGTTTATCAAACCACCAATTTGATCCATCTGTCGATAATGCTATACGTAATTATTGTATAAAATCGTCATCTAATAGTGCATATACTGGTGGGTATATGAACTTAAATATGATTAAATACGTATTATCTTGTGGATGTCGCTTCTTGGACTTTGAAATCTATATTAAGGATAATATTCCGATTGTAGCTTATTCCGATAATAAATATTCAGTGGATACCTTTACATCAGATGCTCCCGCGGTTTCTTTAGCAGGGGCATTATCAACAATAATGTCGAATGCGTTCTCAGATACTTCTCCCAATGAAAAAGATCCTCTATTTATCCAATTACGTATCAAAACACTAGTACCTACAGCTTATTCGAAAATCGCACAAATTATTGGGGGCACTCTTGGGAATAAGTTATATAGTCAAAATGGCGTAGCGGTTCCAGTGACTTTAGATACTCAACTACCTCAATTATCTGGTAAGATTGTTGTTATTGTTGACCAAGCCTCATCTCCTGGATATGAAAATTATGCGACATGTGGTCCAGATAGCACGGATTGTGCTAGTTTAACGAATTATGTGAATATGAATAGTAACAGTCAAAGCATTCGCTTATATGACGAACATAGTTTATCATTCCAACCAATCAATCCTCCCGACCCTAACGTATATTTATTGCGCATAGTGTTTCCAAGTCTTGGATTTTTTAACAATACTACAAATGCGGATACGTTTTATTTAATTGAAAACTATGGCGCTCAAATTGTTGCCCAGGCATTTTATACAAATGATGCGAATTTAAAATCATACGAAGAATTTTTTAAAGAATATAAAAGTGCATTTGTGCCTTTGAAAACAGCAACAAGTTATAGTCAATTGTTAAATCAATAAAATATCGATAAAATTGGGTAATTTTAGATAATTTGTTTTTGCAAACACATTATCCTTGTATTATATATCAGACACTTTTGTATTATGCCGAACAAAAAACACGGAACCAAGAAAAAAAGATATATGCCGAGCGAATGTTCAGACAACATGAGTTTCCAAGAATGTGAATTGGCTGTTTTACGTCATGCGGTTGACCAAAATGAGAAAATTATGGGACAAAAAGTAGCGAGTAGTGATGAAATAAAAGGGATGATTAAAATCGTAGAGGAATTTCTAATAAACAAAAAATTATTATGCTATGGTGGAACGGCTATAAATAATATTATTCCAAAACAAGCACAATTTTACAATCGCGAATATGAAATACCTGATTATGACTTTTTCTCACCAAATGCATTGAACGACGCCAAAGAATTAACCGATATTTTTTATGCGGCTGGTTATTTAGACGTAGAAGCAAAATCGGGTGTTCATAGTGGAACATACAAAGTATTCGTTAATTTTATTCCCATGGCTGATATAACTAGCATACACAAGGAATTATTTGATGCATTGGCCAAGGATTGTGTATCTGTAGCAGGTATAAAATATGTCCCCCCGGACTTTTTACGCATGAGTATGTATTTGGAACTATCCAGACCTGCAGGCGATACGAGTCGCTGGGAAAAGGTAATGAAACGTTTGAATTTATTAAACAAACATCGCCCAATGAAATCAGATTATGATTGTTCTGCGATAGAATTTCAACGTAAGATGGACGAGAATGGGTCTGAAGCTGAACAATTATATACCATTGTTAGAGACACATTTATCGATTTAGGTGTTGTGTTCTTTGGTGGATATGCAGCCAGTCTTTATTCGCGTCAGATGCCCAAGAAAGAGCAACAATTTATCAAAAAAATCCCGGATTTCGATGTATTATCGGAAGATATTGAAAAAACAGCTCTGGTTGTAGAAGAACGTTTACTCGATGCGAATTTTAAACAAATTAAACAAATACATCATGAAGCGATTGGCGAAATAGTCCCCGAACATATTGAATTGCGTTATAAGAATGAACTGTTAGCATTTATCTATAAACCCATGGCTTGTCATAATTATAATACCATTCAAATCCAAGATTCGGAAATCAATGTGGCCACGATTGATACAATAATGAGCTTTTACTTGGCTTTTTTATATGCGGGTGCTATTTATTATTACAAAGACCGTATATTGTGCATGGCGAAATTTCTATTTGAGTTACAACAGACAAACAAGTTGGCGCAGAAAGGTGTTATGAAACGATTCACACCTAAATGCATTGGTGTCCAAGAAACAATGGAAAGTATTCGCGCAAAAAAAACAGCAAAATTCGAAGAATTGCGCGGGAAAAGGGACAGTGAAGAATATGAAAAGTTCTTTCTGAAATATTCTCCTGCAGACAATGCAAAAGGTAAAACGAACGAGTCAAAACTGAAAAGGTCGAAACAAACAAAGAAGAAGTCCAAGAAGACCACAACCGAAAAAAAGTCGGATATGTTAAAACCCTTTGGAATTAAAGCACTGTTTTAGACCACTATGATAAAATTGATATAAACCTTTTATCATATAATAAACATATAACATGAACCGAACCGGATTAAAACGTGATACAATTGATAAATTTTATACAAACTTGAATATAGCATCACAATGTATTCGTTGGTTCAATGAAAATATCAACATTAAAAATACAGATGTAATTATTGAACCGAGTGCAGGAAACGGGTCCTTTATAGATGGATTGCGGAATATATCTAATAATTGTCTATTTTACGATATTGAACCTGAACATCCCGATGTAGTGAAACAAGATTTCTTGAATTATTCAGCTTCGAATGTAAAAAGGGTTGACCCGAACGCAAAAATACATGTTGTTGGAAACCCTCCATTTGGAAGACAGTCCACCTTAGCAATTCGGTTTATAAAAAATGCATGTTCATTCGCAAACACGATATCATTCATTTTACCCAACAGTTTCAAAAAAGATAGCATGTGTAACAAAATACCTCGCGAATTCCATTTAGTATTTGAACATGAATTACCTGAAAATTCATTTAGTGTAGACGGAAACGATGTAAATGTTCCATGCGTATTTCAGATATGGGAAAAACGAGACGAATTGCGCGATAAACCCATTGTTGAAAAACCCATCGGTTTCGAATTTGTTACCAAAAACGACCCTCATGATATATCATTTCGAAGGGTAGGGGTAAATGCGGGGGTTGTCGATACTGAAACTGATAATAAAAGTCCTCAATCACATTACTTTATCCGATTTACAAACGATAGTAATTTGAATGATAATGTAGAACGAGTTCGCAATTTACAATATGAGATGAACAATACGGTTGGTCCAAGATCCATCTCAAAACCGGAGGTTATTCACGCATTTAATCAAACATTATGGTAACATGTTGTTTATTTTCAAAACATGCATGTAACAACATTATAAATCCTCCATGTGATGTAGATATGATATGGTTACTCATTGCCGCTATGTAAAGATCACACATCATAGATTTAATTTTAACATCAGGATTTTGTGGCGTAGCGTGCAAACTTCTTTTTGTTAGACTTTCGGGAAATACGCAATAATTTAAGGCGTTTTTATGTACCGTTTTAAAAAAGTCGTAGACATCTTTATTGTCGGTTGCGATGTATATAGTATCATATGAATCAATATATTTACGATTATCTTCATATAATTTTTTATAGTTATTTTTACGATCTGTATCTCTAACTTGAATACATAGATATTTTTCAGGTAACAACTTGATTTTATCTTTGCAATAGTTTTTTAGATTGTCCTTAATTATTAATTCTTTAAACATTTTATATCCATAACCTCCCCCCGAGAAACAATGAACTGTAATATCTTCGCCCGGGTTGACCGGTGGTGATTTATTTACATATGTATCATAAACAGTGCCACCCTTTTTCAAAAATGATGGAAACCTAGACCGAAAATATCCAGGTATTATAGTTAATTCGGTATTACTACATATTTCGTCAATTCGAACAGAATCGAATATTATATTTGGGTCGGATATATCAAAATAGTCGTAAAAATTTATATGATATAACGAACGTCTTGTATCATAAAGTAAGATTCGATTATTCTCTTGAGCCCAATCGCGTAATCTAGATAAGCAACATATACAATCATTAAATCCTCCTGCTGGTATAAATAAAATATATTTCGACATATATATATATATAAAATTGATATAAATTTTCACCAAATTTCGAGCTTCAATAACATATGAACCGCGCAAGTATGAATCGTATTATGAAAATCGACCTCACTGGAACGCTCCAATTCGGGTCATTACCAGTTGAAATATTGATTGACCATTTTAAAGATGGTCGATGGGCTTCCACATTATTGGAGAGGTATATTCCCATATTGTATCCAGAATTAACATGGGTTCCGGGTAACAAAGACCACGACCATATAGATTCGCAAGGTAATCTATATGACCTGAAATGTTTTACGAAAGGAGGACTCAAATTTATGCCCTCAAATCAAATCGGTGCAAAACGCTGTTTTGATAAGGATATTGCACATGAAAAGGCGAATAAACTTACATATATATGCTGTGATATTACACAATTCCCAATTGTTACAATAAAATTTGCGAAAGGATGCGACCTTATCGCGAAATATCCTCAATGTTCAATACCATTTAAAGACCGAGTCAGATTCTTCGCGAATGACGAAGTCGCAGATATTATCACTTGTATAAATTCAGACACATTATAAATTACTTATTTTCACAGAAACAACATGAAATGTATAGAATATAGACCCAAACAGAATACTTTTTAATAGGAGTCCCATAAAATTAAAGTTTCCATCTTCATGATAAATAGTCATAAATGAAAAATATTTTCTTAATAATGTATTAATAACAGGCATTTGGAAAATGAAATATAATAATGCGACGAGTATCGGCAATTGCAGGTCACTTATCAATCCATGGGCTGTTTCTTCTCTGTATTTATTTTCACGATGTTCTTTTCTAGCTTCTTCGTTTGCCGCCTCATAATCGCGTATATAATCAGATGTTAGTTTTACCTTGGGAACATGATTCGCTTGGATCTCTTCGTCCTGTTGATATTCTACAGAATTCATTGGTATATCACGAGAAGGCAACTTTTGTCGAGGCATATCTTCAAGTGTATAATTTACTTGACCCGGAGTAGCTGCCTGCTCAGGAACCATTTGTCCTGAATTTGGTTGTTGACCACGTTGAGGGGACGCTTCGGGCATAGGCATAGTTTCAGGGGTTATTTCATTATGCCCATATGGATTTGGGTGAATGTTCAATGGCCTGTAATTTTGGCTTTCGGTAGTTTCATGATTGCCTGCATTTTGCTCAGGTTGTGCAGCGACGTTTCCATAAAACTCATTTGCTATATGCTGTGTGCTAGGTGGGCGATTGAATGACGACGAATTTGTTTCACCTAGTTCCGATATACGCGTTGTTGAATGAGACATAAACTATACAATATTAAACATCTAAAGATTGTGTAGTTGGCGCATTATTCTACATCCACGATCTGCTTATCCTTATCACAAGGAACAGATGCAGAAGTATATTCGTAGCATTTCTCACCGTGTTTGTAGATTTTACCATCAATTTCTCCTAAAATCGGTCCTTTAAAATCTATGCAATTTTTATCTTTGCACACTTTTCTAAAAATGGTTGCTAATCCTAAACCTAATAATAGCGATATGAAAAATTTTCCTAAATAAGTGGTTAATAATCGCTTGAAATGCATCTGTATATATATCCAGATGATATTATAGACATACCATTATTATAATGGTATGAATTTAACCTTGTGTTGGTATTTTCGCTATTTCCATGGGGTTTACGGGACACGCTACTTCTTTTTGTTCAAACGCGAAACATTGACTTGCTTTATCGCGATAAATCATTAATTCTGCATTTTCGGGACTTGGGTATATATAGATAGTTCGCATATCACCTACGGTTGCATAGACAAAAAATAAGCCTATTGCAAAACTAATGATAAATACAGGAATATTTATATATTTTGTTAGTTGAATCATTTGTATATATACAACAAGTATTATTATGTACCCAAAAACTTACTTTTTGTCGGCTGCCGATTGAGCCTCTTTTCTTGCCTTCTTCTTGAGACGTTTCTTTTTACTCGCAGACATTTCACCATCAGGACGTGCTGTAGATTTTTCTTGTGTTTCTCCTTCAATTCGATATACTAAACTGTTTGGGTCATTTGTATCAAATATATTCGGATTTTTCGCCATAAATTCTTCATACTCTTTTTGGCGTTGAACGTCAGCGGCTTGCTGTTCCAATTGTTTTACCAATTGCTCTTGTTGTCTTACTTTTCCACGCGCGATTAGACGTTCCTTAACAGTAAGTCTCTCTTGGGCACGATTCATAGCATTTGTATCTAAACGTGCTCCTTTTGGAGCATTTAAACCTTGAGCCATATTCTTGAACATTTCCGCCATTCCTCCGCCATCAATGTCGTCATCGTCATTACCTCCCTCACCTCCCATATTTTTAAACATATTGGCCATTCCACCAGCTCCACCCATGCTCTTAAGAATATCTCCCATTCCACCAGCTCCACCCATGCTCTTAAGAATATCTCCCATTCCACCAGCTCCACCCATGCTCTTAAGAATATCTGAAAGCCCCCCTTCTCCTCCACCATTCATTTTGTTCATCATTTCAGAGGCTTCGGTCATTAAATCTTCACGTGAGATTTCACCTGATTCCATCTTACTTGCTAATTTATCCTTTACTGTATTCACTACATTTTTGATTTTTTCAGGATTTTTCATCAACTTTGATAATACATCTTTGGTTGAGGTCATATTCTCCATGTCGTCTCCAAAGGACGCTGCGATATCTTCACTCATATCTTCTGCTAACTCCTTTGCTAGTTTACCGATTTTTCCGTCAAATAAACCTTGCAAATGATTATGAATTTCTTCCATTTGAGGTAAACCAGAAGCTTTGGGAGAAGAAGATGACTCGGAATTGTCGTTTGTAGCAGGTGTTTCGTTGTTATTCATTTGTTCAAAAAATTGTCCAATGTTTTGCATAGCATCTTGTAGTTTGGAATGTAGGTCACCTTCATCTAAATCTTCGAACGATTTCATCGCATCGCCAAAATCCATCTTGTCCTTCATAGTATTTACTAAAATCAATAGAATTACTTGTAAATATTTCCAAATTGTTTCGCGCGTTTTTTCTGATACACCATCGCAATTATATAAAATTTTAAAGTCGACTCCGGGTAAGAATGATGTATTTACATCACTATTCTCTGAAAATATTTCTGCATTTTGATTGAGAATATCAAAAAAGCGTTCCGGATATACTTGGGAACAATGTTCATATAGATGTGAGAAATCTGATTCCGGAGTGGTTACCTCCTTCCATTTTGACCACAAGGCAGCGAATTCGGGAAATGTTGTAGATAAATCGGTAGTAAAATCGACAATCGAAGAACGGAAATTTTCAGGAGCACTATTTTCCATTTGAAGTATGAATGTATATTAATCGCACGATTTAAACCCTTTCGTTGAAATATATATTATAGTAATCATTCATTGTAAACAAAATAAAGATAGTACCTTTGTTTTATTATTAAAATGTATCGCGAAGAACTCCTTGAAACGGTTCGTCGAATATGTGCTCCTGGTAAAGGCATTTTAGCAGCTGATGAAAGCACGGCTACTATTGGGAAACGATTTGAGAATATTGGTGTTGAAAATACACATCAAAACCGAAAGGATTATAGAGAGCTTTTGTTTACTACACCATGTTTATGGGAGTATATTAGTGGTATTATCACATACGAGGAAACATTATTCGATGACGATTCAACTGGTTCAAATATGGTTCGACATTTAATAGATAATGAAATTGTAGTGGGTATTAAAGTCGATAAAGGTGTTAAGCCATTATACGGGACAGACGGAGAAACTGTTACCCAAGGTATTGACGACCTAGATGTTCGATGTCGCAAATATTATGAGGCTGGTGCGCGCTTTGCAAAATGGCGTTCCGTATTAAAAATAGATATCGAGAAAAATTATCCATCTGATTTATCAATCCACGAAAATGCGGTTACATTAG
>Ga0255773_10003549_pt1 | contig 13725 bp, 19 predicted proteins | sample 011ome_17_FD_179971 | JGI IMG/M metagenome (GOLD analysis project Ga0255773, IMG submission 179971) | Coastal salt marsh microbial communities from the Groves Creek Marsh, Skidaway Island, Georgia - 011502XT metaG (version 2) | ecosystem: Environmental > Aquatic > Marine > Intertidal zone >...
TGTATACTTGCTAGAACATGAAGCCTGTCAGCCGTACCTGCCTCTATATAAAGAGACTCTCCTTCTTTAAGTGCCAAGTCTCTGGTTAATAACTCTTCTGTTCCATGACCAGCAACTGTTTTGTCAAATAATTCAAAGTCATTATTACTAGTATCTCTTATAAAAACTCTTAATGTTTCGCTATTATTACTGTGTTCATGAGCTATTATTGATGTAATAACAGAGCTGTTAAAATCAGCACCACTAGGTGCTGTATATAATATAGCTGCAGTGGTAGGCGCAATTAGCTTTGCATTTGTTATTCCTAAAACGTATTGTGGTATAGTAGAAACTAACATTATCTTTTACCATCCTGCCTTATATTTATTTGAGGAGTTCCAAGTTTAAATTTTGTTCCTAAAGCACTTGATTCAAGTCTTAACGCAAATGTTCTACCCCTAACTCTAAAGTCAAGTTTTTCAGTATAAGTCTCAACTGGGCTTGTTGCTGTTCTTTGTGCGGTTCCTGTTTCTGTTTGCGATATTCCAGATCCTGAGTATCTTTGAGATTTAATTGTAAAATCTACTGTTGGGTTGATAGATGTAGAACCATTAAAATTAACATCTGGCAACACTTCATTTAAAAAAGAAAACCCTTGATCTTGGCTAAATTTCATTGGGGCTGATTCAATAAAAGCAGTCATAGCAGACCCATCATCATCATAACCTATTTCGTGATTATATAATAAAGATGAACCTGTAGCCATTGGTAAAGTTCTTATACCTCTATCTAACCAAGCATCCCTTGATAGAGTACCATAATACCAAACTTTTTCTTGATAATTATAAACAACATAAGCATCAACTGTTGTTTGTCCTTCAGTTGGATAAAACCAAATTACCTCACCAAACTCTGAATTGACTCCTGCATGAACTTTGTCTTTTTCTTCAAAATTAAAGTCTAAGAAAACTTTATCTTTTACAGTACAAGGCAGTTGTACTGTTTGACCACCACTATAAATATAAAAGGTATCAACACCCATCCAGTAAACAGAATCGTCAACTGCTATAGCTGCTGCAGGACTCATGATTGTTATGTTTTTAGAAAGCTCCTTAATACCAAACGTAAATGGAGGACCAATAAATCTCATTGAGTGAACGCTTTTGTTTGTAAATACAAGTATCTCTTGTTTTGTTTCTACTGCTTGCATGAATGTTGACCCACCACCAAGCCTTAAGTCACCAGCTGTGTTTGTGGTTGTTGGAAACCAATCAACAGGATTTTCTTGTGATGAAAATCTTATTAATAAGGGATCTTGTACACCATCTCCTTGTGCTGCAGAAGCGTTTGCTCCCAATCCATCGCACCCAAAAGCTATAACGTGTCTGTCTTGGTCTGAGACAAGAATTTGTTTTGCAATAGTAGGAACACTTGTTTCACCAGAAAAAGTACTTGTGGCACTTAGCTCTACGGCTCTATTAGAAAGACCATTTGATTTATCCCAATAATATATTCCACCATTGATAGGATTAATAATTAAATCTTCTCCAAAATTATCATGTGAATATAATCTTATTTGATTACCTGTTGTTGTAACAGAAGCTGCATTGCCCCATCCAACAAAATCATTATTTGGATCTGCGTTGCCTAAAGCTAATCTAACAAGAGTGTTGTCTGCATGTGTAGCCGCAGTTGTACCACTATGTCCACGAGTTACAACCATTGTATTGTCATCGGCTGATGCTGTTACTCTCATTAATTCATTATCTACAAGAATAACATCTCCTTCTGTGGTCATACCCGTTTCATCATCAACGTCAACATCTGTTTCACTTGCATCCAAAGCTTCATTTAACTGTGTTGCCAAAGCACCAGATGTTGTACCACTCCACTGCCCTGCACCCCAACCAGTACCACCAACAGTAGTATCCGTTCCAGTATTAATTTGATAAGAACCAACAACACTACCGCCACCATTGCCACTATCAGATGCGTTTGCTGCAACGGCAGACGTAATTGTGTATGCATTGGAACTAACAATAGATACAATTTGATATTCTTGATTTAGTACATCAGCTGTTATAACACCACCTAAACTAACAGCGCCAGAAAACGTAACAAAATCATTAGCATTAGCACCATGAGTCACGTCTGTTACAGTGATTGTTGTTGAACCATCTGTTGCACTGAATGTTACATCACCTGCACTTGTCGTAACTCTTATTGGTGTAATATCATAAAATGTATTACCCTCTTCAATATAATATTTTAAATGAGTGCCTACACCTAGATAATCAGAACTATCTAAAGCAACCCAATTATGTAATCTTCTAGCAGAACCTTGATAAGTGTTTGATGATCTTTTTACCCAACCACCAAACTTTTCTGGAAAACCTAATCTAAATCTAACTAAGTTACCATCAACAAAACCACCCTCATTAGTTTGGGCCGTAACATCCGATACTATTCCGGGTTTAAATTGTAACTTAGTAAAAGGCATACGTTATCCTTTATTGAGCATTAGACATTACAAAAAATCCATCAGGGTCAAAGGCACCCCTCACAGAGGCTTCAGAAGGTGTGGCTCTATATGTTTTAATTTGAATAGTTCCCACAGCTTGAGCTTCAACTGTATTGTCTCCAACATTTCTATTTGTTCCGTCATCATCAAATGTTGTAACTGTGGCAGCAAAATTAACATTATCATAGTCAGTCAAAATGGCTATGGTAAAATCACCTGTTCCGTTGTCTGTTATTCCATCGGTATTCACTGAAGCTGTTATTGCTGGTGATCCTCCAGAAATAGTTACTTTAGCACTCATGCCTATGACTGCAACACTTCCTGCTAACTTTGCAGTGGTTATTTGCCCATCCGCTATCATAGCAGTTTCTACTGCATCATTTGCAATGGTCACTGCACCAGTGTTTGCAATAGTTACATCACCACTTACGGCTACTTCTTGATAACTTGTGCCATCTGCAACCAATATTTTAGCATCAGTAACATCTGGCATAATTAACTGACCACCTAATGTTGTATTACCCGACACATCTAAGTTGCCGTTCAAATCAGCTGTTGTAACATTCATTTGAAGAGTAGGTGCAGTAAGTTCTAACTCTGTGTCGGCATCTATATCTAACTGACCATCGGCAGAAGATAATATTTTTAAATCAGAATCTCTGAACCTAAGTTCTCTTGCTGCATTTATCAACAAACCTGTATCATGGACATGTGTTATGTTTACATCACTGTCTGCACCAAAATTTAATATAGCTCCATCAGAAGCTAAAGATAAATCATCACCTACAGAGGCATCACCTGTCACAGTTAAATCAGTTCCTACTGTAAACGTAGCAGGAGAAGACGAAATAGTTTGTTTTGTAACAGCGGCTCCTGCTCCTGCACCATCACAAAAAATCCAAGCTATTTCACCTGCAACTAAAGTAGCATTAGAACCACTTCCTTGTGATATATTTACTGTTTGACTAGTTCCATTCTGAACTAAATGCAATTTATCTGCATCATTAGGAGCAAGAGTTAGTGTGTGAGTTCCAGAAGGACTACCTCCCAATACAAGAACTTTAGCACCTGCATCAGATATATTACCATCCACTACAGTAAAGGTGTCTGTTGTTCCAGTTAAAGTAAGAGATTGAACTCCGTTTATGGATTTATCTATAATATCTAAATTATTATTTGTGGTTGTTCCCCAAGTTCCCGCTTGTTCACCAGAACCTATTTTTTCTATACCACTGTTTGTATATGTACTTGCCATCTTTACCTCACACTTCTATTTCTGTCCAAGACTGTGGTGAACCCGTGTTAACATCAGCATAATCACTAGTTTCATCACTAGCAGATGTATCTACATTTGACCAATCTTCTTTTGACTCAACTTCTGTTTCTTGACCATCTACGATTACTTTTCTAACACCTGCATTTATTTCTTCAAACAACAATTCTCCAAGTGAGTCTTGAGAAAAATTTAAATCTGTGGTGCTAACACCTGATCCTATCATAATACCATTTGATGTTTTTGTAAATGCAGACTCTATTTCAGAGGTTCCTAGTCTAGCTCTTAGACCTGCTGTTGTTTGTGTGAAATCACCACTTAACTCTGCATTTGCACCAGCACTTATAAAAATACCAGCTGTTGTTTGTGTGTTGTTAAAACTAATACTAGAAACACCAGATAATATACCAACACCAACAGATGCCTTTGAAGATATAGCTGTTTGTTCGGAAACGCCAGTAAACAAAATACCTTGATCGGCAATACTATATTCAGATAAAGCAGATACACCTAACACTAACAGTCATCCTCATTCTCTTGTTCAAATTCTTTTCTTAATTTTTTTATTCTGTTTTCTAAAGTGCTTATTGTAGTGTAGATATGTCCAGTGCCACTTGGTCGTATCTCACCTTTTAAACACTCAACTTCATCCATAAGTGCAATAATGTGAGTAAGTTTTGAGTTGTGCATTGTAACACTTTGTTTTGTATCTTCGTTATTTGTTACAAGTATTGGGTGTCCAGTTCTCATTAATCTGCCTCCTCTATTGTGTTGCCTTCAGCCACCCATTCTTGGATTGCTTGGTAGTGTCTGTTATTAGGGTCTAGTGGTACAAACATTTCTTGACCATCTATTGTTGCTTTTACATTTATATTATTTCCATTAAAATTTTGAATATATTGTGCTGATGTAATTATCATTTATTCCTCTATATTTCTGCATCTACTGTAATTTTAGCACCACTTGTGTGTTCTCTTATTTCTACACCTTGCCCTACTGTTAATCCACTACCTATAGTCGCTTGCATTGTAATACCTTCTGTGCTTAATTCAGCTGCTGACATATTAGTTGTTTGTGTAGCAGTATTAGCAAATTGAATTTGAAAGTCAGTTACACCAGAAAAAGTAATTGTTGGATTTGTTCTCATAACGGGGTGTAATCTAACAGTACCTACAGCTACAGTTGTAGTTCTGGCATGACCAAATGTAAATGCTTCATCACTTATAGGAGCAATCACAGTACAATATCTTTTGCAAAGCTGTAGTTCTTCCCCATATGACCTATGCTCAAATGGTGTGGCTTTAGAGCCTACTTCTAATTGTAATTCACGAAATTCAATGTATTCATTTGCACCAGCAGTTCCTGAAGGAGTCCAAGCAATCGCAACACTTACTTGAGTTCTGTCAGAAGCAATAGTACCCGTTGCAGTAATTGTCTGCCAAGATGTTGTTAAATCCCCTGAAGATATACTTCCAGAAAACTGAGAAGCAAGGTTTGTCATACCAACAGGATTTTCGTCAGTTCCTGTACCTGCATACACATTAAAATTTACATTTACATTCCAATCAGAACCTACTCTAACTCTAAATGAAAAGGTTAATGTTTTTCCAGCTAATTGTTTTGAGTCTTGTGATTCAAGTCCTTGTGTTATACCCATTGCATTTGTTACTGAATTACCTTCTGGTCTTTGAAATTTAATTGCAAAAGTATCACCTTCACCTGCACCAGCAGTTGCTCCACTAGAAAAAGTAAAAGAACCGGGACCACCATAACTTCTCCACCTGTCAGGACCATAGGTGTTGATTGTACTATTACTTCCTCTTTGATTTACAATACCAGTTCCATTGATAAGAAGATTCCTTCGCCCACCAATCTGTGAATTGGTTATAACGTCACCCATCTTTGCTAATTCTGCTGCTTTGGTCATTAACTTATCCTATATTAAGTGCATCATCTCTTTGCTTACGAGTTTGATAATCATCTCTTGCAGTTACAAGTGCAACAAAATCGTCTTTATTAGATGGTATAGGGTCTGTAAAACTTTCATCTGCCATTAATCTAGATGTCCATTCTTGTTGAAATCTCTTCCAACAATTATTTAGTTTACCTTCTATTGCATCATCAATCCAAGCATCTATACCTGCATTATCTGATATATCATTGTATAAATCATTAGACAGAATTTTTTGTTGAACATCTGTTAATGTTATTGTTTTTGTGTGGTTTGCCATATTTTTTCCTATCCTATTAACATTCCAAAAAATTTATGTTGTGATGCTAAAATGTCTACTACTTTTGAACCATTGCCATTTACATAAAATGAAACATGAGCAGTGTCATTAGCATCCATATCAACTATTGCACTAAAAACTATATTACCATTTACTCCTACATTTGCATGATTATATGGATTAAAATTATTATTATAAACTCTATTAGATGTATTTAAAACATGAACTCCAGAAGTTGAAGCACTCGTAATACCAGAATAACAAAGTGTATATCCTAAATAATATTTACCTGTAACAGGAGCAGTAAACTTTCCTCTATTAGCTCCATCATTATGGTTAAAATCAGCATTGACATCAAAATATTCTGTGTAATCTACATTTGTAAGAGCAGCTGTAGTGGCATCTCCTGTTATGTTACTTATATCAGATGTGGGCTGAGCAGAAAAAGCAGATTGAAGTGGTGTTGTAACAAGACCTGCGGCATCAATTCTAAATCTTTCAGAACTAGCATCTATATCATATATTCTTAAACCATAATTATTCTGTTCTACTTTAAAGCTACGAGTATTACCTTGTATTCTAACTCCAACGTCACCACTTGAATTTACAACAGAAAGTCTTTCTGTAGGTCCTGTTGTCCCAATACCAACCTTACCTCCTTCTGACATATCAATTCTCATTGCTTCTATAAGAGAAATACCATCAACACCTTTGAAAATAATATCTTTGTCACTCTGAGAAGATTTAATAATAAAATCATTAGATGAATTTATAAGTTCTGCGTGTGTAGTACCTCCATCTAAAAGATTAATACTACCACTGTCTGCATCAAGAGTAATTGTTCCTGCTGAGTCAAGAGTTAAAGCACTACTTGTTATTGAACCTGTTACATCAAGAGTACCACCAATAGCGATATTACTACTAAAAGTACCACCATTAGCCTTACTTACTGTGTCTGCGACACTGAATACATCATAAACAACTATTTCAATAACATCATTTAAAGAAGCTGATTGCACAAGCACAACTGACGTACCTGTAGTAGCTGTGTAGTCATCACCGGGAACTAATAATATTCCATTTTGATAAACATCCATATATAAAGTGTCAGAATAAGTTAATGTCAACGCATTATCATCAGCACCACTGAAGCTAGTTTGACCTGCTGTAGCTGTATATTGAAACCTATTTCTAACTCCATTAGTAGGAGATTTACCTATATATGGCATTATTTATACCTCTTGGCTTTCCCTAAATGCTTTATACGCAGTTTTAACATCTTCAGTCCACACTGTATTAGCTATTGCTTGTACCTTAGAATCTTCACCACTTATATCTGTTTCTGTATGAACCCATATGTCATCACTATTTTTTCGTGAAAAAAATGGTTCAAGAGTATGTCTATGTCTAGAACGACTTAACTCAACACCATCTTCTTTTATTATAGTGTCTGTTGCCACTTGTATTGTCCAATTATTTACAACTTCTATTTTTGGAACTTCTATTGTTTTTGTTAATGCCATATTAAATCCTTATGAGTTAGTTATATAAACAGCAAACCCACTAACATATGTAAATGTCTGTGAATCTATACTGCCACCATTATATATATGAAATGTTGTGCCACTATTGGCAGTGACATTATACTGTCTATTACTTAAAGAACCACCATTTACCACAGCCAAACCCACTGCACTAAAATGACCATCATGGCTAAAAGGTAAATTTCTAATTTGCACACTACCTCCACCACCAGTATTGCCACTATCATTACGAAATGTAACACACACTCTATTACCTATTTTTGTATATGTTCCATCTTCAGTAGTAAAAGTATTTGGATTGTCTGCATTTCTAATATCAGGAGTCCAAGTACCCTCTTCATAATCATCAAGAGCATTAGCGGCAGTATATCCTAAGTTTGTAAATGTTATTGAACCACCAGTTCCTACACATAAATGTATTCCTGCATTATTTGCATTTTGTACGTTTGCTTTGTTTGTTCCATTTGAATCAAACTGCATATAACCTGCTAAATTAGCGGCATCTGACTCATCAAGTCTAAGCAAACCATGTGAGTTACCACCTGCTGTGATTTCTAATTTTGATGCTGGAGCAGCAACTCCAATGCCTACACGATTACCACTAGCGTCAACAACTAAAGCATTAGCATCTGTATCAGATTCAACTCTAAAATCTACACTTGCACCACTTTCATTAATAGTAACTGCACCATCAAGACTTGTAGTTCCTGATGTAGTTAAAGAGTCAAGTGTACCTACACCTGCACCATCTATTTTAGTTAAAGCCATGCTTTACTCCTTATGCGTATGGACTGTCACCTAACAAATCTGTATCCCAAGCATTTTTAAGTTCAGTTATCGTTGTAGCATTAGTAATAGCACTTGCAGCAGGTGCATCTCTTAATGCTTGTTTCTTTGTAACACTTGCAGATTTAGCATCTGCGTCATCTACTTCTAGTGCTTTCATATAAACTACGTCTTCTGCTGCTAACAACGAAGCTCTAACTTCTCTAATTTTATCTTTAAAAATATCTTTAGATGTTGCTAAGTCTTCAGTTATTGTTGACCCAGATAATGTCCATGCACCTCTGAAATGTCTATCAGATGGCACAGTTGCATCAGATGCTGAAATGCTATTACCATCTTTATCTACTATATTTACTGTTGCCATTTAAGCCACCTTTTCTTTCTGTATGGTTAGTTCTTCATTAATCTTCCAAGCATTTCGCCATACTCTAGTGCTAGGAAGTTGATCTTTTCTACATATAACTAATCTAGGCTTATTACCTTTATCCCAGTTTCTCCACACCTTTTGTGGTATATCTTTCATAATTAAATACTCTATAGCTCTTTCTTCTGTCATTGCTTCTATTGGTTTTGTGTTATGTAACAAATATCCTCTTGTATGTTTTTTAAAATCTGGCTTTGCTTCATCCTTTGCTAATTCCCAATATACCTCAACTGGTGGTAATATGCCACCCTGCAATGCACAAGCCATCCAATTAGGGTCAGGATGTGTAACCTTTGCTGGTGCATCTAAATCATCTGGGTCTTCCCATACAACACAATATTCTGTTCTATAAGGCTCTAGCTTTTCTTTTGCCCAACACAATCTATCCCAAAGATGTGTGCCTTGAAATTCTGGTGTGGTTATTGTCATGCTAGTTCTCCTACAATCGTAGCCGTTGCTGGTTCCACATCAATTTGAGACTGACCAGTGTTTTGATAATTATATGTAGCCTGTGAAGTTGTAAAAGGATCATCGTGGTCATATTGTGGACCTATACCTGTATAACTGCCACCATCGTGTACTCCAAATCCACCACCAGAATAGTGTATGTTGACCATATTGTTTGTAAAATTTAATCCGTAGTCTCCAGTTCCATTGTCTGTCATAGAACCTACATTAAAACTATCGTGTACTGTCGCTTGATCATGATTAACCCAAGCCTTGTTTGTACCCATCAAAAGATAATCAGTATCTATACTTCTTGCAGTGCCATCTATCTGTCCACTTGTTTGTAATGTATCAAATGCTATTGTTCCGTTTGCCATTATGCGTTCTCCAATGCTGTGATACGAGCTTCTAATTCTTGTATAGTTTTTACAAGTAAAGGAACAAGTTTGCTTTGGTCTATACCTTGATAAATTGGAATTGTGTTTCCATCATCATCTAGTTTATTATCACCTACAGAAACACCATCTGGTAATTCTTCTCCATCTTTCCATACTTCTACTTCATTGTGTGTGCCAGTAATAGCTTCTGGCACAACTGACTGTACTTCATGTGCAAGAAAGCCATCTACTGTAGTGTCATCTGCATCTTCTATAAAATTAAATCTTTTTGGCTGTAGTTGTTTGAGCCTTGTTGTAGCATCTGTCATATCAACTACATTTTCTTTTAGTCTGTAGTCTGAAGAAGTGGCATAAGTCGTATTACTTGTATTAAAAGATATTTCTCCTTTAGTGCTACCATTAACTTTAAATCTCATAGCAGTTCCACCACTACCAGATGTGTCATTTAGTGACATACCAATGTCTGTTTGATAATTCTGTTTTATATGTAAAAAGCCATCAGCAGCACCATCACTTGATATTTGAACTTTACCATTTGTATCGATACGCATTTTTTCGCTATTATTAGCTTGAAAAGCTAAAGAGTTAGTTGTATCAGGTCCAAATGTTGTAACAGAGCCTGATGTTTTTATAACTGTGTTTGCATTTACACCATCAGTAAATCTTGCAATATTTCCTGCAACACCAGAGTTTACTTGTAACGGAAAACCTTGTGGGTCAGTTGAACCTATTGCAACATTATCTGAACTATCTATAGTAATAGCAGTACTTGTAGCATTATCGTCTATACCAGTACTAGTTATATTCCCTGCAAAAGTTGTATTCTGTGAACTATCAACAGTAACAGCAGTTGTATTAGCTGTTTTTATTATAACTTGGTCATTAGTAGATAAATCAATTCCACTGTCATTATCGCCTGAAGCATTGTTTATGGTGTCTGTTCTTATTTCACTCATGCTAGGTCTCCATGTGCTGTAGAAGATGCTTTTACAGAATCTGCTAACGCTCCATTTTGATAATGAGTAACGTCATAACCAGTTGTTGCTTGTGCTCCTGCATTAGCAAAAAAAGCATTGCCACCAGTTGCAGTTGTAAATTGATTTCCATTAACATAAGAGTATGTAGAGTTATTCATGTTATTATTTATAGCCACAAAAGCGTTTCCAGTTGCAGTATCTGTTAGACTTGAAACATTTAAACTATCGTTAATAGAAGCACCATCACCGGGAAAGTGAATCCAAACTTTAGCTAACCCTTGCTGTAAGTTAGTTGTGGTTGTGCCACCTTCCCCTACCACAGACATAGATGATGCACTGGATGCACCTTTTAGTTTATCAATAGCTATTTCTGATGCACCTCCACGAGTTAGATATGTATCTACCTTGATTGTACTCACGATATCACCAACCTTCCACCACTGTTCACTGTCAATGTAACACCACTATCTACAGTAAGTGTTCCTGTTACCTGTGCATTTTCTGTAGCTAATATTGTTGTACTTATTGTTAAGTTCTGTGCATTAGTTCTAAACATACCACCTGTTTTAAAGTTACCTTTAAATTCACTTGGAGGTGTAACTGTACCACCTGATAACTGAAGAAAATAAACAAAGATATTATTCGTACCACTTGAGGGTGCAGCAGTAAATGTCAATGTAGTGCCATCAGGCACAGTGTATGATGAAGTGTCTTGAACAACACCATCTACTGACACAAGAATTTCTTGTACAGAACCTATAGTTCTTCCTAATGCAAAAGTTGTATCAGAACCATCGCCATTAAATCTTACAACATCAGGTGCAGCTTGAAAATTAGCAGGTAAACCATTACCAACAAAAGGCATTATGTTATCTCCATTATTGATAAAGCAATATCTGTCGCACCAGATGCAGCAAGTTTTAACACATCTGTTGTTTCCATATTTATTTTATTCCCTGCTAATAGTTCTAAAGAAGACCCTGCTGGTATAGGTGCATTTGTAATTAATTCTACGTCTTGGTTAGCTTCGTTATTTGCTCCTGCTCTGTTTGCAGTATTAGAACTTAATGTAACAGTTGCAGTAACTTGACTCGTTGTTGTATTGCCTAGCATAACACCTAAGACAACTGTAGTTGTTGATGCAGCTACTGTATAAATAACATCTTCAGTCGTCACTCCTGCTTTTGTTACTAATTTAAATGTATTTGCCATATCCTTATCCTAACGCTATTGCTAATGCCGTTGCTTCTTCTGATGCTTCTGTTAATGTTATTGCAGAAATATCGCTACGAACTTCTGAAGCACTTCTACCTTCTACACTAGTGCCATTAATTTTTAAAAAGTCATTATCAGCTACTGTTGAATCTGCCACTAAAGTATTACCATTAGAGATACCAGTGTTTGTTACGGCAGCTGTACCAAGACCTAATGTTGTTCTTTGTGCAGAAGCATCTGCATCATCTAACAGTGCCTTACCTGCTGTTGTTAAATCATATGTTGAAGCAGTACCAGATCCAGTAAACTGTATACCTTTATCTGCCGCTGAAGTTAATCCTGCAATTGCTGCTAACTCTGCATCATAGGCCTGTACATCTGTTCCAATAACTAGACCAAGGTTAGTTCTAGCACCTGATGCTGTTGAAGCAGCTGTACCACCATCAGCAACTGCTAAGTCACCTGAAGATGTTACAGTAGATAAATCAATAGTCGGACTTGTAAGAGTTTTATTTGTAAGTGTCTGGGTTCCAGAGAGTGTAGTTACAGTAGAATCTATTGCAAAAGTAACAGCATTACCACTACCACTTGTGTCGATACCTGTACCACCTGTAAAAGTAAGTGTTTCGCTATCTAAATCAATACTTAACGCACCACCACTATCAGCTTGGAAATCTAAATCTTCAGCAGTTAATTGAGTATCTACATAAGTTTTAATTGCTTTTGCAGAAGCCAATGTATCATCACTAGCTGAGACAGAAGATAAATCAGTGTCTAATACACCTGATTTAAGATTGTCAACTTCAATATTAGATACAGTGTTGTTGTCAACATCGATTGTTTTATTTGTTAAAGTTTGTGAACCAGATAAAGTTGCTACAGTGCTATCAATAGCTACAGTAAGTGTATTAGATGATCCACTTGTATCAATACCTGTTCCACCTGCAATATCTAAAGTTTCACTGTCAAGATCTATACTTAATGCACCACCAGTATCACCTTGAAAGTCTAAGTCTTGAGCAGTTACTTGAGTATCAACATAAGCTTTGATTGATTGTTGTGTCGCTAAAGCAGTCGCACTATCAGAAGATAATGTATCCTCATCAAGAATAGCTGTAACTGTTGCACCACTAGCTAATTTTAAATTACTTATATTAGCTATATTACTTCCATCTAAAAACACTGTCTTTGCAGCGGGTAATGTGCAAAAAACTGTTCTTGTACCTGCACCCCAGTTCACGGCACTGCCAGAATTAGAACTGGCTAATATTGTTGTTCTTGCTAAAGTTGTGCCAGAAGCAGTGAATGTTCCTAACCCAACTTCAAAATCTGTATTATCAGTACAACAGTAATAAGTTGTATCGCTATCACTTAGATTGGCAGTAAAAGTCTCAAAACCAGTTACTGCACCAGCTAATGTAAGTGTGCCAGTACCAGTTGTTGTACTTGTCTCTTTTACTCTGTCTGATATTACTAATGCCATTACTTCAACTCTACTGTTAGATTCCCTGCATTAATTCTAAAAATATCACCAGATGCTATTGTCTTGTTAGCATCCAAAGCACCTACAAATAATATATTACCACTTGTTAAAGCATCAGCCACAAACACATGAGTGATTGTCTCTGTTGTACCACCAGATGCTGGAAACTCAATATTAGATGCGTTTGTTGCAGTCTGCGTGTCTGTAGCATCGGATCCAATAGTTGTCCAGCCAGAAGCAGCTACTTGTTGTCTTGCATAATTTGTAAAAGTTGCTTCTGTTAAAGATCCAGTTTCTGCTGCACTTACTGCTGTTGCAAGTCCTACATAAATACTATCTCCCGGACTAGAAAAGCTAAGAGAGTTATTCTTGAATATATAATGTAATATCCTTCTCTCTAGATAATTGGTTGCTGCATTTGATGTTGCCATTTACTTCTCCTAAGTT
>Ga0255773_10003572_pt1 | contig 13675 bp, 12 predicted proteins | sample 011ome_17_FD_179971 | JGI IMG/M metagenome (GOLD analysis project Ga0255773, IMG submission 179971) | Coastal salt marsh microbial communities from the Groves Creek Marsh, Skidaway Island, Georgia - 011502XT metaG (version 2) | ecosystem: Environmental > Aquatic > Marine > Intertidal zone >...
ATGATCTAAAAAGCGCAAGTAGAAGTCTTAATCTTATGCTTGCAGAATGGGCCAACAGAGGCCTAAATCAGTGGACTGTAAAAGAAAAAACAGTTGCTATGGTTAAAGATACAGGTACTTACAATATTGACAGCACAAACGCTACGGCTCCAATAGATGTTTTAGATGTTTACATAAGAGAAACTGTAGGATCCGAAACAACAGATCTACCAATGACCAGATTAAGCAGAGCTGAATATTCACATATAACCACTAAAACCAGCACTGGTAAACCAAATCAATTTTTTATTAACAAACAAACAACACCAACAATAACTGTTTGGCCTGTACCAGATAAGACAAGCACATACACGGTTTATATGAATGTATTAACTAGAATGGACGATGCCGATGCAGGTGCAAATACTATGGATATGCCGTTTAGGTTTTATCCCTGTTTAGCAGCTGGCCTGGCATATTACATATCATTAAAAAGAGCTCCAGAAAGAACAAGTTTATTGAAAAGTTTGTACGAAGAAGAATTTGATCGTGCTATGTCAACCGACGAAGACAGAGCATCATTTAGAGTATCACCAAATCTTAGGAGTTATAACAACGCATAATGGCTTTTGCATCTGGTAAATTTTCATACGGCATCTGCGATATATCTGGCTTTAGATATAAGCTCCAGGACATGCGTAAAACCTGGGACGGTTTATTAGTAGGTCCAGATCAGTGGGATCCTAAACATCCCCAGCTAATGCCAAAACCAGCTCCAGATGATCCCCAGGCTGTTAAAGATGCAAGACCAGATACAGCTGACGATAATTCAAAATTTTTAGTTTACACCAACGTTGGTGACGGAAAACTAGGTACAGTATTGACTACCTTTTCGGTTACATCTGGTGTAGGTGAGGTAACGGTGACAACATGAGTTTTACTTACGGCACACTTAAAACAGCTATACAAGATTACTTGGAAGTTTCTGAAACAACTTTTACTGATCAATTGCCAACGTTTATACAAGAGGCCGAGGACAGAATATTCTCGTTTGTTCAATTACCAGAGCAAAGAAAAAACGTCCAGGGCACGGTCACTACTGGTAACAGATTTTTAGCAACACCTACAGATTTTTATACGCCTATGAGTTTGGCTACCATAAGTTCAGACACATACGATTATTTAGATTTTAAACATCCATCATTTATTAAGGAATATTCATCTGGAACAACAAGATCCAAACCAAAATATTACTCACTATTTGATGATGCGGCTTTTGAAGTATCACCTATACCCGACCAGGACTATACGGTTGAGCTTCATTATTTACATAAACCAGTCTCATTGACTGCTGGTAGCGACTCTGGCACGACATTCTTATCTACGGACTATTCTGACGCTTTGTTGTATGGATCCTTAGTTGAGGGTGCTATTTTTCTTAAAGAGCCATCTGACGTTATTATGCAGTTGGAGGGACGCTTTAAGGAGGCGATAGCCAGAATGAAAAATACATCCGAAGGTCGTGGTACACGCGACGAATATAGGTACGATTCTGTTCGCTCTAGCGTGAGCTAATGAGCAGAATTGAGTCACTAGAGGGCAAGAAAATTGCTCTGATCGGTCTTGGCATATCACAAGTTGATTTTGCTATTGGTTTACAAAACGGTAGGGAGTGGGATGAAGTCTGGTGTATAAACTCAGCTGCATCTACATATCCATGCGATAGAATATTTATGTTAGATCCTGCAAGCAGGTTTTTTGATACCGACGATGCTGGCCATCAAACTTCGGTTATGTGCAGAGTGTTACAAGAAAACGATGCACCTGTATATACATGCGAGCTGGATCCTAGAATAAAAAATCCTGTTATGTATCCGTTGGAAGATGTTTGCAACGCAACACAATGCGCATACTTAAATAATACTGTTGCTTATGCTATAGCGTTTGCTTTGTATAACAAAGTTGGCCAACTAGATCTATTTGGTATTGACTTCTCATACAAAGAAAACATGCATTTTGCAGAAGCTGGTAGAGCTTGTGTAGAGTTCTGGATTAGTAAATGTATGGCAGCTGACATTCTTATCGGTATCAGCGGTAGATCTACAGTTTTAGATTCAAACGTGCCAGCAACAGAAAAGCTGTACGGTTTTCATAGATTAGATAAACCATTGGTAGCAATACCACATGAAGGCAGATTCATTATTGGTCCGTACGATGATATTAACGAAGATCTTGCAAAACACGGTCTGAAAATTAATGAGGACGTTGCTCCACCAGAGCCGTACAAAGGGTGAGTGTAGAAAGCGATTTTGTATTAGGTAAAGTTGGTGTTACAACCACCGAGGGCAAGGGCCATGATCCAGAGTTTTGGGCGGCCCAGGCAACTAAGAAAATATGCGACTATTCTGAGTCTGCTCCCGAGCATATCAAACAGCAGGCTTTGGCTTTCCAAAATCAAGTTTATACTGTAATCTTACATAGTATGAAAAATGCAATTAAGTCGCAAAATACGACTTATGCAAATTTATTAGAAAAACAAGGCCACAGCGACATGGCTAAAATATTAAAGGAGCTATAATGGCAATAACATCCGCAATTTGCACAAGTTTTAAACAAGAACTTTTGGTGGGCACGCATAATTTTACAGCGTCATCTGGTGACTCTTTTAAGTTAGCTTTGTATACAAGCTCGGCTACACTTGGAGCAGGAACTACAGCATACGTTACAACTGGTGAGGCAACTGGTACTAATTATACAGCTGCTGGTTCAGCATTAACGAATGTGACTCCAGTCACAACTGGTACGACTGCTGTTGTTGATTTTGCAGATTTAACTTTTAGTAACGCTACCGTAACAGCAAGAGGTTGTCTTATCTATAATGATACAGATTCTGACAAAGCTGTTGCAGCTATAGATTTTGGCGGCGACAAAACATCTACAGCTGGTGACTTTACTATAGTTTTTCCAAGTGCTACAGCAACTGGTGCGATTATAAGATTAGCTTAACAGCAGCAATGCCTAAATATTATGCCGCTGTCGAAGATAGATTTTAAACCAGGAATAAATAAGGAAGAAACCGATTACGCAAACGAAGGCGGTTGGGTTGATGCCGATAAAATTAGGTTTAGAAAAGGTCGAGTTGAAAAAATTGGTGGTTGGGAGAAGTTTTCTACTAATACAATAGTTGGTTCTGCTAGAGCTCTACACTCTTGGATTTCTTTGAGCGGATCAAAATATCTTGGTATAGGCACAACTAATAAATATTACATTGAAGAGGGTGGAACATATAATGATGTTACGCCTATAAGAAAAAATACCACTAACGCAGCAACTTTTGCTGCAACCGATGGATCGTCTACTATCACAGTGACCGATGCAGGTCATGGAGCTGTAAGCGGTGATTTTGTTACATTTTCAAGTGCGGTTAGTTTGGGTGGTAATATCACGGCAGTGGTATTAAATCAAGAGTATCAAATAAGCCTGGTGACAGGTACCAACACTTATGAAATAACAGCAAAAGACACAAGTGGATCAACTGTAACAGCAAACTCAAGTGATACTGGTAACGGTGGATCTGCAACCGATGCAGCCTATCAAGTCAATTCTGGACTCGAAAATTATGTACAGTCTACTGGTTGGGGTGTAGGAACTTGGGGTGCTGGTGGTTGGGGTTCATCAACAGCTATTTCAGCAGCAAACCAACTACGATTATGGACACACGATAATTACGGCGAAGATTTAATTATAAACCCAAGAGGTGGTGGTATTTATCGTTGGGTAGAAAATGACGGTTTATCAACAAGAGCAGTTGAGTTAGCTACAACTAGCGGCGCAAATTTAGTTCCAACGCAAGCCTTACAAGTCATTACATCTGAAACAGACAGACATTTAGTGGTTTTAGGCGCAGATCCCATAAGCGGAAGCTCAAGAACAGGAACATTGGATCCTATGCTTGTAGCTTTTAGTGATCAAGAGAACCCATTAGAGTTTGAACCATTAGCAACCAATACAGCAGGATCTTTAAGATTATCATCTGGATCATCAATAGTCGGTGGCATTAAAGCTAGACAAGAAATACTTATTTGGACCGATACCTCGTTATATTCTATGAATTTTATAGGACCGCCTTTAACCTTTGCTGTAAACCTTATTAATGAAGGAGCTGGTTTGATTGGACCAAAAGCCGTATGTAATTCACCCAAAGGTGTTTATTACATGTCTAAAAAAGGTTTTTACTATTACAACGGATCAGTACAACAAATACCTTGTAGCGTGCAAGATTATGTATTTTCAGATCTTGACGAAGGCCAGGCGTTTAAATGCTTTGCAGGACTTAATGAAGAGTTTTCAGAAGTTTGGTTTTTTTATCCTTCACTAGACGATAACACTAGTGAAATATCTAGGTATGCAATTTACAATTATGAAGAGGGTACCTGGAGTATTGGATCATTAGAAAGATACTCTTGGCTTGCAGCAGGCGTATTAGACAAACCGTTAGCAGGTGGTGAAAACGGATCTAAATATATTTACGAACATGAGAAAGGATTTAATAATGATCAAAGCGCTATGGATGGTGTTTTTATAGAATCTGCTGACATTGATATAGGAGACGGCGACAGGTTTGTATTTTTAAAAAGAATCCTGCCAGATATATTATTTTTCAATGATACAGGCACCAGTCAAAACCCAGCTATAAACGTTGTGGTTAAAAGACGTGACTTTAGCAACCAAACTTTATCAACTGATTCGACCTCACAAATTACCACAAGCTCAACCTTTACGTCTTTACGATCAAGAGCAAGACAGTTTGTTCTGCGCTTTGAGTCCGACGATGATAACACTGAGGCTGATCAAAAAAATTACAAGTGGAGGCTTGGTAGTACAAGAGTAGAGATTCAACCATCTGGGCGTAGATAATGAGCAAATTATTACCTACACAACTACCTTTTGCTGTCGGTGATAACGTTTCAGCTGACACTTTCAATCGCCTAGTTAGAATTTTAGAAATTAACCTGGGATCTGTTGATCCAGACGCAATAAAATCATATAACTCCACAGACCTTAGCGAATTGCAATTTGCTACAGGAGCTATTATATTTAACACAACGACAGAGGTTCACCAAGCCTTTGATGGTACAGAGTTTAGAAACCTGTACGAACATCAAACTTACTTGACTGGACTTTCTGCAACAACAAGTATAGGAGCAGTGACAGTAAGTACACCATGAGCGCATTAGAAGACAGTTTAAGAAAAGTTTACGGATTACAAGCAGGCGGTAGTGTCACACAAGATATGATGATGCGTCCTGGCGATCAAATGCCACCACAAGATATGATGCAAAGAGGTGCTGTATCTGAACAAGAAATAGACATGATGGTCGATGAAGTGTCTAAAGACATGACCGACGAAGAGAAACAAATACTTGAAGCTATGCTTGAGCGCGGTCTTGCAATACAAGAATCACCCTTAGCAGCTGAAGTTGAACAAATAAAACAATATGGTGAAGGCGGAGATACTGAGCTTGCACATTTACGACCTGGAGAAATGGTTATACCACCAGAGTTTTTAGAAGATGAACAGTTTGAATCAGCTTTAGCGAAAAAATTTGATGAATTTGATATCAATCCAGAACAAGCAATCGTAGGATCTGGTATCGCGAGTTTAAACCCAGTAACTGGTTTAGAGCAGTTTTTCTTTAAGAAAATTGGTAAAGCACTCAAAAAGGTTGTAAAAAAGATAGCACCTGTAGCTGGACCGTTAGCAAACTTTATTCCAGGAGTAGGACCAGTATTAGCTGGAGCGATCGGAGCTGCAACTAATGTAGCAGCAGGTAAAGGATTAAAAGGCGCAGTATCTGGCGCATTAGGCGGCTATGGTGCTGGTAAATTATTTAGTGGTGTCGGTAGTTTAGGAACAGTTGGCGGTAAAGCTGTAGGCCAAGGCGGTTTTAGCCAACTAGGCGGTTTAGACAAGTTTAGAGCTTTAGGCAGTGGTTTAAAATCTGGAAAACTTACAAGCACATTCTTTAACCCAGCAACAGGTGATAAAGGTATGTTTGGTGGTAAGTTAGGTCCATCAATACGAAGAGGTTTAGGTAGCTTAACAGGATTAGGTCAACCACAAGCTCCAGCTATGACAGAAGCAGAGTTTGCACAATTATCACCTGAACAACAACAGGCTTATTTAGCACAACAACAATCTGGTGGATTTTTAGGTGGTAAAACGCCGATGCAATTTTTAAGTTCTAAATTATTACCACAAGGTGTAGAAGACATGTTAGGAACTGGTCCACAAGGCGGTGGATTTTTTGGTGGCCAGCAACAAGCTGGTGGTATGTCACCATTAGGTATGTTAGGTATCGGCGGGTTAGCTGCTGGTTTAGGTAAGCTGGCTTACGAAGACGCTAAAAAACAAACAGGTGTTCCTCTAACTCCACTAACTACTATGAGTCCTACAGGCAGATATAACATAGAAGCTGAAATAGCTAGAAGAATGGGACAGCAGGCACCAAACCCAGTTGAGTTTGGTTTATTACCCGAAGGCACATTACCAGAGCTATCTGGTGGTAAACCAAGAGAAATGATGTACGGCGGAGCTGTAGAAGATCTTGAAGGCGGTATGGCTAGAGGTTTAATGTATGGCGGCCCTGTAATGGCTTACGCCGAAGGTGGAGCTGTACAAATGCAAGAAGGCGGCGAACTAAATCCAAATAATTTTCCAAGAATGGACGGCGATATAAACGGTCCAGGAACAGAAACCAGTGATGATATACCAGCTATGTTGAGTGACGGTGAATTTGTTATGACTGGAAGGGCCGTAAGAGGCGCAGGATCGTATGAAATGAAGTCTGAACCTGGTGGTATTATTAGTTTGGTTCCGTCTTTAGAAGAGAACAGAGAGCGTGGTATGGATCTTATGTACAAGATGATGGATACTTTCGCTTCACAAGCTAAGGTATCGTAATATGGGACTATTTTCTAACGTATTAAAAAGAGTAAAAGAGGGCGTACCACAGGCTCTTGATGAAAGACTTAATCCTGGCTTTGGTATTGGATCTTTAACAAGAAGGCCAGATCTTGAGCCTAGAGGTGGTGGTTTTTTAAAAAGAGCGGTTAGTAATAATCAACGAAGAGGTCCACAACCTAGTCCTATGCTTCCTATTATGCCGCCATCAATACCTGGTTTAAACATACCAGATCTAAGTGCTTTACAAAACATATCTCCAGCAGTCAAAGATGCAGTGCAACAAAGTTTAGCTACAGGTGAACCTATTTTATCGCCAGAGCGATTACAGGAAATGATTAATCAACCGCCAGTAGCACCAATGGTACCACCACCACCAAAACTACCGCCAAATGAACCCCTCATAGACGTTACTAACATGGGACAAAGTCTTCTCGATAGTTACGATGCTGGCCTTAATAATTTTAGTCCTATTGAAGGCGAAATAAGACGAAGAGCTAGAGACAGGCGTAAACCTATACCTCCACAAGACTTTGGATTTGGCCCAGGCATAAGACCAACAGAGATTCGTGGACTAGATGGCACTATGATTGGTTCAGCAGGCGTAACTCCTCCAGATGGTGCTAGAGTTGGCACAGATCTAAGAGAGGCTGGATTTCTAAATATGCCAGAATTAAATATTGGACCACAAGTATCAAGGGAAGAAGCAGAGGCTTCACGAAGAGCTGCTGGTGCTGGAAGAACAGATCCAGGATTAAATGATTTTGTCGCAACAACAGGACAAGAAGTTTTTGATAAAGATTATTTTGACAGAATTGGAATACCAGATCCAAGAACAAATATTGGAGGATTACAAACCTTCATAGGTAACCAAGGCATCAATCCACCACCTCCTCCTACACCACCTCAATATTCAAACATGATTGCAGAACTGCCCTCCGAAAGAATTGCAGAGATTGGAGATCCAATTCCAGTTACAGATCCAGTGGCTACACCTGCGCCAGTGACACCACCTGCATCTACAACTGTTGCAGCAAATCAACCACCAGTTGCGCCGCCTGCTCCAACACAACCACCCGCAACCACGACGGATGGAGTGGGCACAGCGCCCGCAGAGCCAGCGCCGACAACTACGACTGCGCCACCGCAAGTTCCTGGAGGAACTCCATACGCAGCTGGCGTAACTCAAGTTCAGTCTGGTTTAGATCCACTAACCGAGCAATTATTGTTTGGTGTTGGTGGCCAGGGCGGCTTTATTCCTGGAGCCATGAGAGCGGCTGAGAAGGTTTTTTATGACGATCAAGGCCAACCAGTCGTGATAGATGAACAAGTCGCAGGATTCAGTCCAGATCAACTTGCAGCTATGCAACTGCAAAGACAATCCATAGGCATGCAACAACCCTATTTAGATCAAGCAACTCAAGCATATTTTAGTGGCTTAGGTGCTTTACAAAGCGGAGTAGGAGAATCATTAGGAACAGCAGCACAAGGCGTAGAAGATATAGCTAGAGGTGTTGGTGAGGCCAGAGGCCTTAGAGAAGCAGGACTAAGAGGCCTGGTTGGATCTTTAGATGAAGCTAGAGGTTTAACAAGAGGCGCAACCGATGAATTTGGTAGAAGAATATCTGGAGTAGAAACAGGATCTCAAAGAGCCGCAAGACAATTTGCCAGAGGCTTAGGAAGATCTCAGCTTGGTTTAGAACGAGGCGTTGATCAATTTGGTAGAAGGCTTACAGATGTAGAAGGCATACAAAGAGGAGCTACAGGACAGTTTGGTGCTAGAACAGCTGGTATAGCTGGTAGAGGCATATCGGATGTTGGAAGATTTGAACGCGGTTTACAAGATCCAGAAAGTTTATTAAGAGGTAGTGTTGGCGGCTACAACCAAGGATTAACAAGACAGTTTTATGATCCGTTTGAAGAAAGAGTTGTTCAACAAACCATAGAAGATATTATGGAACAAGGCGCTAAATCAGATATTGGCGCAAGAGCGGGTGACATTGCAAGAGGTGGTGAGTCTGCTTTTGGTTCCAGAGCACGTTTAGGTGCTGCTGAACGAACCGAAGCGCTCGGTAGAGGCCTTGCAGAAGCTCTTGGTGGTATTAGATCAAGTGGCTTCCAAAGAGCACAACAAGCAGGTTTAAGCGAGTTTGCAAGACAAAAAGAAGCAGAAAGAGCAGCAGCAAGCGGATTAGCTGGACTTGCTGGGCAAAGACTAGGAGCTGGTCAACAATTAACTGGCATGCTCAGAGGTTTATCTGGTGATCAACTAGCAGCGCAACAAGCGCTTGCATCTGGTTTAGGATCTATTGCTGGCCAAAGATTAGGTGCTGGACAATCATTAGCTGAGTTCCAAAGAGGAACCGCAGGACAACAGTTAGCTTCACAACAAGCTCTACAAAGCATGTTAAGAGGAACGACTGCTGAAAGATTAGCAGCACAACAAAACCTTGCTTCTACACTAGCTGGTTTAGGCACAACACAACAACAAGCATTATCACAAGCTGGACAACAAGCATTAGCAGGACAACAAGTTCTTGGCGGTGCTAGAACTGGATTAGCTGGTATGCAAATGGGTGCTGGCCAAGCATTACAACAAGGTCAGTTTGGTTTAGGATCTAGCTTACAAGGTTTAGGTGCACAAGCAGCTGGAGCTTCTGCTTCTGATATAGCTGCTCTATACGGCATGGGTTCACAACAACAAGGTATGACACAAGCCCAATTAGATGCACAAAGAAGAAATCTACAGCAAAGACAAATGACACCACTGCTACAATATCAAGCTCTGGCACCGTTCGTAAGTATGGCACCAGCAGGACAGTTCCAAACAACTACACAATTTGCACCTAAGCCAAGTGCTATGATGACAGGTATAGGTACAGGTTTGCAGGCTTTTGGTTCTTTAGGTAACCTTTATGGAGGAAAGTAGTGGCGATAACCAGAGCACAAATACCAGAACAAATAGATCTGTTTAATGAAGGCGGTGATGTCTCAACATCATTGACACCAGAAGACATCATTGCTTTATACGGTGCACAAACTTCTGCTCCTGTAACAGCAGCAGATATACAAACACAATCAGAGCAGTTAGCTGGTTTGTTTCCACAACAAAGAAAACAAAACATTTTTGATCTAGCTTCTGCGGTGGGTGCTGGTTTGGTTGGAGCTGCATCTGATCCAAGAGGATTAGGAGCTGGTCTTACTGCTGGCTTCCAATCTTTTAATCAAAGAGCAGAAAAGTTAAGGTCTGAAAGAGATAAAATTAGACAAGAGCTTGCCCTATTAGCCTATCAACAAGTTGAGAATAAAAGAAAAGAGCAAGCAGAGCTTTCAAAAGACATTTTAGAAATGCAATTTGAAGCTGCATTAGAAGGCGCTGGCGGTGCTGATTTTGGATCTTCTACTTTGGGTAAGGCATTAGCGTATATAGTTGCAGCTGAAAATAATCCAGAGTTAAAAAAAGAGCCAGAATATAAAGTAGCAGTTGCTATAGCAAGACAAGATAAAACTTCTGTTATACAAACTGAAACAGGAGCTCAAACAGTAACTATTCCTGGTATTGATGTAGATAGCATTTTTCAAAAAAGAACGCCAGAGGGTACTATTATTGAAGAAGGTATTACTTACACCTTTACAGGAAAATATAAAGATAATAAACCTATATACAGAAACCCAGAAGGTGTTGAAGGAGTTATGGAATAATGCCATTTCAACCGCTCGAAACAGAACAAGAAAAACAAATACGAGTTCAGCCGATTGAAGGAACTGAAAAGGTAAAAGATCCTTTTACTGGCGAACAAAAAAAACAAGCTGGTTTTGCTGTGCGTATGGAAAATGCAGTAGAACAATTAGAAGATTTAGAAAACTCTGGTTTCAATCCTGTCAACATTCGCGACATGATAGTAAGTAACTTGCCAATTATTCCAGATGCGATTGAACGTGTGTTAAATTCACCAAAATACAAACAATATCAAAGAGCAAAAATTGATTTTTCTACAGCGCAGCTAAGGCAAGAAACTGGTGCTGTTATTAATGAAAGTGAAATAGATTGGATAAACCTAACTTACTTTCCTGAATTTGGAGATGATCCAGAAACCCTAGCAAACAAAAGACAAGCCAGAAGAGATGCACTTGCTGCTATGCGTGGACAAGCAGGTGAGGCTTATACCAGGACAAAAAAAATTGTCCAGGCAACTGGTGGATCTCCAGTCGGTGAAGATGCTTTGGAAGAGTTGCGTAAAAGAGCTAAGACCGATCCAGACTTAAAGAAAAAATTAGAAGAAAGAGGCCTACTATGAGCGATGGTTTTAAAAACTTAGAAACAGATATTTTGTTATCTATGGTTGAAAAAGACCAGGAAGAAGGTAACTATGAAGATGCTTTGCTGGATAAAATAGCGCAAGAGCGTTTGCTTGCTTCTATAGATACAAAAAAAGGCGCACCTGCAAACGTAAGAGCTTCTGTAAGCGCAGCTCAAAAACCAGAAGATAGGTTGGCCACACTACAAAATTTTTATCCAGACGCAGTGCCTGTAGAAGTGTTTGATCCAGAAAATGGAGCTGCTAAGTTTGGTAGAGGTAACTTTGTTTATACAGATCCAGAAACTAATCAACTTACCCTGTTTGATGAAGATCTAAGATTGTTTGGTATGCCTATACCTGGTTTAAGGGATCTAGTTGATGTTGGACCAGAAATAGCAGAAACAGTAGGCGCTGTTGGTGGCGCTATCGGTGGTGGTATTGCTGGAGCTCCAGGTGGTCCTGCTGGCATAACTGCTGGCGTGATTGCTGGAGAGGGTTTAGGATCAGCAACTGCAAGAGAAGCATATATCGGTATATTAGATTTTTTTGGTGAAACAGAAGATACCAGAACAGGAAGTGAAAGATTAGCAGATTACGGTACGACAGCTACCATAAACGCAATCGGTGGACCAATCGTAAACAAAACATTTCAAGGAATAAAATATGTTGCAGGACAACCGATTAGGTATATGTCTGGCGCTATGTCTAAAGATGCAAAGGTAGCAAAACAAAAATTAGATGCAGTCGGTATAACAGATCCTTCTGCTGGTATGGTTACTGCAAATCCAACAATAAATTTAATTGAACAAGGTCTTGCAGCTGCACCAACTTCTACAAAAATCATGCACGATAATGCTGCGCAAACTATTCAACAAATGGATACTTTTGCTAAAGAATTAGCAGAAAAGTATGGCGGCATAAGAACAACAGCAGAAGCAGCTGAAGAGTTGGTTGATTCTGCAAAGGCAGCAAGGCTTAGATACGATGAACAGACAAGCAAACTTTACAACGAAGTAAACTCATTTATGCCAGAAAATCTGGTTTCAGATGCAAACAACACAACGGCTTTTGTGAATAAATATCTAGCACAATCTACAACTGCTACAGGTAAACCAACAGTCAATCCAGCTTTACGTTTGGCAGAAAGAGTGTTGCAAGATGCAAAAGATGGTGTCTTGACTTACAACCAACTAAAAGATTTTAGATCTAGTTTAATGGCCAACATAAGAAGCGCAGAATCACAAGGAGCTTTGTCAGCCTCAAACAGAAAAGTCAAAGAGCTTATAGGTTATGTAACCAAAGATCTGGATGATCTTGTTGCAAGATCAGAGAGTCCAGAAGCTCTTGCAAAATACAAGGCTGCAAATAAATTTGTAAAGGATAATACAGGCAAAAAAGGCGGACTTACATATATAGACAATATAATAAAAAGAGGTGAAGCAAGATCTACTAACGCACTTAATTATGTATTGAGCGGTGCAAAGGATGGTGGTGAAGATCTAATAAAACTTAGATCCATGCTGACTCCAGATGAATACAGTGTTATGTCTGGTTATATGCTAGGCAGAATGGGATTACCAACACCAGGACTTTCAGCAGCCTCCGAAATTGGTGAGGGTGTTGTCAGAGAAGGCAGCGAATATTTAGCTGAACAAGGATTCTCACCCAAGACATTTATTACTAACTGGAACAGGTTAAGTAAAGAAGCAAAAGAGGCATTGTTCTCTGGAACTGAAAATGCAGATCTTGTCGGTGAGCTGGACAACCTGGTTTTTGTTGTTGATAGAGTCGGTAAGTCTGCTCAACAAATGGCCAACCCAAGTGGTACAGCCAGAGTGTTAGGAGCTTTAAGTATATTTGGTATTGGTGCAGCGGACGCTGGTTTTGGTAAACTTGTCGGATCGGAAGGTTTTGAGTATGGCTTAAGTGCACTAGCAGCTCCGTACATGTCTGCAAAATTATTAACTAATAAAAACTTTGTAAACTGGTTATCCGAGGGCGTAGAAATTGCTGCATATAATCCACAAAGTTTTGGTCAACACGTTAGAAGACTGTATCAAATTTATGAAGCTAACCCAGATATCAGAGAAGAAATACGAGCTGTAACCGAAGGTTTAGCGCACGACAGTATTGAAGATATGCCAGAACATAACTCTGTTTCAACACCAGCTCCATCACAAGCAGCTGTAAACGAGCAAGCATTTAGAGAAGTATCAAATGCTGAAGTAAGCGGTAAGCTGCTTCCAGATGTTCAACTACAAGAACAAATAGATTCATTCAATCTTACACCAGTAAGCGAGCCTACCCTGGCTATGTCTCCGACTATAGTTCCAGATGAAAGAGATAGAGAAATAGCTATGCGCGACATGGGCGGTATCAGCAGTTTGGTTTAATGGCTAGAAACTACGCCAAAGAGTATGCTAACTATCAT
>Ga0255773_10003581_pt1 | contig 13669 bp, 15 predicted proteins | sample 011ome_17_FD_179971 | JGI IMG/M metagenome (GOLD analysis project Ga0255773, IMG submission 179971) | Coastal salt marsh microbial communities from the Groves Creek Marsh, Skidaway Island, Georgia - 011502XT metaG (version 2) | ecosystem: Environmental > Aquatic > Marine > Intertidal zone >...
CTGATCGCTACATTGATATCCAGCTCAATGAGCGCCATGCCTCAGCACGCAAGAAAAGAATCAAACCGGATTAGTATAATTTACGTAAACACTCTTGAAGTTCACGGACTGAAACCAAACTGAAGGCAGAATGTATTTTTTTGCTAAAATTCAGGGATAAGATTGTAAGATGTAAGGCAATTTTATGACGACAGGTTATTGTCGCCTCTATGTGCCCTGCTCCTGATCAGCTTAACTTAAGCCATTAACTAACTGGTTGAATCACAGAATCGCAGAGTTAAATATAAATAAGGCAGTATTATGAAAAATCGCATATTGAATCAGGCTTTCTCACTCATCCTGGCGTTTGGTTTTACCGCTACGCTGGGCTTAAGTGGGGTTCAGGCGCAACAACCGCTGTACCTGCCAGCGGATATACCCCTCGATGTGGATGTGATTTTTGAAGAATTAAAACCGGAACCTGCTTACAGTGAAACCACGCAGAATATTATTCGCCAACTGACCAGAAACCATTATTCCGAAATTAACTTCAATGATGAGTTTTCCAGCGAGATGCTGGATAGCTTCATCAAGACTTTGGATGGCACGCGAATCTACTTTACCCAGGCGGATATTGATGAATTCGAGCAATACCGTTCAGAACTTGATGATCTGCTGCAGGCCGGTAATGTTGACTTCGGTTACCTGATTTTTAATCGTTATCGTCAGCGCCTCATGGACAGACTGGTATATAGCCTTAAACGTATCGAGCAAGACCCGGCTGATTTTGATTTTACTGTTAATGAATTCATTATTGTCGATCGTGCTGAGGCCGCCTGGCCTGCAGACCAGGCTGAATTGACCGACTTGTGGCGCAAACGTATCAAAAGCAGCGTGTTGTCCATGAAGCTGGATGAAAAAGATAAAGCCATGGCCGATATTCGCGAAGAGTTGAGCAAACGTTATCGTTCCCAGCTAAGTCAGGTACTGAAAACCAATGGCCTGGATGTATACCAGCGCTATATGGACGCCATGACCATGACGTTTGATCCGCATACTCAGTATTACGCTCCCAGGGCAGCTGAAAATTTCAATATGAGTATGCGCTTGTCGCTGGAAGGTATCGGCGCCGTGCTTACCACTGAAGACGAATATACCAAAGTGGTGAGTATTGTCAGTGGTGGGCCTGCTGATCTGGCTGGAGAGCTGCAACCGTCTGATCGCATCGTCGGTGTAGCCCAGGGCGATATGCCTTATGTTGATGTGCTGGGATGGCGTGTTGATGATGTGGTTCAGCTGATCCGCGGTGAAAAAGGCTCTGTGGTTCGCCTTTCAGTATTACCGACCGGATCCTCGCTGGAGCGCAAGGAAATCAAAATTACCCGCGATACCGTAAAGCTTGAAGATCAGTCCGCGAAAAAAGAAATTGTTGAAGTTCAATATGGTGGTGAAACCCACAAAATTGGAGTGATTGAGCTCCCTACTTTTTATATCGACTTTGAGGCCCTGCAACGACGTGATCCCAATTACCGCAGCAGCACCCGAGATGTGCGCAATCTTCTGGATGAGTTAAAAGCGGAAGGTGTCGATGGCGTGGTTGTTGACCTGCGTCGAAATGGTGGTGGTTCACTGTCGGAAGCGAACTCCCTGGTTGGCTTGTTTATTCGCCGTGGGCCTACCGTTCAGGTACGCGATGCTGATGGCAATAATATTGTTCAGGGCGATTCCGATCCCGAGCTTGTTTATGATGGTCCCTTGGCCGTCCTGGTGAACCGTTTGAGTGCGTCTGCCTCAGAGATTTTTGCTGGCGCAATTCAGGATTATCAGCGCGGCATCGTGCTTGGTAGTCAGACCTTTGGCAAGGGCACAGTTCAGGAGCTGATACCGCTGGGTGAAGGCCAGATGAAGATTACCCGCGCCAAGTTTTATCGCATCTCAGGTGAGAGCACCCAGCATAAGGGCGTGATGCCGGATATTATGATGCCTGATCTCTATGATACTGCAGACGGCATCGGCGAGAGTGCATTACCCACTGCCCTGCCCTGGGACACTATCGATCCGAATTACTATCGCCCCTATTCCGACCTGAAAACTATTCTGCCGGAATTGATTACAGCTCATGAGAATCGTCGCAAGGCTGATCCGGATTTCACCTTCATTGAGGCCCAGATAGCACGAGCACTGGAAAATAAAGAGAAGAATCAGCTTACCCTTAACGAAGCTGATTTGATTGCCGAACGCGAAGAATCAGATCAATGGCGTTTGCAGATAACCAACACACGGCGCCTTGCCAAAGGACAGGAACCGTTTGAATCGGTGGACGCAATGGATGAAGGCGCTGATGAGGTAGAAGAAGTTATTGAGAATACGGCAGGAATTGACCCGGTGGTCTCAGACGAGCTCATCAGTGAAGATGATGACGATGCCGATCCTTATTTACTGGAAAGCGGGAAAATACTGCTCGACATACTGAGCCTGCAACAAAGTGATGTCTCCCTGGCTTTAAGAAACCAGTAAACTCTTTGGCAGAATCAAAAAAAAAGCGCCTTTGGGCGCTTTTTTATATTGGCTTTGGGGTGTTTTGGTTAAAAAAACAGGGCAATAAAAAACCCGGCTACAAGGCCGGGTTTTTATATATGGCGGAGGAGGAGAGATTCGAACTCTCGATAGGCTATTAACCTATGCCGGTTTTCAAGACCGGTGCATTCAACCGCTCTGCCACCCCTCCGCGAAAGGGGTGAATCTTACCTTAATCATTGTTTCAGTCAACCAGAAACTGGCTGAAAACACGAATATCTCCTAACTTGAAACTTCTTGCTTTTAAACCCGGTCTAAGTATGATGAATCCATTGATTTTTGGGAGTTTATCCCCATTATATGTAAGTGAATCAAATCAAAATACTACTATCTACGGAGTTTAAAAATGAGTGATTATGGTTACAGGGCAGACAACCAGCTTGGCGCTGGCTTTAAAAGTCAGGAGTCAATTCTTGCCACAAACAAGGTATTAAAGAATACCTATTTGCTGCTTTCCATGACCCTGCTTTTCAGCGCCGCAACGGCAGCGGTTTCCATGGCCATGAATCTTCCTCAGGGCGCCGCCCTGATTCTGATGCTGGTCAGTTTTGGTCTGTTATTCTGGGTACACAAGTCCGCTGATTCTTCCACCGGCCTGATTGCTATCTTTGCCTTTACCGGCTGTCTTGGTGCCTCTCTTGGGCCCATGCTTAACTATTATGTAGCGGCCTTTTCCAATGGCCCGATGCTGATAATGCAGGCCATGGGTGGAACCGGCCTGATCTTCCTTACCCTGTCAGGTTATGCCTTGACCACGCGTAAGGATTTCAGCTTTATGCGCGGCTTCCTCTTTACCGGCCTGATAGTTGTTATCGTTGCCATGCTGGCAAATATTTTTCTGCAAATCCCGGCGCTTTCTCTGGCCATTTCTTCTGCAGTAATCATGATCATGTCTGCATTGATTCTGTTTGATACCAGCAGAATAATTCATGGTGGTGAAACAAATTATATTCGCGCTACCGTGAGCCTGTATCTGAATATCTACAATATCTTTATTCACCTGCTGCATTTGCTGGCGGTATTGTCAGGTAACAGAGACTGAATAAACTGAATAAATTAAGTTATTCAGGTTTTACTATCACTGAAAAGCCCTGCCTCTCATGCAGGGCTTTTTTAATTCCGCATACTCCTGATCTAGTTTAATTGCTTTATTAAAAGTTTGTTATAGCCAGTAATAGTCCCTAGCCGTTAAACTCTTTACCAATGAAATTTTCCATAGTCATCCATGGCGCGCCCTGGTCCTCAAACGCCTCCCTTTCTGCTCTTCGCTTTGCTGAAGCAGTGCTTGAAGGCGGACATGAAATTGTGCGTTTGTTTTTTTATCAGGATGGTGCCAGCAATGGCTCCTCTCTTTGCGTTCCTCCGCAAGATGAAATCGATATTCCCGCGCAATGGCAGGTCCTTATCAAACAACATGAGATTGATGCAGTGGTCTGTGCGGCTTCTGCACTTAAGCGTGGCATCCTTGATGAAGCTGAAGCTGATCGCTATGAAAAGAGTGCAAGCAATCTATTGCCTGGTTTTGCGGTTAGCGGGCTCGGACAGCTGATTGATGCTGCCGGGCAATCTGATCGTGTTGTCAGCTTTGTGCTATAGAGTTTAAAACCGTGACCTCCTCGACTAAATTTCACTCGCCCCAGTCCTATCTCATCATAGCCCGCTGTTCGCCCTATGGCAGCCAACAGGCGCGTGCAGCGCTGGATATAGCGCTGACTGCGGCAGCTTTTGAGCAGCCAATTTCAGTAGTATTTATGGATGCCGGAGTTTTACAGCTGCTCAAGGACCAGCAAGCTGATGCTGGAGAGATGAAAAACATTGGCAAGATCATTACTGCGCTCAAGCTCTATGCGGTCGAAAATATCATGGTGCATCAGGAAGCTGTTGATAAATATGATCTTGATCCGACTGAGTTTGTGGAAGCCGTTGAAGTCGTCACCAGCGCCGATATAAAAAGCTTGATTGCTGGTGCTGATCAGGTGATGGTGTTCTGATGATTCTGCATACCATCAACAAGAATAATAGAGCTTTGCATCGCTGTTTGTCGCTGATGAGCGATGAAGATGCCGTCTTGCTAATTGAAGACGGGGTATATGCCGCGTTGATCAGCAAGGAAAATCAGGCAGTCTGGGATAACTTGAGCCCTGAAGTAAAAAAGTATGCCATGGTTAACGATTTGGCAATGCGCGGCATTTCTGACAGAGTGCTGCCTTTTTTTGAGCGCGTCGACTGGCCCGATTTCGTTTCACTTTCACTGGAATACGAGAAAGTTATTAGCTGGGGCTAATACTCAAAAGTTGTACTATGGCTAAAGAACTTGAATTTGCTGGTAATCCAATAGCCCTTGATAAACAGGGTTATCTTATCAATCTCTCTGAGTGGACAGTAGAGGTGGCCGAGGCAATAGCGGCAAGGGAAAATATAGAGCTCACTGATGCGCATTGGGAAGTGATTACCCTGCTAAGAGAGTTTTATGCGCAACATGACCTTTCACCGATGATGAGAATTCTGGTGAAACAGATGAAAGAAATTTATGGCTCTGACAAGGGTAGCAGTATGTATCTGATGAAACTTTTCCCAGAGTACCCGGCCCTGATTGCGTGTAAGATTGCCGGCTTGCCCAGACCGACTAATTGCCCTTGAAAACACACACCATGACAATGGCAACAGATCAGAATTATTCAGTAAGCTCATTGCCCTACGAAACTACGCCCTACCCGGTTTTCAAAAAAATCCGGCACCTGCCCCTACCCGTCTTGCTGGCCAGTGGTGACGACAGGGAAAGAAAAGACAGCCGTTTTGAATATATCAGTGCGGCCCCCGACAAGGTTTTGCGTACGCGCGGAGAGACCACGGTTATAGAAGTAAGCGGCAAGGATAGTGTCACAAGAACCGGTAACCCGCTTGACGTCTTATGCCAGGAATTTCCACTGGAACATAAAACCCGGCGTACTGAGGATCTGCCCTTTACCGGTGGTGCCATTGGTTATTTTGGCTATGAATTGTTGCACCCATGGATTCCCATTGATGACGCCCGTCCTCGCGATATTGATTTGCCGGACATGCTGATTGGTATTTATTCCTGGGTAATTGTTATTGATCATCTCAAGCAGTTAAGCCATCTTGTGATCCGGGATAGCTGTCCGCAGACCACCCGCACAGCAGTAATAGAAGCACTTGAGAAAAAGGGCGCAAACCCGTCAGGGACTTTTTCACTTGTTGGCGAATTCATCTCAAACTTTTCCCGCGATGAGTATCAGGCAGCCTATCAACGGGTAATAGATTACATTCTGGCGGGAGATTGTTATCAGGTTAACCTGACCCAGCGTTTTACTGCTTCCTGCTCAGGGGATCCCTACACAGCATTCACGCGACTTCAGACTATTGCCAAGGCGCCATTCGCTGCATTTATGGAAGATGAGAACCAGGCCGTTATGTCGTTTTCGCCAGAGAGATTTATCCAGGTAAAAGATCGGCAAGTCATGACACAGCCCATAAAAGGCACGCGCCCGCGAAGCAAGGATGCTGCAACTGATTTGCTTAATCGGGAAGATCTGGAAAGCAGTCTCAAGGACAAAGCTGAAAATCTTATGATTGTTGATCTGTTGCGCAATGACCTTGGCAGGATTTGTGAAACCGGTAGCATAAACGTGTCGGACCTTTTTGAAACCCAGAGTTTTACTAATGTGCATCACCTGGTTAGCACGATTACCGGAACCCTGGCTGAGGTTGACGATGTGTTTGAGCTATTAAAAGCCGGTTTTCCCGGTGGTTCAATTACCGGCACACCAAAAATTCGCGCCATGGAAATTATAAACGAACTGGAAAGTGTCATGCGCTCGGTATATTGCGGCGCTTTTTCCTGGATTGATTTCTCCGGCAATATGGACAGTAATATCTGTATCCGTACTCTGGTCAAGGAAGATGAAAAAATACATTGCTGGGGTGGGGGCGGAGTTGTCGCCGACTCAGTGGGCGAACAGGAATATCAGGAAAGCCTCGATAAAATTAACCTTTTTATGGATGCACTAATTACCGATTTCTGAACCCTAGACATTCGCGCTTTTACATAACAAAAATACTTGCCATGACAGTGTTGTCCATCGCCGAACTGAAACGTCTGACTTGTGATCTAGGTAGCGATCATTCTCTTGAACAACATCGTGACAGGCATCGTTTGGCTGCAGTTCTGATTCTTGTTTACCAGGGTATTCATGAGCCCGAGATAATTCTTACGCGACGTAGTAGCACACTGGCGAACCATGCTGGGCAGATCAGTTTTCCTGGCGGGACCGTGGAAGAAGGCGACAGCGACCCGGTTCATACCGCTTTGCGGGAAGCACGTGAAGAAATTGATTTGCAGGAACATGAGGTAGAAGTGCTGGGGATCATGGAAACGACTACCCTGCCCTCAGGTTTTGCTATTGCTCCGGTGCTTGGCGTGATGGAAAGCCTGCCTCGGCTAACAGCAAACCCGGGCGAGGTGGAGGAAATATTTTCCATTCCTCTGTCGCTGGCGAATGATCTTTCCCGCTACCAAATGGACTTCCTCGAAAAAGACGGTTTGCGTCGTGACTTTTATTATCTGCAGCACGACAGTTATTACATCTGGGGGGCAACCGCGAAGATGCTGCGTGAGCTTGCCTTACATCTTAATCCCGGTTCAAAGCTCTAGCTCTCGTTCACTGGCCTTGATAAATTCCTTTTTCAGGTCGGTGTAGGTAAACACCGCAGGGAACTGGGGAAACTCAGCCACCACATTGTCTGGCGCCATGAACAGGATGCCCTGATCGGCTTCTGCAAGCATAGTGGTGTCGTTGTAGGAATCACCGGCAGCGATCACGCGATAGTTAAGTCCATGGAAAGCCTTGACGGACTGACGCTTGGGATCTTTCTGTCGAATTTTATAGTCCTCTACACTTCCGTCAGCCCCAATTTCCAGTCGGTGACAAAGCAGTGTCGGAAAGCCCAGGTGGCGCATAAGGGGCTGGGAAAATTCGTAGAAGGTATCTGACAGGATAACTACCTGAAAGCGTTCCTTGAGCCAGTTAATGAACTCAACAGCGCCTTCAAGAGGCTCCAGGGTGGTAATGACTTCCTGAATTTCCTGATAGCCCAGCTCATGCTCGGCAAGCAAGCGCAGGCGCTGTTGCATTAATTGGTCGTAATCGGGAATATCCCGGGTAGTGGCACGAAGCGCCTCGATGCCGGTTTTTTCAGCAAATGCAATCCAGATTTCAGGAATCAGGACCCCTTCCAGATCCAGGCAGGCTATTTCCAATGAAAACTCCTTATTTTACTTGGTCAATTGCGAATAAATTGAGGTGGGTGAAAATGAAAAATGCCATTCTCTCTGTTTCGCCGAATGCATGCAATCGGCAAAGCCGGCCTTTTTACCGATAAATACCACATCTAGTGGTACCGCCAGCAAATGGCACTATATTTTGCGGTAGACTCTTATTTTTGAGTTCTAAGTTATTAATTTTTAAGGGGTTTTTCACGTGGAACCATGCTTAAGAAGGTTTTAAGGTTTGTTGGCTAAGTGATTGTAAAATTTGCGATTTCAAGTAATATCGCCACATTGTACAATAGCTGTCTTTTCCAGCTGGCATGGTGAATAGCAAAAATGGCTTTTCCAAGTAACAAAATTAACGAACTCGCTTCACAGTACGCTAACAAAGAACCCAGAGAAATTATCAATTTCGCATTAGAGCAATTTAATGATATCGGGATATCCTTTAGTGGCGCTGAAGATGTTGTGCTCATTGATATGGCCACCAAGGTAGCTAAAAAACTGGGCAAAACAGTACAGGTTTTTACCCTGGATACCGGCCGCTTACACCCTGAAACCTATCAGTTTATTGATAAAGTCCGCAAACACTACAACATCAATATTGAGTTCATGTTTCCAGATAAAGAAAAACTGGAAGCTTTCGTTTCAAGCAAGGGGCTGTTCAGCTTCTATGACACGGATCATCACGAGTGTTGCGGTATAAGAAAGATTGAACCGTTGCGACGCAAACTGCTTGGCCTTGATGCCTGGATAACCGGACAGCGCCGGGATCAGAGCCCTGACACGCGAAATAAGGTTCCCGTGCTGGAGCTGGATAGTGCTTTTTCTACTGAGGATAAAGCGCTAGGCAAGTTCAATCCTCTGGCCAACTGGACTTCAGAGCAGGTCTGGCAATATATCCAAATGTTTGATGTCCCCTATAATGCCCTTCATGATCGTGGCTATATCAGCATAGGTTGTGAGCCTTGTACCAGAGCCGTCAAACCTAACCAGCATGAGCGTGAAGGTCGCTGGTGGTGGGAAGAGGCAACAGCGAAGGAATGCGGCTTGCACCAGAGCAATTTGATTGCCAAAGCCTCTGACTGAGAGATGTTGTCCTGATCTGCTAGATTATCGGAATATCGACATCGGCAAACAGTTTTTCTGCCGCGGGCTTGCCCTGTAAACGGATCGCCTCTGCCACTTTCTCCGGACTCAGGTGTGGCGAAAACATTTCAATAAAGTCATACATATAGCTTCGCATATAGGTTTCACGCCGAAACCCGATACTGGTGGTGCTGTACTCAAACAGATGGCTGGCATCAAGAGCCACCAGATCGTCATCACGCTCCTCAATAGCCATACTGGCAACAATACCGATCCCCAGCCCGAGCCGAACATAGGTCTTGATAACGTCCGCATCAACCGCGGTAAAGACGACTTTGGGTTCCAGATTTTGCTTGCGAAAGGCCTCATCCAGCTTGGATCTTCCAGTAAATCCATAGACATAAGTCACAATAGGAAACGCCGCAACCTGTTTCAGGCTTAAGCGGCTTTCCTGGCACAGGGGATGGTTTTTAGGCACCAGTATGCAACGATTCCACTTGAAACAGGGCATCATCACCAGGTTGCTAAATAGCTCAAGAGCTTCCGTGGCGATGGCAAAATCTGCGGTGCCATCAGCCGCAAGTTGTGAAATCTGCATGGGGGAGCCCTGGTGCATATGCAGGCTGACTTCGGGATAGCGAGTAATGAAGCCTTTAATAACCTCTGGAAGAATATAGCGTGACTGCGTATGGGTGGTGGCGATTTCCAGACTACCTTTGTCCTGTGCGGTATATTCCTGGGCCACGGACTGAATAGCCTGGACCTTTTGCAGCACCTCCCCTGCCATTTCAATAATTTTGTGGCCTGCCGGTGTCAGGTTGCTCAGGTGCTTGCCGTTTCTGACAAAAATATCGGTGCCAAGCTCCAGCTCAAGTGCGCGAATCTGTTTACTGATGCCCGGCTGGGAGGTGTAAAGGCTTTGAGCCGCACGACTTATATTGCAATCGGCACGGGCGACTTCCAGGGCATAGCGTAGTTGCTGAATTTTCATAAGGCTTGGCGATATCAATAGATATAATTAAAAGTTATAAAAATATAGCAAAATATTATTATTATGAATATGCATTTTCCACTACAGTGTTCTTTTTTTGCTGATACAGGCGTTCTGCACAGACCATGACAGACTTGCTTATCCTTATATTTTCCGGCGCCCTCGTGGGGTTCGCCATAGGTCTGACTGGTGTGGGTGGTGGGTCTCTGATGACGCCTATTTTGCTTTTACTGGGTTATCCAGCGCCTGTAGCGATTGGCACAGATCTGCTCTATGCCGCGGTGACCAAAACTAGCGGCGTATTTTTCCACCATCGCAAGCAGAACGTCAACTGGAAAGCCATGACGATGCTCGCTGCAGGCAGTATTCCGGTCTCGGTGGGATTGACCCTGCTGGTGAGAAAATATGGTCTTGCCGAAAGCGAGAATTATGAGGAAGTTCTGACCACTTTTCTGGGCATCATGCTGGTGCTGACCTCTTTGGTTATTGCCTTTCAAAAACATATTCAGCGGCGCCTAGGGCCAGGAACGGTGCCCCCTGACCATCATGGCATCGAGCCTCCCTTTTATGGTTATCCGCAAAAGCATACGACCATCATCACGTTCATACTGGGTATGGTGCTGGGTGTCTGTGTCACTATGGCGTCTGTGGGCGCTGGAGCGATAGGTGCAGCCATCCTGTTTCTGCTTTATCCGCGCTGGAATGCCACCACTGTAGTGGGTACCGGAATTGCTCATGCGGTTCCGCTTACGCTTGTGGCTGGTCTGGGTTATTTGGCCAATGGCCTGGTTGATATGAGCTTGTTGCTGAGTTTGCTGGTGGGTTCGCTGCCTGGTATTTACCTGGGAACACACGTGGGATCGTTGTTTCCGGATAAGGTCATGCGCACAATACTGATTGTCGCCCTGCTACTGTTGGGGCTTTACTTTACGCTGGTGTATTAGCGGCTATTACTGATTGCTTTGGTCAGGATTTATCCACGACCAGGTTGGCAATCCCATGGGGGACATGACCTGTTGCGACATGTTCGCGTGCTGACTCACAATGCCCCTGCTGGTCATCAAAGAACACATCCGCATCATAGGCCTGCAAAAACGATCCCTTATCCTGCCCTCCCAGAAACAGGGATTCATCGATATTGATATTCCATTGGCGCAGGGTTCTGACCACTCTTTCATGAGCAGGCGCTGCCCTAGCGGTTACCAGGCAAGTACGGATTGGCGAATCATCAACACCAAATTCCTGTTGCAACATATGCAATGCAGAGAGGAATTTCTTGAATGGTCCGCCACTTAAAGGCTCTTTTGCTGCCGCTCTTTCACTGCGGGCAAACTCTTCCAGGCCCTGGGTTTTATAGACTTTTTCAGCTTCATCAGAGAACAATACGGCATCACCGTCAAAAGCAAAACGCAGCTTATAGTCATCCATATTGGCCTGCTTGGAATGTAGAATGGTGGCTGCGGCGATGCCATTTTCCAGCGCCTTTCTAACATCCTGGCCATCAGTGGATAGAAACAGGTGAGAGTTAAAAGCGGTGATATAGCGATAAGGACTGGAGCCACCGCAAAAGGCTGCTTTTTGAATATCCAGTTTGTGCTGCTCGATGGAGTTGAAGATACGTAAACCGGTATCGGCGGAGTTTCTCGACAACAGAATGACTTCCACCCGTGATTTACCTATAAGGGTATTCAGGTTCAGCAGTTTTTTAACCAGGCTGAAGGCATCGCCCGGCTCAAGCACTTCATCCTCGCGATCAATCTGATACTGACGGTATGCTTCCACGCCCTCTGTAACATAGATTTCATGGCTGTCATCCAGGTTGAACAGAGCCCTGGATGAAATGGCGACAACAAGTTTTTCTGCTAAGGCATTGGTCATAGGGGCATTTTATCTTAAAAGTATTGCTAGATGTTGATCTCTTATTTCAGGCACAGCTGATACCGGTGCCGGCAAGACCACAATAGCCCTGGGGATTTTTTGCCAGATATTGCTGATGATATTCCTCGGCATAGTAAAACTCATCAAGGGCTTTGATTTCTGTGGTGACTGGTCCGAATCCAGCTTCTTTCAGGGCTGTTTGATAATTGTCCCTGCTCGCCAGCACAGTGTTTAATTGTGACTCATCAAAGGTATACACACAGGAACGATACTGCGAGCCCCGATCATTGCCCTGACGCATTCCCTGGGTAGGGTCATGAGACTCCCAGAAAGTACTCAGCAGCGCCGCTAAACTGATTTGTGCGGGATCAAACACCACCAGCACTACCTCGCTGTGACCAGTCTGACCACTGCACACTTCCTGGTAGATGGGGTTATCTGTGTAGCCGCCGGCATAGCCAACAGCGGTTGAATACACTCCTGCAAGCTCCCAGAAGCGTCGCTCCGCGCCCCAGAAGCAGCCCATTCCCAACACAATGCGTGACAGGTGTGGTGGAAACGGCTCCTGCAAGGGATTACCAGTCACTACATGGGCTGCCGGCACCGCTACTTTCTGTTGTCGTCCCGGCAACGCTTGCTCGCGTGTAACCATTTCTATTTATCCAGAAAAGACATAACTATCTCCCATACTTTCACCTATAATCTTACCTGTATTTTTTTTCTACTAACTGCCGTAATATGTTGAATAACAGGAAATTTTCCTATTGTGAGCCGAATGCGCAACCAGCATAGTGTTTGCATCTTAATAAGCAAGTGTTTTATTGAAAAGAGCGTGGTGCTGCATTATTCTTCGCCTCGTTTTCCTGGCAGGTTTACAATGAACCTGTCGCAGATACAGGAAGTTATTAAACAAGATGTATCTTGAATTTTTTGGCATGCGTGAGCTGCCCTTTACCCTGACCCCAAACACGGACTTTTTTCTGGATCTGGACGGTCATCACCAGGCTCTGGAAGTAGTGCAGCTGGCTCTGGAAAGTGGTGAAGGTTTTATCATGATCACTGGTGAAGTGGGAACAGGTAAAACCCTGCTTTGTCGCCGTCTGTTGAATACCGTTAGTGATGATTTTGTTACCGCCTATATCCCCAACCCTTTTCTGACTCCGGATGGTCTGCTGCTGGCGCTGGCTGAGGAGCTGGGTCTGGATGTTGATCAAGAGAAAGGCCGACATCATGTGCTTGGCGAAATTAATAAAAAACTGATGGCAATCAAGCAGACCGGCAAACAGGTCGTATTTCTGCTGGATGAAGCCCAGGCAATGCCGGAAGAAAGTATCGAGGTACTGCGCCTGTTGACCAACCTTGAAACAGAAACTGAAAAGCTGCTTCAGGTCGTGTTATTTGGTCAGCCTGAATTGAATGATGTGCTGGCACGGGACTCCCTGCGTCAGCTACGCCAGCGAATCACTTTTTCCTACTCTCTGCCAACGCTGACATTGGAAGAGGTTAATAGCTATATCAATCATCGTTTGAATCGATCAGGTTTTCCTGGCGTCAATCTATTCAATACCAAAGCTATACAGGCGCTCGCTGAAGCCAGTGCAGGCATTCCCCGATTGATTAATATTCTGTGCCACAAATCCCTGCTGGTTGCTTATGGCCGGGGAGATACCAAGATAAATAATGTGCATGTTCAGCGCGCCGTCCTGGACACAGAAGATGCCCGTATCAAGAAAAACTTTTCTAACGACGCCAAGAAACAGGGTCCGGGTTGGCTTGCTATAGGCATAACCGCTGTTGTTGCCAGTTTGCTTACTTTTCTGGCTGTATATTTCCTCGATATTTAATACAATACAAGGCTGATATCTGGG
>Ga0255773_10003599_pt1 | contig 13637 bp, 8 predicted proteins | sample 011ome_17_FD_179971 | JGI IMG/M metagenome (GOLD analysis project Ga0255773, IMG submission 179971) | Coastal salt marsh microbial communities from the Groves Creek Marsh, Skidaway Island, Georgia - 011502XT metaG (version 2) | ecosystem: Environmental > Aquatic > Marine > Intertidal zone > Salt...
GAATTCACCTTCTTTGCCAATTCGTCGTTTTCATCGTCGCCTTTCGTTCCTTTGCGCTTTCGTACGTTTGCCCTACTCTTCTTCTTGAACGTGACCGCAACTACTTCCTCTTTCTCTTCCTCGTCTTCTTCCGCGGGTTTGCCCGGTTCTGCCATCTTCTTTCTCTTCTTCTTTTGCCAGGAAGAGGCAGCTGGAAAAGTTTTGAAGAAAGTGAAAGAAAGAGAATCTTTCTTGTTGCAAGAATCTTAAAAAAAAATTAATTTAACTTTCGAATATGTATTTAGTTGTATCTCATCCTTAAGCTTTTTTAATATGACAGAAATTAAATAACAAGTCTAATTGAGTCGTAAATATTATGAAAATATCGAAAATATTGGGAATAAATTGAATCAATAATTTATATTCTTAAATATATTTTTTCCATTCTAATTCAATAATTCCCGAGATATTTTATTATCTATTGGATGATAAATATATTTCTATATTTATTACGTCATTAAGGTCCGAATTTATCCTTGTAAACTTGGGAAATGGTTTCTGAGTATGCAGAAGAAAAATTTAAAAAAGAATTAAATTTAAGGAAAAGAGAAAGCGAGTACTTTTCGGGAAGATTGTTTCACGCATAAAAATTAAATAATATATACGAGTGATTTGAATAGATTAAGTTCGTAAGAATCCGTCGGGATAAGGATATAAATGTTTTTCATTTCAGATTTAATTTTTTAGTGAAAAAAAAAGAAGAAACGAAGAACTGGTCTTGTGCGAGAAACTTCGAAACGCGAGAAACTTCAGAAAAAACCAATTGCAAGTGGACTTCTTTCTGATTTCTTTCCCTCTTCCCACTTCTCCCTATTTACTCGGAACGGAAGGAGATCATTCTCATTAAGCCATAAATAAGATCAGTAATAGTAATCAAACCATGGACGCCAAGTTACAATCGATAGCTTCGCTACAAAACGACTCCGAGAAAGTTGTTCGATATACGGAATTGTTGCGAGAAATTTCGATCGACGCCTCGGACGAAAAGAGTCTTGTCGAACAGTTTGTCGCGCACCTCCTCTCCGTCCCTTCTTTGCAAGTGAGCAAGCAAGTGTTTCAGCACTTCTCGTCTTCTTTGGAGAGTTCCATGTGCAAATTAGACGATTCATACAAGTTCACTCTTTTTGTAAAGTTCGCCAAGTACTTGTTGGAACAATCTTCTTCTTCTTCAACTGTCGTCAGTGACGAAGGGGTAGACGAGTCGTCCGTGGCGAATTCGGAAATGTACTTGAATCGAGCCAAGTTTCTTTTGAGTAAATGTAAAGACGAAGAGAGTATGAGAGACTTTAAACTGTGCGATGCAATCATTTCGGATCTGAAAGGACGTTTTGTCGAAGCTGGATTGGGGTACTTAGCTTTGAAGGATTTCCGAAACGCTGCGATATGCGCGACGTTGAGCAAAGACAGTTACCAAAAGACTCGACTGATTGCGAAACTTTTAGCGCCTCCTTCTGTGGCGGCGGTGATGAAAGCAAAAGGAGAAGAAGACACAACGATGGCAACAGACGACGGAGATAACGACGAAGAAGGTTTGTTGAACATATTAAAATCCATTCAGCTCGGACGGATTGTAGATGCAGACGCCATCAAGAGCAAATTGACGAAACCACACCACCTGAACGCCTTCGTCGCCGTCAACTTGGAGCATAACTTACTCTGTGTGAGTAAGTTGTACAAATCGATAACGTTAGTCGAGTTGTCCAACATTTTAAAAGTGAACGAACGCGAGGCGGAAAGAAAAGGAATCGAGATGATCAGTCAAGGGAAATTCAAAGGCGTTTTTGACCAAGAAGTTGGATTGTTGGAGTTTTTGAAGAACGAAGAGGAGGAGGAGGTCCACGCTTTGCGAACGCTGACCGACAAAATCGCGCAGGTGTGCGACTTGATTACGAAAAGTAAAAGCAAGGACGGCGTGCGAGCTTGAGGAGGTGAAATTGTAGAAGCAGCAGCAGCAACAGCATAGGTTATTCTTAGAAATGTAGTTGATATAGAAAAAGAGAGACAAAATCAATTTAAAATACAACTGTACACTGTTACACTATTCACTAATCCGCTATTCCTACAAGTTCCTCTCTTTCTCACACGAAATATCGCTCCTCCTCCTCGTCTTCTTTCTTCAGCCTCTTTTGCGATTTGCGTCCGTTGCGGTAGCCGACCCACCACAAATCGTGCAACTCCTTTTCGTTTTCGCACGAATAGCCTTGCTCGAACGCGTTGAGAATGTACCCGCGTTCACCAAAGTTTGGTTCGTTCTCTAACCCAAACTCATCGTCCGCGGTTGCGCCGGCTAACTCCCGCGTGCACCTGTCCTCTTCAACTATGGTAGTTCCATTATCGTCCATGGACGTTATTCCACTAATTCCACACACGTACGTGTCATCGATTAGGATGCGAGCGTCGCATCGAGGGCCGCATCGATGCGCTCTGCCAGTCTTCTCGCACAAGAATATTCCACCTATTCGATGATAGGAACACCCCCAGCTTTTCCCGCACTTGTGCTTCATGCGTTCTTCTTCTTCCACTTTTGATGGTACTGAGAAACCTTTTCTTTCCTTCCAAAACCGAATTGCGCCTTCCACGTTCTTCGCGGTAGATACCGACGCCGCGATTAAAACGTCGTTTGCTGGATCTGGCACCTCGCTTCGCTTTGAGGCTTGCACGTCCGCGTATATCTGCTTTTGAGATTCCGGCACGTTAAGTAACGCGTTGTGTAAATCCTTCTCGTCTCTCTCAAAGTATCTATTCCGAAATGTTTTGCTTCCTCGTTTTCGTTTTCGATTTGATTCGTGTTGCTCTTGTTCTTCTTCTTCTTCTTCTTTTCGTTTATTCTCTTCTTCGTCTTCATCATCATCGCTGCCAGTTGTTGTTGATGAGGTTGATTTTTCACTTCGCCACCGGTCGAAATACAATCGCTTCCAGATTGAATCTCTCCTCGCAACTTGCCTGAATATCTTACACGTTTGGCCAGAATTCGCCACGTCTTCCGCGCTGAGGTGTTTGAATACGTGCTCGATGATTTCTGAAGGAATAAACTTCCCTAAAAAGGAGTTCAATACCAACACCTTCTTCTTCTTCTCCTTCTTTTGTTTTTGTTTTTGTTGTTGAGAGAACTTCACCATCATCTGGAGAGTCAGCTCGTTGGCGAAGAGCTCGTCTTCCTCGTCGTCTTTATCGTCGTCGTCGTTCTCTTCTTTTTCTTTTTCTTTTTCTCCTTCTCGCTTCATGATGGGTGTCAATCGCGAGCGCGGAGAGAGTCTCGTCAGAAATGTTTTGCTCTTCTGTGTTCTACGAGATGATGTTTTTGAGGACAGTTGGGGAGAAAATAGGCATAGGGGAGTTTTGGAAAAAGCGGAAAAATACTTCTTAAAACTTACTTCATTAGTATTCGTTTTAGCCGAGAGAGAGAGAGAGAGAGAGAGAGAGAGAGAGAGAGAGAGAGATGAATGCGCGACAGAGAGAGAGAGAGAGAGAAAGGAAAAGAGAGACGTGATTATTTGAACGTCGACATCTGAACATCAAGACGAGACCGGGAACGAATGAGTGGGCTTGTGGTTGGTAAAGAAGACGACGAAAAATGCTGACGCTTCGTCTTAACGAACTCTCTGTTGATTATGCGGGGTCAACGATGAACAGAGGAAGAAGAAGGAGAAGAACGACAACAATAACAACGACAACAACGACTGTGCCAAAGAAAATTATCACCGCTCGTTCTTACCAGAATAGCAATCTCGAAGGATGTAAAAGAACAAACAGAAAACGACGACAAGGTTGGGAAATGTACATATCCTCGTTCGCTGGGACAGGAGGATTTGCGTCAGAGGACGAAGAAGGGAAACGACGAAGAGAGCAAGCGAGAGACTTGGTTCGTAATTTGTTAGACGCGTCATTCTTATCGTCAAATACTAATGGATGCAAACTTATTCCGTGCGATCGACCACCGTCGTCTTTATTAACAGGGTCTTTGCACCTGACGTATCGAGAACGCTCGGTCCCAGATGTTGAAAATTCCTTTATGCACAAATGTCAATTAGTTTCGTCTGCTTCATCGTCACCACCCATGGCAAGAAGATTTAGGTGTAGAAAAGCGAACAGATACATCGCACATTTGTTCTTTCAGATTTCAAAGCACAGTGCTGAGGCGGATATTCAGCTTTCTCGTTTCGATTTGTTTCATGGACACGTGTTCAAAAACGAAGACGTCGTTGGCATTTTATTTCACGCAAAAGAGTACTGTCGCTTCGACGAGAATACGTTCAATGTGGATTTGGGGTACTGTCAAATTGAGAGCTATGTTAAATATGACCCAAAACAAATGGAAAAGAGAAATATTATATGGGTAGCTTCTCTCCAAAGAGGAGGAGGAGGAGGAGGAGGAGAAGGAAGAGACGATGAGTTGCGCTACTCCATGGCAGTTCTCGATACTTCTCACTACTCCGAGCTCCTCTTCTCAGGTCAATCAGACTTTCATACAGTATACGAAGGCGACTTCGGCGACGTTCTAGGTGACGTGTTCTATTTCGATGCGTTGAAAAATCGGAAACCTCAGGAGCGAGTTATTGTTGCAACATCGACTAGTGCTAAAAATAGAAAGAAAGAAGGAAGTTTTGAGATTTGACCGCAACGCAACACAAATTTTGTTCGGTATCTCATTTACAAACGTTTTGATAATGGCTCGGACGATCCTTGACATCGCAAGAAAATGTGTAAAAAAAGCAGGTTTAGATGCTTACGAGCCGTCGGATGTGCCAGTCCGCGCGCTCCTGCTCGTGAAGATTGGTAAAAATGAAGGAGAAAGAGACAATATCGAACATGCAAAGACCACTTTTGAGAAGAAAATACTATCTGAAAGTAGAATAAACAGTGCAAAAGAGACGGGAAGAACGTACATATATACTGAATCTCGCATACTTTGTGCACTAGTCGATTCCTCAGCTGTTCAAATACGAAATATTATGGAAAATCTTTGCCGCGTTGTCGTTGGTCAACCCGGCCTCTTTTGTTTTGCGAGAGTTTTAAGCGTTTATAAAATACCGCCTTCTCAAAGTAAAGACTGCTTCCGCGATTATCAAACGAAAGTGGTTACAAAATCCGCTCAAGAACAGGAGCAAAATCGTCAAGAAGAAGAAAAACAGCAAATCTTAATCGTGGAAGAACAAGCGGAAGATTTATCACGAAACATAGAAGAAGACGAAGCTTCTGAAATATCGTCGTCTTTCGAGGAGGGAGAAGAAAAAGAAGAAAAAGAGGAAGACCAAAGAGGGATCGCGAGAGCTGCGTGCATTGAAACGTGCGTTCGTTTGGGTTCAGATATGCTCAAGAAAAAATCCAGAGTAGGTCCGATGAATTTTGATTTCGATAGTTTACTCCAATCCGAATTCATACCTACGCTTGAGGAATATCTAAAACTCTTCGCTAGTAAGCGTCTAATTCTAAACAGAGACGACGATTTCATCTTTCCTATTGTATCATAATAAGATCAAGTGTGTATTACTTTATACTATTTCTTATGCAGTTGCGTCTCTCTATTCTTTGTTGTTATTACACTGAGCGGTTTCATATGCTCTTGTGGATGTCTCTCTCTCTTAATTAATATGTATGTTAACTTTCTTGTCTCTTGTCTCTTCTCTTTATCACGCTTTTAATTCTTCTATTCGTCTACTTCAATTTAATCTCTTTCAAGCGTTCTTGCAAATAATCGTCCGAACTGATCGGTTCAGGATACCTGTTCGGTCTATCCTCTGACACGCACGACTCTAACGTATCAATCACGTAATCCGGGTTTGGATGCAAAAAATACGGCATCGAAAATCTAGGAATGTGCGCTCGTTCCTTTGGCGGGTTCACCACCCTGTGCGTCGTAGACGGCAAGACGTGATTGGTCAACCTTTGCAACATATCGCCGATGTTGCACGTCACACACCCTGGTGCCGGGTTCACGTCCAACCATTTTCCATCCTTCCTTAAGATTTGTAATCCACCTTCATCGGCTCCTAACAATAATGTAATCAAGTTAATATCCTCGTGCGCGCCGGCTCTGACGTGCCCCGCCGACTCTTCGGCGATAGGCGGGTAGTGAATGATTCGCAAAATAGAGTTTCCTTCGTCTACTTTATCGTCGAAGAAATGTCTGTCTTGCTTCAAATACACCGCTAACGCTTGTAAAACTCTGTTCCCAAGTTCATCTAAAGAGTAGAAAATGTGTTTCGCAGACTCTGTAAATCCTTCGATTTCGTTCACCTCCACGTTTGGAGGCATGAATTTCTCAAATTTATGTCCTTTTGTTGGTAAATCGCGCCCTTGATGCCAAAACTCTTTCAAATCTGATTTGGTCGCTCCTTTCGCGGTCTCCCTACCGAACGCAGTAAATCCTCTCGCCCCACCTTTCCCTGGCAAGTGATACTTCTCCTTCTCCTCTTGACTCAAATCTTCAAAAAAAGATTTCGATAACCGAAAAGCTCGTTCGATGTCTGTTTGCGCCACTCCGTGGTTTTCTAAGATGACGAAGCCGTATTTCTCGTACGCTTCGCCGAGTTTATTCACAAACTGATCGAAATCAGTCTCGTATAAAGTCAAAGAGACGGTTGGGACGAAATCATCTTCTTCGCCTTCTTCTTCAACTCCTCCTCCCACGATGATGGTCATAGTCGTCTCTTTCTTTCTTTCTTTTTTGTCGTGTGCTTTTGGCTTCTGCTTGGTCCTTTTTTCGAATTTTTTGGTTGCTTTGCGGCAAAAGAAGGTAAAATTTAGGTTTAGAGCTGCTCGCCTCATAAACCATATCCAAGACCACGTCAGTCCTTTCCTGTCATCTTACACAGACAGAGAAAAAAAGCACGCGCGCTCGAAGAACGAACACTCTACTCTCTTCCCACATATTCACACATCATCGTCTTATTTATTTGCGTACTCTCATGATGAGCGTAATGATGATGGCTTCAGCCGAACCGACGGCCGCAGGGATGGCCTCGTCGTCGTCGTCGTCGAGAAGACGACGGGGACGAAGCTTCGTGACGGCTTCGGTTTCATCGGCTTCATCGTCGTCTTCTTCGTCTTCATCACATCCGACCACTCGTTCTAACACGAGAGAACGATACGGCGCTAATGTCAACGCAACTGTCACTCACATACATTCGAGAAGAGGCGGACTGCTTGCGGCGAACGCGGCGGCCGGGCCGGCGCCGGATTTCTTAGTCGCCAAACTCGACGCCAACGAAAAGATGCACAAGGAGTTGATGGATAAGTTAGCCGACCCGGCGGTCCAAGGGGACTCGAAGGAGTTTCAAAAGGTTTCCAAAGCCATGGGGGCGCTGCAAGATGTTGTTCACACGTATCAGAAGTACAAGGAGTGTTTACAAGGGAGCGAGGAGGCGAAGGCGATGGCGAAAGAAGCCGCCGGAGACGACGAGATGGTCGCCATGGCAAAGGAAGAGGCGGATAGTTTGATGCAAGAAGCAGAGACATTAGTCGACCAGTTGACGTTATCTTTGTTACCAACGGATCCGTTGGACTCAAAAAATATTATGTTAGAAATGCGAGCGGGGACCGGTGGCGACGAGGCGGCTATCTTCGTTGGCGATTTGCACAGGATGTATACTAGATTCGCGCAAACGGAAGGATGGAAAATGGAGACGGTGTCGTCCTCGTCCGGTGATTTTGGCGGATATAAAGAAATCGTAGTTGAAATTAAAGGCGAAAACGTGTATTCGCAATTGAAATGGGAGGCTGGAGTTCATCGAGTGCAAAGAGTTCCGTCGACAGATGCGCAAGGTAGAATCCAAACGTCGACGGCAACTGTCGCGGTGATGCCGGAAGCGGACGAAGTTGAAGTTGAAATAAAAGACGAAGATTTGGAAATCCAAACTGCGAGATCCGGTGGAGCGGGTGGCCAAAACGTGAATAAGGTCGAAACGGCGATTGATATGTTCCACAAACCGTCCGGAATTAGAGTTTTTTGCTCCGAGCAACGAACGCAGTTGAAGAACCGCATTCGAGCCATGCAAATTTTAAGGAACAAGTTGTTCGAGATACAGTTAGAAGAAAGAAACAAAGAAATAGCAGGGGCTAGAAAAGCGCAAGTTGGTTCTGGCGCTCGGTCAGAAAAGATTCGCACGTATAACTGGAAAGACTCGAGAGTTTCTGACCACAGATTGCAAAAGAACTTCCCGCTCGAAAACTTTATGAACGGTGAAATCAAAGACTCCATCGCGTCTTGTCAATCTCTCGAGCAACAAGATCGGTTAGCGGAGTTGAACGCAGAGTTGATGGCGGAAAAGTAATGACGTTGATGAACTTTTATGAGTATTGTAACGTATGAATACCGAGCTCTTTCTTCTTCCTCCTATCCCATCGCATTATCGTTCTCGATATATTTTTAGAATTGTGCTTTTCTTCTCACGAAAACAAAACGTTCAGAAAGTACTTCCTCAAAAAAGTTTGACCCGCTCTCGCGCTTTCTCCTTCGAACACAAGCACAATCGGCATGGACGATGATGTAGCAGCGAACGCAACATCTCATTCACTCCGGGTCGATTTGAAGCGTAACTATGGTTTAAACAGCGTCAGACGTGACAATGTCGCCTTCGTGGACCACGAAACCATCGCGTTCTCCGTTGGAAATTTGGTCCAGTTTTTGCGCGTAAAAAATACGACCGCGAAAGAAGAGGAAGAGAACTTCTTTATGCGCTCGCGTCGATTACGGGAGATTGGGGCAATTGCCGTGCATCCAGAGCGAACATTTGTTGCGCTCTGCGAAGGTGAGATCGGTTGCGTGAACGAGAGGAGAGAGGAAGAGGAAGAAGACGAGTGTGCTCGCGTCGACGTGTACGCGTATCCGTCTCTCGTGTTGAAAAAAACTTTAAGAGGAGGTGCGAAATCGAAATACGCGCTCGCAAAATTCTCGCCGGATGGGACCATGTTAGCAACGGTTTCGAGCGCGCCAGACTATTTGTTGACTATTTGGGATTGGGAAAACGAATCGTCCATTTTACGTTGCAAAGCGTTCTCGCAAGAAGTTTTCGGTTTATCGTTCTCACTGACTGTATACGGGCAGTTGACGACGTGGGGGACCGGTCACGTTAGATTTTGGAAGATGGCTGATACTTTTACCGGATTAAAGTTACACGGATCACTTGGGAAGTTTGGAGCGGAGCCATTGTCGGATGTTTGTGCGACGTGTGAATCGGGCGATGGAAAGATAACTTTGAGCGGGACAGGATCGGGTGCGATATTGGCGTGGAGTGGCGGATTAATCGAAACTAAGTTTTGTATCGACGAGGAGATTACATGTCACGATGGCGCGATAAACTCCATGCATTTGCGCAGAGTCATGATGCGGGATGAAATGCGAGAGCAACAGCAGCGCGTGCAGCTTATTACTGCGGGAGAAGATGGATACGTGCGAGCCTGGGATGCGGATGAAATTTGGACCATTGTGGAGACGCCGGAGACACCGTTCGTGCAGAAGATCAAGCCAATATTCGAGTATTATCTCGGGGACACGGTAAGCTGTAAGAATTTAATCGTCAGCGACGATAGCAACAATAACAAGCTCGTCGTTCAGAACGCATGCGGTAGTTTACTCGAATTAGACCTTGCTGACGGAACATCGCAAGAAATATTTGAGGCGCACTCAGGAGCAATTGCGGGATGCGACGTTTCCTTCGTGAGCCCGCATTTTTTCACAACCGGTGACGATAAGACGGTTCGATGCTACGACTACTCTCAGTGCAAGCTTCTTTTCACGTCAAGATTCCAAGCGCGAGGGACTGTTTTGAAAGTCTTCCCGAAAGTAGTAGATACGTCCTCGCGGTTAGTTTTAGTTGGTTTCAGTGACGGTGTCGTTCGCGTGCTTTTACGAAGCGAAGCGTCGTTTATAGTTTTAGAGAGCGTCAAACCACACACAGACGCCATCGTATCGATAGATTGGAATTCAGAAGGGTCCAAATTTGCGACTGCATCGAAAGATAAGACGATATTCTTGTTTACTGTGGAAGCGAAAGGAAAACTTGCGCCGATTGGTTTTGTTCGACTCGATAAAGTCCCAAAGCATATCGAGTACGATAAGTCAAAGAGTACCGCAGACAAGAATGTCATAGACATTTATTTTCAAAAGAAGGGCGATAAGGTAGCTCGTCTTCTTTCGACAAATTTGCCGAAGATCAGTACGGATACTTTCGAGCTCGAAGCCTGTTTCGTATCGATCGAAAATACTTCTGTCGAAGAAGTGTGTTGTTCGCAAACCTCTCATTCCGGCAGGTTTCTAGTTCAAGGGTTTGTAAATGGTTCCGTATCGTTGCGTATTTTGAATCAAAATAGAAGTGAAGAGAAGGAAGGCGAAGAAGAGGCTGATTTCGCTCATGAGGAGCAAGTCTGGGTCGAAAAGAAGGTTCACGTATCGAAAATTACAGGTGTAGCTGTAACATACGACGATCAATATCTCGTGAGCGCGAGCGAAGACGGATCGTTGCTTTTGTTTGAGTTGAAATCAAAGTTTGGTTCTTATAAAGTACCGGAAGGATTGCGTGAAAGTAATTTAGATTATGGGAAGGCAATCGCTGAAGATATCGAGATTGACGAGTTTCCTTCTATGGAGCAAGCGAAAACGTTGGCGAGAGAGTCGCAGATTTCCAACGACGCAGAGAAGACGAGAAAGCGAACATTAGAGAAATTAAACGAGCTTCGTAAAGAATTTAAGTCGTTGATCGAAGCAAATAAGAAATTGAAAAGTGTTGACATACTTCCTGAATCTGCTTTTGAGGTGGATGTGGATCTTCTTGAAATCATGAAAAAGAAAACAGCTGTCGATGTCGAACGCGGAGAGAGAGAAATGGCATGTAGACTTGAACGTGCTGAAATTATTTTAGAAAGGCTTAAAAAGCGGTATCGAGACGATGTTGAAGCTTGTTGTGAAGAGCTGCATGCGCATTTTGAAGCGAATATCGATGATGAAGCGACGAGTCGATACGAGTTTTCGTGCGAGTCCTTCAGTTTGATGAAAGAGGACTCCAGCGAGGAGGACGAAGACGAGGATCAAGATTACGACGAAAGGGCCGTATTACCAGCCGGAGATGCTTCTATAATTTCTGACGAAACTTCCACAATCACATCAAATGTTGAGGCTCCGAGAGTGAGCGACATTTACGAAGAAATTAGCAGAGAAAAGAGCGATCTCACATCTCAAGAGATACGAAGAATAGAGCGTCAAAAGCGATCGGAAGAGATGGCTGCGTTCGAGCTCACAAGACCAATCGACGAGTCCGAAACGAATATCGAAGATGATTTAGAAATAATCGAAGCTCGCAACCGCATAAGTGATTTCCCGTTGAAGTCGGATCCTCTAGCAACGATAGTGAAAGAAAAGCGAGCAAACGTGGAATTGAAAGACGATGCGTTGACTCGAGTCAATGCAAAAATTCGAGAGATAAAAGTCGCGTTCAATGCAGAGTTCCAAGCGTTGAAAGACGAAAGCGCAACACTGCCAAACGACGAATACAACGATAAATTAAGAAAGTTGTGCCTATCGAAAGCAATAGCGGCGCGAAAGTGCAAATCTCTCGAGTTGCAAAGATTCATTCTCGAGCGTGAACTCGAAATAATCGAGAAGAAGCACGACGCCGGTGATATAGCCTGGGAAAAGAAACTTTACGCTGCCGAAGAGAACATGCGCGCAAAGAAAGCGTCGGTAAAGAAATACACGAAACGATACAAAGAACGCGAGACTAATTTGATCCACGCCGACAACGCCTTGCAGAATTTGATGAAAGTTTATGAAAACAGTTTACCGCCAGGCGCCCCGAGAGCCAAACTGTTCAAAGTGTTTATGCGCGACATTGAAGATGGAATCGAAGAAAAATGCCCGACCGGATGCGAAGAAGACGTATACGAAAGAGTGGTGCAGTTACGGACGAAGCGTCGCGAGCTCGAAGCGGCAAAAGTCGATGCCATGAACGAGTCCGAGAAAGCGAAGACGTTTTTAGAAGAAAAAGTAAAGGAGATGGAAGTTGCCGTGGCGGCTTTGAAAGATACTACTGCGGATAAAGAAGTGTTCGAGAAGAAGAAGCAAGCAGATCTGAACCAAATAGAAATTTACGTCACTTTGAAAGCGCACGAGATTCTTCATTTTGACGCAGACTCGACGGATTCCGTTTCGAGTGTGAAGCTGGGATCTGCCGAAAACGGTTTGGTTTTTGCAAACTCGGCGATCGAGAAGTTGAAGCTCGAGATTGAACATCTGAATGGTGAAATATCGTCCCTTAAAAAGTCCCAGCAAGAACTGAAGAAACAATTTGCGGCTTTAGAGATTGAACGAAAAGAAGAAGAAGTGAAAGAGCGCGACTTAGAGGCGAAAGAGATAGATGTCCAGATGCGAAAATTTGGTCAAATTGTCGATTTAGACGCGTTGGACACCATGGCGAGAGAAGCGAGAGGGGGCGAAGAATTGAAGATTAAGTTAAGAGCGCAGGAAACCTATCACGCGAAAGAAGCTGCGGAGTGGAGAAAGTCCATCCAGCAAAGTAACGACGAGTACACAGCGCTCATTGAACAGCACACTTTGCTTTTGCAAAAAATAGCCGCTTCGAAAAGAGCGCTATTGACGAAAAAGAGAGGAGCAGTTGCAAGCTAACTACGCGTAACTTTTAAGTTTCTGAATGATGAAGACTACTGTAAATATTAATCTATTCTGCTATAATCTAAAGCGTGCGTTAAAAATCTATCTATAAAAGTGAAACAGAAGGCGGAGCAGTTGCAGTTCCGTTTTGCGGGTTGGTTTGTCCTCCTCCTCGTTCAGAAACGGTCAAGTCCTCAAAGCCTGCAAAAGCGTCGTTCTGATTATTTGGCACTTGTTGTTGCTCGAACATCTTCATCCGTTCCGCTATGCTAACTCCTACTTTTGGCAGTTGCTCTCGTTGATTTCGCTCTTCTTGTTCTCCATCGCTTACTTCTTCTGCTGTCGTTTCCATCGTCGTTTCTGTCGTCTTCGTTATCGTGTCTTTTTCTTCTCCCTCTTCGCTCCTCCCAACGTTTTCTGTTTCTTTTGGTCTTGTTTTTACAGGCATCGCTTTTGACACTCCTCCTCCAAATGCAATCGCCACCGCGACTTTGAACTCGGCATCCGTGAGAGACAAAAGCTCCAACGCAGAAGACGACTTCTGTTTTTGTTTTTGTTGTTTTTGTTTTTGTTGTTGTTGTTGTTGTTTAACAGTTGTCGTCACCGTTGGAGTTGGTTTCAGAGTTTCTTCTGCTTTCCCAGCGTTCTCAAAATCACCAAAGTCGTCGTCGTCGTCCTCCAAAGCGTTCTCATCATCGACTGACATTTGTTTATTCGCGCTCTTCTTCTTCTCTTCCTCTCTCTCTCTCTCTCTCTCTTTCTCGGGCTCTCGCACGTAAGAACAAATGATGAGAGAAGAAGTTTTATGACGAGATGCGGGCGTTGGAATTTTTCTTTTTTCTTTTTCCTCTCTGCTTTTTCCTTGTTGGTTTCCTTCATTCAGCCGACGCCTGTGAAAGGCTACAGAAGGAAGAAGTTGTTGTGAGAAGGAGAGAGAGAGAGAGGAAGAGAGAGAGGAAGAGAGAGAGAGAGAGAGAGAAAGAGGAAAAGAGAT
>Ga0255773_10003601_pt1 | contig 13631 bp, 10 predicted proteins | sample 011ome_17_FD_179971 | JGI IMG/M metagenome (GOLD analysis project Ga0255773, IMG submission 179971) | Coastal salt marsh microbial communities from the Groves Creek Marsh, Skidaway Island, Georgia - 011502XT metaG (version 2) | ecosystem: Environmental > Aquatic > Marine > Intertidal zone >...
CACAAATGTAGCGCCAAGCCTAACGTCCGTTATCGATGAGATGATAGCAAACCGCATCAAATGGCAAAACGGCACCTATGCAGCAAGCAATGCAGAGCTCTATGCAATTCTAGGCAACTGCTTGGAGCTTTTTAACAAAGCCAAAGATGCCAAAACTGGTTTGGCCAAAGCCATTACGGAGCAATTGGAAGAGCGCGGTATTGGATATAACAGCTCAACCAGCCTAGCTTTGAAGATCATCCGTCTGGTATTTGTTGGGCCTAATATGGAGCAAACCATTGCAAGCCGCGCATTCTCATATGCGCGCGTTCTTAAAGTCGCTTCTGACGCAGGACAAACCGGCGATACGCTTGAGACGTACATTACTGACAATCACGGTATTGATGAGATCCGTCGCGCCAATAAAGAAGGGCTGAGCGAAGCGGATAAAGCCAAGCAGAACAAAGACTATGCAGAAACCGTATTAAGCGATGCAAATGGTATTATGCAGATCGAGATGAGAGACGAGCTGCAGCCCGCAGATGGTGAACAATTCAGCCTGGCCCTTATTCGCAAAAATACGGATGGAACCGGCACTATTGTGTTTGGCACAGATAAATTGGTTCCAATTAAAACTGTTCTCACATTGGCAGGCAGTCAACTTAAAGAGCAGGCAAGTCAAACAGAGCAAGCGGGCGTTGCAAAGCGCAATGAAGAGCAGCGCAAAGCCAATCTAAAAAGCTTGAGCCAAGAAATGGAGCCGCAGTCGTTTCAACCTGCATTCCATGTCGATGTCACAAAGTTAAATGGCGCAGCTATCCCTGCAGAATAATCAGCCTTGATAAGTGAGCAGTCTTTGCACTGCTCACTATTTCTCTTCGAAAGGAACAATTAAATGAAGTTTGAAGAAAAGCATCGCCCCAAAACTTTGGACGAAATTATCTTTGTGGACGCTTATGTCGAACGTATCGTTAAAGAAACTGCTGCCAACAAAAGGCACAAGCATCTTATTCTGCACGGACCACGCGGCGCTGGTAAGAGCGAGACCGCAAACCTGATCATGAAGGGTAGATATGCAGAAGAAGACGTGAACATTGCAAAATGCGCAGTGCATGCAAGCGCGTTAGAAGATAAGAGTTTGGATATTCTCACCGGTAATTGGAACTACCAACGCGCCTTTGGCATGTTGCACGGATGTTTGATCATAGAAGAAGTGGATCAACTAAAGCCCGGCATGCAGCAAACATTGCGCGCAATCGTCGATGAGCACACTTTTGGCATCATTATTTGTACTACAAATAACCTGCACCGGATTGATCAGCCGCTCCAAGATCGCTGTCGATGCCTAGAGTTTACCTATCCAACCGTAGATCAATGGCTTCCCCGAGCCAAAGCTATATTAGATACTAACGGTATCTTTTTAACCGAAGTTCAAACCCAGCTATTGCTAAAAGGGTTTGAAGGCAGTGGACGTAAAATGATGGATTGGTTGGAAGATACAATTTTGGATTTTACCTCGGACAAGTCTGAGTTCGATCAGCTTCTTGAAGCCCGCACTAGATCCTAAAGCTTCTTACTAGCTTACTGAAGAGCCGCTCATTTTTTGGGTGGCTCTTTCTATATTATCCGGTCGTCCAAACTTACCGGTGAGCATATGCTTTTGTAAAAGGAGCTAGGCTTGCAGCCCGACATAGATAGAACAGCCCAATCTATTGCCCGTCTAAACGATCAAGCCCGCACCACTCTCACCAATTGCAAACTCATCATTACCAAAGGCATAGATTTGCTAGGTAACGACGCTGTAGGGCGTATCTTAGATTTGGTGAAAGGTTTTGATGACTTCTCCGAGCGCAATGATCCGTTTGGCGAGCATGACTTTGGGGCCATTGAGTATGAGGGCAATACTATCTTTTGGAAGATCGATTACTACGACCTTGATCTGATAAACCACAGCCCTGATCCAAGTGATCCACATGTGACCAGACGTGTGCTCACAATAATACTTGGAGAAGAATATTAGGCTTAGTTGGAACTGTTTGAATATCTTTATCTTCAATCGCATCTGCTACGCATCTACGAATGTTCAGCTATCGCCGAACTCAGATACTTCGTTTTAACTAATTAAGTTCAATTGATTTGGTTTCTTTTATTCGAGATTGCAAAGAGCAGTCAGATCAACGCCTGTAAAGGCATCAATCTAAAACTGCTCAATGCGTTATTGCACATCGCTTGTCAGCCCGTATCACCAAACCCTTTGCAGGGAAGAGCAGGTTTTGCGATCATCTCTATTACTGGCGTATCACACGCCTACACAGGACCCATACGGTCAGGCAACCCTATGCAGTGACGGATCCCTTAAGGGGTTGTCTTCCGTCTCACTTTTAGAAGGCGTTCCTTCTCAACCATTACGACTTTGCAAACGTTCACTCCAAGTTGTTTAGATAAGTGCGTTTAAGGCATCCTGCCAGCAGCAGGGTAGTGCAAAGAAGACGAACAACGGGCAGTTCGATTTATGCTGACGTTTTCAAAGTACATCACCACAGCGCAATTATAATCGACGCGCCAATCTTGATCTCGTTTACTTTGCCTTATTCAGCCTGTGTTTTTGCCTATATGTTTATTTATCAACTTTAGCAGAAAACCGCCTCAAAACTGGTTCACTGTAGAAAATCCTTTTATGCTACCCAGTACACATGAATTGGCACGCTTGACTTTATTCGCTTTGGGGCACAGTGGTTGGTAACAAAGGCTCATTTGCTTTTGGGTTTGGAGCCAAGTGACATCTAATATTCGTGCGATACTTGTTTGTTTGCTAGCCTATGTTTGTTTCGACTTAATGGCTGTACATGTCCGCATTCTCTCGGTCCGCTATTCCCCGCAGGAACTCTCAGTTTACAGAAATGTTGTAGGCATTCTTCCTACTATTGCTCTATTAGCCTACAACCGTGAGCTCAGCTTTAATCTCAGGGCATATAAAATAAAACAATGGAAATTAGCTGTTGGAAGGGGCCTTTTTGTCGCTCTAGCACAACTCCTTTTTTACACAGCTTTAGCTAATATGGAATTAGCAACAGTATCTGCGTTGGGCCAAACAAATGCAGTATTTATCGTATTAATCGCGATAATTTTTTACCGCGAAAAAGTTGGTGTTTGGAGATGGGGAGCAATTGCAGTCGGTTTCACTGGTGCTCTTTTGATTGTTCGACCCGGCTCTGACGTATTTACTTGGACTGCTGTAATGCCGATTGGAGCAGCATTTTGTTATGCGGCGTCTATGGTCACGTTAAGAAGTTTCGACAAATCAATTTCAAGTGCCATTTTGTACTTGTACTCAGCTTCAGCTGCGGCTTTTGGAGCCATTTTATTGGCTGCTACATCTGTTGATTTCAGTCCAATTCAATCGTTTCAAGACGGACTGTTAATTTGCAGTATGGCAATATCTGGTGGATTTGGCGTTATCTTTTTAATGTACGCTTTTCGTAATGCGCCAGCAGCAGTGCTTGCCCCGTTTAGTTATTTCGGCATAATCACTGCTTTTTGCTTTGGCTGGTTCATTTTTGGAGAATTTCCAATCGACACCCTATTCCCTGGAGTTTTCTTAATAATATTTTCTGGCCTGACTATCATCTGGAGAGAACAGCGCCATAAAAATGAATAGCTGCAAATCGCTATCCATAGGAAATGTTTGAGTACAATAAAAAAATTTAAGTTGTTGTTTGAGCAGCCTTACATTGACGCCTGCCGAGATCGTCAAGTCAAAATAAACACAAAACCTCATAGAACGCATATTGTATGAGATTATAGCTGATCCCATTGAAATCATTGGGGATATTTATTGGCAGATTTCGGTCGCCCAACCTAAACCTCAGACTTTATACTCAGAGCTAACAAAACATTATGTTTAAGGAGCTTTGAGATGCGGCAGGCACAAACACTAAACGAAGCACAGTTTCGCAGAGTATTACACTATTGCCGCAGTCGCCGTCATCCAGTTCGTGACACAACAATCTTCATAGTTAGCTTTTATGCAGGCCTACGCGCAAAAGAAATTGCGTCACTTAAACTGGGCGATGTGTTTGATGAGACAGGCGCTGTGCGGGATCAGTTTATTCTGGGCGTGGATCAAAGCAAAGGCAGGCAGCGCAGAACTGTGTATCTCAATCAGCGCTTAAGGAAAGCGCTTGCCACCTATGCCAAAAGTAAATGTTTGCAAGAGTTAGATCGTCCCCTGTTTGAAAGCCAAAAAGGCGGGCACTTTTCAGCAAACACAATGTGCCAGCTATTTTTAGACATCTATAAAGCCTGCGGGCTTAAAGATGCCTCCAGTCATTCAGGCCGCAGGACGTATATTACCCGATTAGCAAACAAAGGCGTGGGAGTACGGTTACTCGCCGAACTTGCAGGGCATTCGAATATTTCCACTACTCAGAGATATATTGATGTGAATAGTGATCAGCTAAGTCAGGCAGTTGAATTGCTATAACAGGCAGGAGCTAACCAGAGCGGACATTTATTCAAAGTGCAGCGAATGGCTGCTAAGAGCCCAAAGCCACCGCATTCTACATTGCAACGCATGGCGGTTTACCATCTAAATTTTGGTTTTAATATTTTATTTGTAGCTGCGACTCAGGCGCTCAAAGCGTGGAGTACGCCACGAAGTTCGGCTAGGCCGCGAAGCCGCCCGATCAAAGGATAACCCGGAAATGTCTTCTTTTGAGGATCAGTCAGAAGTTCGTGACCATGGTCAGGACGGAACGGGATTTGCCAATCCAGGCGCCCTGCAGACTTACGCGCCTTTTCCTCCCCTAAAAGGACACGGCACAAGGCTGGAATATTCGTGTCCCCGCTCAGGTGCTCAGCTTCTTCAAACGAGCCATCCGGATCCTTGCGGACGTTTCTAAGATGAACAAAATGGATCCGGTTGGAATGCTTGTGTGTAATGTCGACAACATCGTTTTCGGGGTTGGCACCCAGCGAACCGGAACAGAGCGTCAAACCGTTAGCAGGTGCGTCATAGGCGCTCATAATCCACGCGATATCATCGGCATCCGAAACAATACGTGGAAGACCTAGAATATCGCGCGGCGGGTCATCAGGATGTACGCACAATCGCATCCCCAAATCCTGAGCGGTTGGAACGACTTCGTGCAGAAAGCGTGAGTAATTTGACCGAATATCCGCAACATCCATGCCTCGATAGGTATCGAGAGCGCGCCGCAACCCCACAATATCAAAACGGTCATAGGCGCCCGGCATGCCCGACATGATCGAATTTAGCAACTCTTTCTGATCTTCTTCACTTGAAGCAACATACCATTCGTACGCCTTTGCGATGACATCGCTGGGGTAATCGTTTTCTGCTTCCGAGCGACCCAACATGCAGATCTCGAATGCGGCCATCCGAAACGCAGAGAAGCGCAGGCAAGTTCCGCCATTTGCGGCCGGTGAATTCAACTCAGTGCGCGTCCAATCCAGCAGCGGCATGAAGTTATAGCAAATGGTATGGACACCCTCGGCGGCCAGATTCGCCATGGACTGCCTGTAGTTGGCAAAAAGCGACGTAAGATCCCCGGTGCCCCGTTTGATATCTTCGTGCAGTGGCAAGCTTTCCACCACATCCCATTCAAATCCAGCAACCCTGATCTTATCGCGTCTTTTGGCGATCGTGGTTCGTTGCCACACCTCGCCATAAGGGATCTCATGCAAAGCTGTAACAATGCCTGCCGCGCCCGTTTGACGAACCTCAGAGAGCTTAATCTGGTCTAGGGGGCCATACCAACGCCAAGTTTCTTTCATTGCCGTACTCCTTCAAGTTGGGCGGTGTCGTAAATATCGCCGATTTGGCCTAGAATGGCGACTAATTCGTTGGCGATCCGATAGGTCGGTAGGTCGCCAAAAACCGGTACTATTTGGAGCAAATTCTCTGTCAAAGCGCCGTCATCTGATGCGCGCCTTGCTGCCCGTATAAGCTCCTCTTGAAGGGGGTCGTGCAGCCCAGGTTGGGCATACTTCGACCGGCTTTCGATATACCGGAACCAAGCGGCGACAACCATTAGAAACCGCTTATAGGGCTTTCCTGCCGAAAGGTTTTCAAAAAGCGGCGCCAGTATTCGTTGCGGTAGTTTTTGGCTGCCATCCATCGCAATTTGCTCAAGTAGATGGCGAATTTCCAAGTTCCGATAGCGTGATTTTAGCTGCCGAGCATATTCATTAAGATTCGTATTTGGTGGTGACACCAGAGACTCAGTGATCTCCTCTCGCCAAAGATCGTCGATGAATCGCTCGATTCCTTCGTCGCGGATGGCCTCTGCAACGACTTCATATCCCGCAACAATGCCAAGATAGGCTAGCGCGGAATGGGTGCCATTGAGCATTCTCAGCTTCAAATGTTCGAATGGTTCTACATCATCGACTAGCTGAACGCCGGTGGCTTCAAAAGCTGGCCGTACGCTATCGACGAAGTCGTCTTCGACCACCCACTGCCGAAATGGTTCGTGCGACACGACAACGGGATCTTGGTATCCGCTGATGCTGTAGGCGCGCTCGATCACTGCGTCGGTTGTGGCCGGAACAATCCTGTCGACCATAGAGCATGGAAATTTGCACTCCTTTTCGATCCAATGCGCCAGGTCCGGGTCGATCTGGACCGCCAACTCGCACACGATTTGGCGAGTTAATTTCCCATTTGCCGGTAAGTTGTCCAAAGAAAGAACCGTGAAAGGGCGCAGTCCTTGACGCCTTCTCATTTCCAGAGCGCGCAGTAGAAAACCCGGAGCGGATTTTGGCACGGGGTTTCGCAGATCATGCTTGATATCAGGATGATCAAAGTCGAGCGCCGTATCCCCGCCACCGCGGCAATATCCTTTTTCCGTGATCGTCAGACTGACGATCCGGGTTGTTTCGGCGGCCATTTCCCGAAGAACCGTGTTTGGATCCTCTGGTGCGAAAAGAACGGACGTAACGACATCGACGACCTGAGACTTCAAACCCTGCTTCGACAATTCTAGTGCAGTATAAAGACAACCCTGTTTAACCAGCTTATCACGAACACCCGGGGACCGCATTGAGACGCCCACCACACCCCAGTCGCCGCCCGAATGCGCCATGGCTTCCTTAATGTATATCGCGCTGTGCGCTCGAAAAAAAGCACCAAGCCCCAGATGTACGATTCCGGTTTTCGGAGCGGGTGTAGATCTGCAAAGCTTGTTTTTATTTTTTGTTTTCACAACCGATAGGCTCGTTTGGCGAGGTTGACAGTAAGATCCCTTGCCAATCCCAGTCCTTTTGGGTTGGTCGGGAACAGCCTATCGTCATCAAGAAGTTTCAATGCTCCAGTCTCTTTTATTGGCGCTGTTTCTTCAGCTTAGTCTTTAGAAAACACGGCTGCTTTTGCCCAAGTCAGCGTACAGGGCCCGTAACCGCGACGCGCGGCTTCGATCTGCATGACCTGCGAATTGTCCACTAATACGTTCACTTTCGGCCCATAGGCGTTTACGTAATAGGACATGACGTCCTGCTCGTCTGCCTCAAACATGAGGTCGCGAACCTCAAAGTCCGCTGCGAATTCATCGACAAAATCCCAGCGTTCCTGGCCCGACTTAACGTTTTCATAAACACCCTCAGCCTCTAAAAGCACCTTCCACGCGCCGTTTTCCAAAGCACGCCTTGCCTGCGCCTTCTTACGTTTGGCGAATGTGCGCCCATCGACCACGGGTTCATGGGCAAAGGACAATCCGCATTCGACAATCGGCTTAATTCCTTTGCCGTTCACGTAATCTAACAAATCTGCCAAATCTTCGTCATCGATGGTGCGGGCGATGACCGAAATTTCCATGATGTCGAGGCCCAACCTAGCCGCGTAATCGATGACGTCCCGGGTCGCCTGTGATCCTGCACTCAGCGCCTGGTCCATAATGGGATTGCCGATGGCGACACGCACACCATGATCATGGCTGAACTTAATTGCCTTTTTGATCTCGTCTTCTGGGATAAAGGTCAGCTGGTTGGTGCCCAGCTTGACGATATCCGTCAGCGCACCGTAGCAAGTCAGGAAATCTACAAAATATTGTCCCAAGGTTTTTGGCGCACGGACATAGTTGATGCCGCGTTCGCGTGGTTTGGGCTGTCTTTCGATCATTCCGTTTCGTGCTTCTACAAAGCTCTTTTGGTTTGTCATTTTGTTTCCTTTTCGAAATGGGTTATCCGCAAGGTTTCAGCGGCCACCCAGCCACCATGGAAGTGGCAAGAAATCTGCGATAATGCCCGCGGGATATTGCAGCGTCAGAACACCTGAAAGCGTCCAGAGAATGATTAGAACCGCCGCTGATACGATGATCGAAACCAGGTATTTGCTGCGATCATGCATCAAGATAAACCCGTTGATCAAAGCCACAGCCGCGATCGGGAATCCAAGCAGAAATACCAAAACAAGGAACACAGGGATCATCGCAAAGGCCAGCACCTGATCATACAATGTGCCGTGGTTTTCAAAGATGTTCCGGGACATGGTCCGTAAGGCCATATTAGCATCAGTGATGCGTTGCATTTCTGGTCGTTGCTGCACCATTTGCAGGCCCGCAATGGATACAAGCAGCAACAGTAACACGCCGCTCAAAGCAATCGGATAGATGCTGGCGCGGAAATCCAGAGCCACAACCTGAAGGATCATAGTAATGGGAAACAGTGCCAAAAAGCACGTGAACAGGGTCTGTTTGCCAGCCTCTTCCACGGTCGAACTGCCATCCGGTGTCATTTTTTGCCGCAAAAGCAGGAATAACGTGCCCAATGCCAGAAAGATCAGGATGATCGACCCGGTGCGATACAGAAAGGACAGACCGTAGGCTGCGCTCACTTGATAGCTTAGCAATTCGATTTTTGATGACAAGAAAAAACCGATCAAAAGCGCGGGTCGCGACCAGCCGTAAGTCTTGAACATCACACCGACCGCACCGAAAAACATCAAGGCCACAAAATCGATCCAGTCGCGGCCGTTATTGAAGGTCGCAAAGAAAATCAGCACGACCAGGATGGGAGCGAGAATAAAGAATGGAACGCGAGTAAGCTGCGCCATTGGCCTCGCTAAAAAGAGGCACAGACCTGCACCAACCACATTTGCGACCGCCAATGACCATATGATTAAATAAGTAATGTCCAACTGGGTCGTGACCATTTCGATGCCTGGTTCGATTCCGACGAGCACTAGACCGCCAAGCAAAAGCACCTTGTTCCCGGAACCCGGAATCCCAAAAAGGATCGTTGGAATGAGCGCCCCGCCTTCCTTTGCGTTATTTGCCGATTCCGGCGCAATGACGCCGCGAATGTCGCCGGTGCCAAGTGTTTCGGGGTTCTTGATTGTCTGTTTTGCGTGACTATAAGCGATCCAGTCAACAACCGTTCCACCAAGTCCCGGCAGCGCCCCTACAAGTACGCCGACAGTCGAGCAACGGATAATCAGAAACCAATTCTTGATGGCATCGCGCATGCCGTGCAGCCAGCCTTTTTCAAGCTTACCACCGCCTGCAACCGTGGACTTTGATTGGAGCAGACTGACAATCTCGGGCACCGCAAAAAGCCCCAGCCCCATCACAACAAGTGAGAATCCATCTACGAGATACAACGTGCCGAACGTATATCTGGGGTCTCCAGTAATTTGGGCCAGACCGATTGTACCGATGACAAGACCAATCACACAGCTGGCCAGACCTTTCAGAAAGTTGGCACCCGTCAACGCACCGATCATCAGAAGGGCAAGAATGATCAAAAGAAACTGTTCGCCAAAACCAAAAGACATGATCAGCGGTTTTGCAAAGAAGATCGAGACGCTAAGGATAATCGCTCCAAACAACCCACCAACAAGAGACGAAAGAAAAGCAGCGGATAGCGCCCTCGACGCTTCACCTTTCTTGGCCAAAGGGTGCCCATCCATAACAGTCGCTTGTGAGCCCGCTGTTCCGGGAATACCCAACAAAACCGCCGGAAAGGTATCAGAAGTAGTTGTCGGCGCAAGGACACCAATCATCATCGCTAAGGCGACGCTTGGTTCAAAGGTGTAGACAAAGGGCAGCAGGATCGCGAGACCCGACGTTCCGCCAAGACCGGGCAGAATGCCCAGCGTCAGCCCTAAAAATACGCCAGCCATGAGATATGGGAAATGGGATATCTGAAACAGCTGCGTCAGCGCTGACATGAACATTTCAATTTCCACGGCGACCTCTTTAATGAATTCGTTTCGACATGCGCATACATGTTTCGGCGCTACTCTTAAATTTCTGTTTCAGTGCAAATTCAGCCTCATATGTGCGTCCGTAGAAATTGCTGGCGATGGCGCAGTCGTTACACGCTTTGGCGGTGCGCTATGCAATTGACTGGCCTCGAACAGAAATTCGGGACCAGTCTGATTCGTAATTACCTCGTTGCGACTACTCGATACGATAAGTCAATTTGTAATGCGCGATCGCATCGTTGAACTGCTGCTTACTTGCGTCAGACAGATCAACGGCCTTCCCGATGATGCCGCGGACGTCTTCACCAATCACGACCGGGAAAGGCCCGATATTCTTGGGGGCAGCATTGATGAAATCGAGATCCTTGGTCATTTCCTCGACCGCTTTGCGCCACGCATCAACGATTTCATCCGAGGTGCCAGTGGGCAGTACCAGACCTTTGGAGGCAGGGCCCCAGTTGGCCGCGATCACTTCGTAAGCTTCGCGCTCTGCACCTTCCAGCGGCTTGCCATGCACCTTTTCGTACATTTCCGGGAAGGTTAGAGCATCTGGCGAATAGGACGGACGTTGTACGGATCCATCTGGCTGCAAGACACCGAGCGTCATGAACTGGTGCACTTTTCCATCAGCAATATCCTTGCTGACCTTCTTCAGGAAGTTGCCTGTTCCGTGCGACGCCATCTGCAATTCGCCGCGCTGAAATGACTGATACCCAGCGGAGCTGGACAAGCCAGGAATTGGACGGGCACCGTCAATGCCCAATGTTTTATAGATCCAAAGGTGGAACAAATCCGCCGAAGCGGCTGTTTTGAACGGGAACAGGGCAACTGGCAATTCCAGCAAGCCAGAAACGTCATTTGGCCCGTCTGCTAGATCTGCATGTGTAACCCAGTGGGTCGTGGTCGCCAGCGACAAAACCGGTTCGTAGGACAGTAGGTCAAATTTGGCCAGAGGATTGCCGGTTGCCTGCTGCATGTTCACGGATGAAGATGTTGCAAGCGCAAATGTTCCATCAGTTTTCTGGTTGTCATGGAAAAAGTTGCCGCCCTTGATCGTGCCACCGCCCGGCATGTGCTGAAGCTGGATTACTGGGTTACCTGGCAAATATTTGGATAGGTAAGGCTGGAAAAAACGGAACGTGCGTGACGTACCACCACCTTCTTTGAACGGAATGATGATTGTTACGGTTTCACCCTCGAAATTCACTTCCGCAAGCACAGCGCTTGCCGATACCGAGAATACCCCTGCGGCAATCACGCCGGATATGGTCTTTAGCGTCTTCTTTAACATTTTACCCTCCTTAGAAGTTGACCGCTTGACTTTTATGCAGCCGAGTTTGGCGGTGCGGGGATTACAGCCCAGCACCATTGACGAGTGGCAGCCCTGCAAACATTGATGCCGCTTCCAGGGACCCTTTTGGCGCGCATTCCGAAATGATACGTTTCCAAACGCACGTTATCGTTTTCTAATGATCGCTCCCTTTGTTGATGTTACTCTTCCCACGCAATCCCCAGATCGAGCCCGATTATTTCCGCTAAAGCTGAAAAATTTGATATCGTTATCACCGCTAACCAAATTCATTACTTGTGACGCACCCGGTTCAGCTCCGGGTAACGGTCAAACAATAAATTCGCCGGCCTTTCACCCGACCTGAGCGGATCAATAAACATGACCTGACTAGGCATGATGTTCGTGACGTTACAGTCACTGCCGAACATCTCGAAATAGTCCAACAAGTTCGTATACCACAACATCTCTGCTTCTTTGGTCGACGTGACTTCAAATGCCACGCGATCTTTACCCAGAATTTCGCGGACTTCATTCAGCACGTCTTTTGCTGCCTCTTCCTGTATCTCAATCTCTTCGTGGTCGATCAAAAGCGTGAATGCACCATGCGCCAAAAACGGCTCTGCGCCTTGAGCGATTTCCACTGCGGTGGCAGGCACATCCACAATATCAGACTGACCCTTGCGCCATCCGCGTTCGGGATGGTGCTCATAGATTATGCTCATCCCGCAATCTATAGCGCGTTGACGCCATGCTTTGAGTTGTTCATCAGCAACGTCGCCGAAAGTGTTCATGAGTTCGATCACAGGAAACCCAAGCTCCGCACCTGCCTCGATGGCCTCATCAACAACCCCGTTCTTGTAGGCTCGTAGAAAGAACCCGTGATCTAGATACGGCCGGACCCCGTGCCTTTTGTAGAGCTCAATCTTGCGTTTTACCCATTCTGCTGGGTGGTTCAATACCTGCGTGGTTGCGATCTTCACATAGTCAATGCGCTCGCCTGCAACGTCCAAAAAATCTCCAAGCTCGGTCAGGCCCATGCGTTCGTGATACCATGGTGCCTCATCATATCCCACGTCCTTGGCCCAGATCTGGTTGGTCGTTCTCGGCTTTGGCTCAATGCCTTTCAGACCGAATACCTTGGACATCGACAACTTTGAGATCCTCGCTCATTATTTCATTTGAGCTCTGGTTGCCAAATTGATGTCGTTATTCAGCAACTTTTACTCTACTTTTTGATAACGTTATCATTATGTTTTGGGAAGAGTCAACACCCGATCTTCTTATCGGAGTCAATATTGTAATGCGAATTTGGTACGGGCAAAGGCTAAGTGTACGGAGCAGCACTAAATTTTGTTTACACAAATCGGGTTCAGAATTAATTAGTGTTGGCCGTAACCGTCATATCTGACGGCAAAACTATATTCCCCCCTGTGCCAAGTCTCATGGTAAGATAGCTAGCCTTCGCTGGCCATTGGTGCTGGACCCATCGATCCCCGCTCAAGCAGTTTACAACTCAGTAACTGTCTTCTTGCTGGTTCACCTTCTTTGGATTTCATTTTATCCAACAATGCAAGGGCAGCGGTACGACCAATTTCTCTTCGATTTTTTTTAACAGTGGCTAGCGGTGGATGGCTTACCTCTCCCGAAAAAATCCCATCCATACCGATAACGGATAGACGATCAGGCACCCCGATCCCTTTGTCATTAGCCACCTGCAACGTTGCGAGTGCCAGGATATCATTTGAGGAGAAAATCGCAGTTGGCAAATCTTGTCGGTCAAGAAATGAATTCATGATCTTTCGCGCAGCGGCGAGAGAGGATTTTGAACTGACGCCATAGTCACTCTCCAGTATTAACTCTGGGTCAACTGATAAGCCGCGTTCGCGATGAAACTCACGAAACAGTTCTGCCCTCCAGTTTGCCCCCGATTTCATGGAACCACCAACGAAAAGGGCAATGCGACGATGCCCAAGTTGGTATAACCGTTCCAAAGCAAGGCGCATTCCGCTGCGAGTGTCGTTGCCAACAGTATCATGCATCGCGAATTTATCTGAATTTGACAGAAGCACAAATGGAGTTGAATGGAGTACGTCAAAAACAGTTGTAGAAGATGACGGAGAAATTATCGCGCCTTCGACG
>Ga0255773_10003620_pt1 | contig 13594 bp, 9 predicted proteins | sample 011ome_17_FD_179971 | JGI IMG/M metagenome (GOLD analysis project Ga0255773, IMG submission 179971) | Coastal salt marsh microbial communities from the Groves Creek Marsh, Skidaway Island, Georgia - 011502XT metaG (version 2) | ecosystem: Environmental > Aquatic > Marine > Intertidal zone > Salt...
TACGGATAATTTATTTACGTAAACATCAAATAGTCAACCCCTCATAATTAGATTTTCTTGATCAAAAGGAAAAAACTCGGAGTCCAAAATTAAAAGCAAGTTCGTCTTCTTTTGCAGTACCATTTCTTTCAGAGAGGGAAATCGTATAATCGATGCTATGTGCGGTTTGTATCTCCATGGCAATTCTCCAGTATGGAAACTTACGATTTTTAGAGTCATACCGAGTTATGCATTCTACTCTCTTGCTGTGATCAATCCAGCGGGATAGGGAAAAGATCCATTGGTTGTTTGCCTCGGGATACTTGACACGGGATATCTGGTAGTTTGATTGAAATCCATCTTGAATGAAAGCTGAGAAGACATTGAGTTTCTTTGAATCTTGATTATTTTGTTTAGTGAATGTTCTTAGTTGTAACCATCTTGCCGGATGAAGATCGGCTTGGGCATAGAAAGATTTTGCTTTCATTGCAGGAGAATTTGCTTCCTTCCATAAATCCTGTGATAACCTTAGTGAAAGTAGTTCACGCATGTTGTTATCCAAATCTGTTACCACTTGATGGTTCCAATCCAGGCGTACTATATCACTCTCTTCCAACCGGTCTGCCTCGATAGTATTCATCAGGTTTACAGGTTCCAGGTTGAGCATAAAGGGAGAAAAATCTTGGGAATTTATTAGGCTTCGATCTTCTTCGTCGGAAAGATTAAGATGAGCATGACGCAATGTAAAATCCATGGAATGACGGAGGTCATGAATCTCCCAAAGTTCATTAGTCAACGAGTAATCTGCATACATGTGCAACTTTAGTTCTTGCGAGCCTTCAATCCAGGTGCACTTTGGGCGTGCATTATCTGTTTGATAGAGTTGGTTTCTAAGTGTAACCATCGGCGTATAAGTAAGCCCTTTGGTGACTCTAATCGGCCGAAATGTTTGCAGGGTCGTGTCAAGCTTCGTGGACTGTGAATTGACCCGTCCCCATGCATCTCGTTCGACAAGATCTGAGTACTCCATACTCAAACTATGAAATAATGACTCATGAAAGAAGTCGCTGGGGGATAACTCAAGTCTCAAGTTTGGTCTTCTTTCGATGATACCCTCGTGTTCATTTATTTGCCACCTGTGAAGAGTGGAAAGACCACCCCATTCAGGTTCGTAAGCTAATTCTAAAAAGTGGTCGCCTGATTGAGATCGGCTGAATTCTTCGATGTAGAAGTCACGATTTATTTCCGAGTCACTTTCATAGTTGAGCTCACTGGCAAGTCTTAACGATTCACGATCATGCACGATAACTTCTGAATTAAAAAAATTACGCTGTTTTGAAAAAGCAAGACCCCGCTGGTCCAAGCCGATGTTTTTCCCTTGATCCCTAATCCACCCAAAAGTAATAAATGACTGAACCCAAGGTGAACCCTCAGGCTTGTATGTAGATTCATATGAAAGCTTTGGGGTGAGTAATACACCTCTTTTGGTAAGACCCACTATCTCTAAGTTTGTTTCTATCCCCGCTACCTCCCACTCAATTTCTTTGCCCACATACCAGCCAAGGTTAGACCGCTTTCCTGCTTTAAGGTTTGCAGAAAAAGACTTTTGGTTTTTACCGGTTTTAAATTTCAGGGGAGGAATCGGGCTGAGTGGAAGTTTTCCAACTTTAACCAAACCGCTGGAGGTTGTGGCTAAACTTTTATTTTCATCGAAAGTGATGTTTTGGATGAAGAAAGAGGGGCGGGTACTTCCTTCAAAATAACCAGGGTCACTCATAACGGCATGGTTACCTTTGATTTTGTTCCCCCTTTTTTTTATTTGATCGGTCTGCAGGACGACTGATGAAAATCCGGCTTTTACCCCTTGGGCTTCATAATTGCCGTTTTGCAGGTTAAGCACGAGTTTATCGCATAGTAATCGAATTCCACGGGCTGAAACGATAGTGTTACCTGTAGCCTTCACCTTAGAGTTGTTGCGGTCCCATAATATCTCATCGGCATGTACGAGGAATTCATTTGACCGTAAAATTGCATTTTTTTGGGCACATACTGTTTGAGCCAAATCGTCGTAAACCAGTGGTTTTTCTGCAGTAAGGGTTGGTCCACTCAAAGTGGTTGCTTGAAGTAAGCCAGAGATTTCAAGCAGGGCAAGAATTGGTAAAAGGGAAAAAATATGGATTCGCACATATGCCAAAATGCTCAGCTACGAATTTAGAACAAGAAAGAAATAATGTATGATCGCATGTTTACGCTTTCTCTGTAACTTTTTGATGACTATAGATCATGGAGATGATAATTTCAGAATCGGAGATGTTGACTTGCCTGTCGGGTCTTACGGCAAGTCCTCATACATGGTTGGGGATTAATCCAGTTAAAGGAAAAGGAGGATGGGTTGTTCGGGCCATGGATAGTCACGCCTGTAGCGTTCAACTCGTGGGTAAAGACAAGCAAACCCGGGTGCCTCTTACCAGGATTCATGAGAAAGGTTTTTTTGAAACAGAGATTGATGAAATTGAACCTTTTTCCTCCTACACCTTTCTGTCGCAATATGAGGATTCGAGTCATGAGTGGGTCGACCCATACGCTTTTGAGCCTTATGTGAAAAATCAAGACCTTGAGTTATTCAACCAAGGCATCGACCGGAGACCTTACGAGAAATTAGGGGCGATTCCTGTTTCTCACCAAGGGGTGCCTGGAGTTTCCTTTGTTGTCTGGGCACCTTCTGCTAAAAGTGTTCATTTGACCGGAGATTTTAATCTGTGGAACCCAGTGAACCTTCCCATGCGCTCTCTTGGGTCCAGTGGTTGCCGGGAGCTGTTTGTGCCGTTTGCAACCATGGGTCAGAAGTACAAGTATCGAGTCTTGGGGGCAGATAACATTTTACGGGAAAAGACTGACCCCTTCGCTTTTAGCTTTGAACCTCCCACCGGTAATGCATCCATTATAGCAGACCGCTCCTCGTTGAATTCATTCCGTGAGATAAGCGACGGTGCAGCAGTAAACCAGCCGGTTTCCATTTATGAAATGCACCTTGGGTCGTGGCAATACCACACCAAAGAGAACCGTCCACTTTCTTATTTTGAACTTTCACAAACTTTACCGGCTTACCTTAGGGAAATGAACTTTACTCATGTAGAGTTCCTCCCCCCAAGTGAGTATCCTTATGGAGCGTCCTGGGGATACCAGGTCACAGGTTACTACGCTCCCACCCATAGGTATGGAAGCCCGGAGGATTTTGCCAGGCTGGTAAAGGCAATTCAGGATGCTGGAGTAGGGGTGCTCATCGACTGGGTTCCTGCTCATTTTCCTGCAGATGAATTCTCCCTCGCCAAGTTTGATGGGACTTGCCTCTTTGAGCATCAGGACCCCAGGCAGGGTGAACATGCTGAATGGGGAACTTTGTGTTACAACTACGGCAGGGCAGAGGTGAAGAGTTTTCTGATTGGAAGCGCAATATCATGGCTCGAAAGATTCGGGGTGGACGGTTACCGGGTCGATGCAGTGGCTTCGATGCTCTACTTGGATTATGGTCGAAAAGAGGGTGAATGGATTCCCAATAAATACGGGGGGAACCATAACTTGGAAGCGGTAGACTTTATCCGACAATTCAACCAGTCTATTCACGAGGAATTTCCTTCCGTTTTGAGTATTGCCGAAGAATCCACAGCTTTTCCGCAGATTACCCAACCGCCGAGCGTCGGGGGTCTCGGGTTTGATTTTAAATGGAATATGGGATGGATGCACGATACTTTGGATTACTTTTCAACCTCCCCATTCCATCGGTCGAATTGCCATGATAAATTGACCTTTGGTGCCATGTACCAATTTTCGGAAAACTTTATTCAGGCATTTTCCCATGATGAGGTAGTCCATGGCAAAGGTTCGCTTGCCAATAAGATGAACCTGGGTGATCCAGCTCACCGTCTGGCAAATCTTCGCTCCTTGTATGCTCTGCAATGGTCTTGGCCGGGCAAAAAAACCTTATTCATGGGTTCTGAATTTGGGCAATGGAAAGAATGGGATTTCGAATCACCTCTAGATTGGGCTTTGTTGGAATTTCCTCTTCATGCTGGTCTTAAGCGTCTGGTAAGTGATCTTAATAAGCTTTATTCAGATCACCCGACTTGGGCCTCATCGGATCATAAGCCGGATAAGTTTCAGTGGATTGATTGCCATGATCATAATGGTCAAACTCTTTCATTCCTCAAATATGGGGAACTCCCCAAAGACACTTTGTTGGTGGCCTGTAATTTTTCCGATCAAAATTGTCACCGTGACTGGGGCTGCCCCCACCCAGGGAATTGGCAAGTTATTTTGGATACGGATGCACCGGATTATGGTGGGCATGGGGATGCGGGTGCTTCCGGTTTTGAAAGCTTCAAGGAAGGTCGCAACGGACAGCCCTTTGGTCTTTCCTTTTCAGTCAGCCGTTGGAGTGTGCGAATTTTAAGCTTGGTTGAATAAGCTTATTTTTCTCAGGGTATAAGACCAGAGTCTGAAAAACTATAGTACCCCAATTGATTTGGGCAATTCTCCGGCTCTCCAAGAATTACATGATCAATCATTTCAATATCCACCGCTCTTGATGCTTCGAGTATTTTTTGAGTAACTTTCATATCAGCTTTGCTCGGGCTTGGGTCACCGGAAGGGTGGTTGTGGGCTAAAATAATTGCCGATGCTGCGCACCGAATGGCCGGTCTGAAAATTTCCCGGGGGTGAATCAGACTGCTTGAGGCTGTGCCTGAGGTAACAGGTTCGGCCTGAATCAGTTTATTTTTTCTGTCCAAGCACAAAACCCAGACCTTTTCCACAGAATCAGCCCGGACTTCTGGGAATAAATAATTCCAAACCTGTTGAGGCTCATCGAGGACAATTCCCCGGTTTCTTTGTCCCCGAATCATCCTTTTCGCAATTTCAACCTGGGTGGATAGCTGCAAAGCTTTGATTTTACCAATCCCTTTAACTCTCTGAAAATCAGTCGTGTCCCAACGGAGTAACCCCGGGAGGGAGCCTGCTTGTTTAAGCAACTGGTCCGCCAGGGCGAGGACATCTGACTGCCTCGTGCCAGAGCGGATAATCATGGCCAAAAGTTCGCGGTCCGCAAGGGCGTGTGCCCCCAGTCTTTCCAGTCTCTCTTGGGGGCGTTCTTCGGGAGGGAGGTCTTTGAGAGATACACCAGCCACAGCTCAGTTGAGCAAAACAGTCTATTTTTCTAAAGTTTTGCCTGCAGGAAGGCTAACTTCAATAAAGGCATCTCTTTTAAGCCGGTTAAGCCATTGTCGTTGGCTTTGTGCTTCTATCTTGGTGGCTAAAATTTTCTCAATTTCTAAACGCACATCATCCAGGCTTTTTCTTCCTGCAGCTTTTACATCATCAGCCTTGAGGATATAAACTGCAATTTTTCCAGATTTTCCAATATCGCCATTCGGTTTGCGTTCCAATAAATCAATAGTGAAAGGCTGGGAAACTTCGCCCTTTTTCAGAGCAAAGGCTTGCTTGCGAATAGCTGAACTTCTGATTTCTCTTGCAGAGACCATGACACCCCAATCTCCCCCCTTGTCCCGAAAGGGACTTTGGCCATGCTGTGTAGCTAAAACCTCAAAGGGTGAGCCGCTGGCTAATAAATCCTGTATTTGTTTTGCTTGTTGCATAAGGATAGCTTCTGGTTCACCAGCAATTTGGGAAAACACAATTTCCCTGAGCTTTACTTTTGCATCTGTCTTAAACATGTTTCCATTTTCCCGGTAAAACCGTTCCACTTTCTCAGGACTAATTTCTGCCTTCAAGCGCTTCCGGGTAGAGAGCATATGGCTGTAAATTATATCCTCCCTGAGTTCGTCCCTGTACTCGAGTTGGGATTGTCCGTTGCTCCGTAATACATCCCGGAAAAGTTTACGGTCACCATTAAATTCCTTGATCAGTCTTTTGTTGTATTCCTGCTCAATAATGGATTCGGGAATGCCCATACCTTTATTTTCAAAAGCGTAAATTGAAAGCAGACGGTCAATTTTACCCCCAACAAATTCCGATGCCCTTTTTTTCTTTTCCTCTTCTGTGAAATTTAAACGGTCCATGGCCCGCTCAATTTCTCCCCAGGTGACAATTCGATCATTTACCTTGGCGGTAACTCGGTTGATTTCAATAAGTTCAGCATGAGCCGTAATACTAAAGACCGCCATCGATAGCAGAGACCACCCCATTATTATAATTTTTTTAACCATTTTTGCTCCCATGAATAACCATCTTGAGAAATCGAATGATTTCCTTCAACTTCAAAAGAGGTTCTTTTGAAGAAATTCGGGGAATTTTTCCAAGTACCCTGTGGTATTTCTTACTTCCATCAGGGTTTTTTCCTAAATAGCGAAGCCATAATTCCTTTTCTTTGGTCTCGATTTGATCAAACCCAGCTTCCTCGCCAAGGCATCGAACCCGTGCTTCCTCAAGTAACGCCTTTCCTTCGTCGGGTAAGGGCCCAAATCGGTCAAGTAATTCTTCCTCAAAGTCATTGATTTCCTCAACAGTCCGGAGTCTTGCCAGCTTTCTGTAACATTCGATCCTTAATCTTGGCTCACTGGTGAAGCTCTCCGGTAGGTAAGAAGGTAAGATGGCAATTTTACTTGTTTCCTCTTCTTGAGCGGGACCCGCTGCAAGAAAATCAAGTCGTACCGTGGCCGATGGCCGAAGACTGATTTCGTCTCCTTTGAGCCGACTGACACTTTCCCTCAGTAACCTGCAATAGAGCTCAAAGCCAATCCCGGCTACATGTCCGCTTTGCTCACTTCCCAAAAGGTTACCCGCGCCCCTTAATTCCAAGTCCCTTAAGGCGATTTGTAAACCCGCCCCAAAATGGTTGACTTGTTTAATTGCCGAAAGTCGTTTCCTTGCCTGGTCAGATACGGTGAGGTGGCGATTGAGCAAAAGATAGGCATAAGCTTGTTTGTCAAACCGGCCCACCCGCCCGCGCAGTTGGTAGAGCTGAGATAATCCGAACTTGTCGGCTCCCTCAATGATGATGGTGTTGCAGTTTGGGATATCAAGCCCGCTTTCAATGATGGTGGTGCAAACCAGGATATCATATTCTCCAGCAACAAATTCTGTCATCACTTTTTCCAAGTCCTCTTCATTCATTTGTCCGTGACCCACGGCAATTCTAAGCTTGGGAAATTGCTCACGGATTTTGCGGGCTACCGAGTTGATAGTCTTCACGCGGTTATGGAGATAGAAGATCTGACCGCCTCTTTTAATTTCAGTTTGCACCGCCCGTTCCAAAAGTTGAGGCGAGTATTTCATGACCTCAGTCCGGATGGGGCGACGGGTGACGGGGGGCGTTTCAATCGAACTTAAGTCCCGGGCACCAACCATGGCAAAGTAAAGGGTGCGAGGTATGGGAGTCGCACTAAGGGTAAGCACATCCACATTCTCCCGGATTTTTTTGATGGCTTCCTTATGCTGAACACCAAACCGTTGTTCCTCATCCACAACCAGCAGGCCCAGATCTTTATACTTCAAATCTGAACTTAGGATTCGGTGGGTTCCAATAAGGAGATCGATCCGGCCTTCACTAAGATCGTGGATGATTTTCTTTTGCTTTCCTGGAGTCCTGAAGCGGCTTAACATTTCGACCGCAATCGGGTAATCCGCCATGCGATCTTTAAAGTGATTATAATGCTGCTGGCATAAAATTGTGGTCGGGGCAAGCACCGCCACCTGTTTGCCATCCATCACCGCCTTAAACGCTGCACGCAGAGCAACCTCTGTCTTGCCAAAGCCGACATCGCCACAAACCAGGCGGTCCATGGGTTCTTCTTTTTCCATATCTTCCTTGACCTGATCGATCGCTTTTTGCTGGTCCACGGTCTCGGTGTAGGGAAATGAGTCTTCAAATTCTTTTTGCCACTTGTCATCTGCCGGGAAAGCATGTCCGGACTGACTTTCCCGGGTTGCCTGAAGGCGAAGCAAATCTGCGGCAAGGTCAATGGCTGCATGTTCCGCGGCTTGCTTGGTTTTTGCCCAGAGTTTTCCACCGAGCCTGGCAAGTTTGGGCTTGGCTTTTTGGAGGCCAACATAACGGGAAAGCAGGTGCGACTCCTGGAGTGGCACATGAAGGTTCAAGCCGTCCGCAAATTCCAGGGTGATCGCTTCCTCCTGGCTTTGCTCATTTTGTATTTTACCCAAAGTTTTAAACCGGCAAATCCCATGCTGGTGGTGCACAAGGTAGTCTCCGCTGACCAACTCACTGAAGTCCAGGGCCTGATCTACATTTTTTCTCTGAACCCGAGCTTTTTGGGCACGAATTGGTCGCCGGCTTCTTTCCCGCCCTAAAATTTCCCGTGCAGTGGCAACAGTCAGTCCGCTGGCTTTCGACTCAAGAAGAAAAGAAGCATAAGTTCCGGCATCTCCGTGATCTATGCTAAACCCGTCTCGCAGACCAATCTCCAGGAAGCGTGGCTTAAGGCGTTGGAGGGAAGATTCTCCGCCGATAAGTTCGAGGATTCTTTTCTTTTCGGAAGTTGCACCCGCGGCAATTAACACTTCATGACCCGCGTCTTGCTTAGCGAGTAATTCAAAGAGATAGCTAATGCGGTGCCTACCTTCCTGGCGGGTTATCAGGTCATGAGCGAGCTGACCAATGGATTGACTGGAAGCAGAGGCGGACAGCTTGGCAGCCTTCAGTTTTTCCAGTATGCCAGCTCCATCGTCGATTTCACTGAAGCCAAGGTAGGTATTCTTTCTGCTGGGGTTCGCCCAAGCCAGTTCCATACATACTTTCCTAAACTTTTCTTTTTCACTCTGGTGGAAGGCAAGAGGGTAGTCTGCGATTAATTTTTCGGGCTCAATGAAGGCCCAGGTTGTATCACAGGTAATGTAGGAAAAAAAAGCACCTTCCATCGAATGATCATCAACCAGATGTGCAGAAGAAAGGGTTATCTTTTGTACGGCTTCAATGGTTCTCTGGGTCGTAGGGTCAAAAGATCGGATTTCATCCACTTCATTTCCAAAAAAATCAATTCTGTAGGGAATACTCGCGTTGACCGGGTAGACATCAATCAATCCACCACGCAGGGAATATTGACCCGGCTCTTCACATAAAATTTCTGAAGAATAGTCGAGATCTCGGGATAATTTTTCCTGGAATGCCTCAAAATTTATTTCCGCTCCACAGCTAATGGAAAGCTCCTTACTTTCTTTGTTTTCTCGGGGTGTACAAGCTGAAAGTAATGTTTCAGGGGTGGCTGCGATGATCAATCTTTTACTCGAGTACGATTTCAGACTCATTAAAGAAGAAAGCAAGCTGAGCTTGTTACAGTTTTTTTCAAAAAAGTCAGGGTGTGATTCAGCGGGGTCCTGTTCAAGAAGATGGAACTCTAAGCTTTTATTTACTCCTTCGTCCTGTATCTCTACGAGTTTGGCTATATCCTCCGCGAGGTTTTCTGTCTCTGTCAAAGAACTACCCACCACCATAAGAATTCTTTTATCAGAATTTAACCATTGGTCGCATAGAATGACTGAATGGGAGGCGGAGGGAAGTGATGAAAAAAATAAGCCCTTGTTTCCTTGGGGTAGTTCAATTCTTTTCACGATCAAGAAAAGGCTATTCTTTACTCAGAATAACCAGGGCTTTTTCAGCAGCCTCAGATTCAGCTTCTTTTTTGGATGTCCCTTCGCCAGTAGCAATTGGTTCTTCTCCAATTAAGACAGAAACTACAAAAGTTTTTTGGTGATCAGGCCCGTTGTCATGAAGTAATCTGTATCTAATTTTTTTCTTGGTAGCTTGAGCCTGTATCATTTCCTGCAACTTACCTTTAGGGTTCATTATTGCCGTTCGCCCTTCGAGTTTTAAGCGGAGACCCCCAATCCATTGAATTACGCAACGCTGGGCAGGTCTAAAGCCACCATCTAGATAAATCGCCCCTACAAGAGCCTCCACCGCATCTTCCAGCGTGGATGGTCTGAGGTTTCCTTCATTCTTGATTTCAGCGGGGCTCATTTTAATGACTTCATTTATCCTAAGTGATAATCCCAGCTCGGCAAGAAATGCCCCTTGGGCAAAGTATGCTTTTTTACGACTCAGCGACCCTTCGTTTTCTTGAGGGTAAATTGTATAAAGCTCCTTGGATAAGACCGCTCCTAAGATAGCATCTCCAAGAAATTCTAGCCTTTGGTTATTTGGTTTATTAGCATCTTTTAAGTTGAAGGATGGGTGGGTAAGAGCGAGATCAAGTAAATCAAGATCACGAAACGAATAACCGGCCTTTCTTTCTAAATATAAGAAATTTTTAAATAATTGATTATCGTACCTAGCACGAGTTCTCGTGCCCCGAAACCGACCTTGCAGCTTCGAGATAAAAGTCATTTTTTACTCTTCTTTGGTTGGCTGAAAAATCTTTCGGTTACTTCGTCTGCCAACCTAAGATAAGCCTTGGCACCTGGGCTTTTATCATCGTATTCAAAGATCGTTTGACCAAAACTTGGGCATTCACTCAACCTGATATTTCTTGGGATTTGAGTTGCAAACAGTTTGTTACTGTAATGACTTTTTACTTCGTTGTGGACTTCTTGGGAAAGTTTTGTTCTGCCATCGTACATTGTCATCACAATACCACCTAGTGCGATATCCTTGTTTACACCCGATTTTTTGAGTTGATCGATGACACCTATGATCTGGCTAAGGCCTTCAAGGGCAAGATATTCAGTTTGCAAGGTAACCAACAGCTGGTCTGCCGCAGTTAATGAATTCATGGACAAGATCCCTAATGTTGGCGGACAGTCGATCAGGATGGCTTTTACTTTATTTCCTTTTTTTAAATTTGCTAGGCACTTTTTAAGATTACCCAAGTAATTTTTTTGGGAGCTTAATTCAAGTTCAGCTGCAGCCAAATCCAATTCTGATGGGACTAACCAAAGGTTTTTTCTCGCAGCAATCATTCGGTCAGACAAGTCCCCACCCGCCAATAATGGATCATAAATGCCTTCCCCGGCTTTTTTTTCGAAGCCTAGTGAGCTTGTAGCATTTGCTTGGGGGTCTAAATCTACAATTAGTGTAGGGATCCCCATGCGGGCAAGTGCATCCCCAAGATTTACCGTTGTTGTCGTCTTACCGACACCTCCTTTTTGATTAGCTATTGCAATTGTAATGGCTGGCATGAGTGATCAATTTACTTGTTGATCGGTGACTGTCGAGATGGAAAAGCTTCTGATATTTCAACAGTGATACCATTATTCATAAGCTTGGCTCCATAGTGGATGGATGGTTCTGTTGGTATTTTATCTGCAAAGCCAAAAGACTCTTCTAAGAACCAACGAATCGAGTGGATGCCTGCATAAAGAGCTAATGGAGAGGCTCCTCCGAGCCGTGGGTTTATTTCAATGACATGGGGGACTTCGTCTTTATCAATTAAAACTTGGGTGAGACAGTGACCGTAAAGACCTGGCAGGTTATCAAGGCATTGCCTCAGTTTACATTCTAGGGATAGATCTTCAAACACCTCGGATTCCCAAGCCTCACCGTTTACTACCTTTTGGCGCCAACGCAAAAGCATGCCATGGGATTTACCTTTTCGGTCAATCCATGTCTCTGCACTGAGCTCTTTTCCTTCAATGTAGCGCTGGAAGATAGGTTTTTTTAATTTTTGGGCCCAACTGACTGCATCTTGTGCTTCGAGATTACAGCCGGTCGAGTAAGCCCCTGATCCATATCTTTCTTTTACCACAATTCGGTTGTCTGAAAATATGTGAGGTGTCAGGCTCACAGGTATAGGTTGTAAAGGGGCTTGCGGGCACCAGGCTTTGGGGAACCCCAATTTATCAAGGCACGTCGCGACGCTTTGGGGGTCGGATATCATGACATGAATGCCAACAGTAGATAGCAAGGCGGCATGAGAAGACCAAAAGAATAATTCACCATCACGGGTCGGGATAATATGGGTAATTTTATGCTTTTGACAAAAGGAAAGCAGTGCCTGCGCCTCCCATGAAGCCGTTTCAGGTGATTGAACAAATAAATCCACCTTATTTGCAGCCGGGCAGTTCGCTTGGGAGTCTGTGGCGATTACAAATGAGTCAGGATGAAATTGTTTAGCCTGCTTTTTGACTGCACAGTAAAGAGCATACTTATTTGAAAGGCTGGTAAAAAGAAGCACAGGGGGTTGCATAACCTAATTCATTTTTTGTGAGAGGAATTCTGATTGTAGGCAGGAACTGACAACAGCATTCACCCATTGCCCATCCACTTGGGTTTGGTCTCGTAAAACACCATCTCTGGTAAACCCACAACTTTCTATTATCTTAACATGATTTTTACGGTGGGCAAAAGACTCTGTTGTGATTTTATGAAAATTTAGGTGTTTAAAGGATAGCTCTTTAAGCAGTCCCAAAAAGTGTCTAAAGTGAGTCTCATATTGTTCTGTATCGTTAGCAATCTCGGTTTCCAGCAGGAAGGAAACTTCAGCTCTCTTATCTTCCCATTCAATATGCACAAGGCCGCCATATCCAATCAGTTTGTTTTTGTGGGTGAAACGCACGAGAATTTGATCGGGTGAGGGAGATGGGAATACTTGCTCGACCCGCTTTTTAAAATAAGAAAGCTGTTCATCTTTAGAAAGCGGCTCTTTTTGGCGCAATGCATCCATTTGTGCATTCCTCCATCTCATGACAGGCAAGGCATCTTCCATTCGAATGGACTCAATTAAGTAAGAATTTTTACTGAAATGCGTGCCCGCCAGAACCCTATACCCTTTATGTAGAAGATTCATTCGAATACTTCAGTTCTCCAATTCTAAAAAATTCTTTAACTCGAAAACCACTCGATCTTGATCTTCTGTGCTGAGATCAGGGAACATGGGGATACTCAGGCAACCATCAAAATAATCTTCGGTGCCGGGAAGGCACAAGTCTCCGACAATCTTTTGATAATAAGGATGTTTATAGAGAGGGATGTAATGTACTTGAGAATAAATATTTCTAGATTTTAAAAAATTGTAAGCTCGATTGCGACTGCCTTTATGTTTAAAGCGAATGACAAACAAGTGCCACGCGTGTCCTTCTAGAAAGTCGGGCAGGGAAATGCCGTCCGAGAATACTTGATCAGAGAGTAAAGTTTTGTATCTCTTTGCGATGTTTACTCGGGATTGAAGCGAGCATTTAATCCTAGAGAGCTGGCTTATACCCAGAGCTGCCTGAAGGTCCGTCATGCGATAATTCCATCCTAAATCAACTTGTTCATAGTACCACGGAGTTTCATGTCCTTCATCAAAAGGACGCTCGATTCCATGGGATCTTAATTTCTTAGCTGTTTTTGCAGTTTTTTTACAATTTGTAAGCACCACTCCACCTTCTCCACAGCATATGTGCTTTACTGGGTGAAAGCTTACGCAAGAAACATCGGAATGGATGCAAGACCCCGAGCGAATTTTTTGTTGGTCATCAGGATTTATATCCCATGCACCCACGGCATGAGATGCATCTTCAATAACTTTAAAACCATACCTGTTGGCTAGTTTAGAACACACTACTAAGGGAGCGGTTCTCCCAGCAAAAGATACTGGTGCGATAAACCCCATCTGTTCTTTTCTAAGTGGAGGTAACATGGATAAAATCTCTTCAAGGTGCCGGGTGC
>Ga0255773_10003623_pt1 | contig 13586 bp, 10 predicted proteins | sample 011ome_17_FD_179971 | JGI IMG/M metagenome (GOLD analysis project Ga0255773, IMG submission 179971) | Coastal salt marsh microbial communities from the Groves Creek Marsh, Skidaway Island, Georgia - 011502XT metaG (version 2) | ecosystem: Environmental > Aquatic > Marine > Intertidal zone >...
CACCATGGCCACCCAACACGCTTTGGAGATGAAGATTTCGGATGTGGAGTGCCAAGGAGATGGCGCCCGCGCCACCTTCTACTACACGGCCGATGCGCGCGTAGATTTTCGGGCACTCATTCGCGAATTGTCCAGCACTTTTGGACTTCGCGTCGAAATGCGCCAAGTCGGAGCACGCCAGGAAGCGGGCCGCCTAGGCGGAATTGGCAGTTGTGGTCGAGAACTCTGCTGCAGCACATGGCTCAAGGATTACCGATCCGTTTCGACCTCGGCAGCCCGCTACCAGCAACTCAGTCTGAATCCGACCAAACTAGCCGGCAACTGTGGCAAGCTGAAGTGCTGCCTCAACTATGAATTGGACCAATACGCTGAAGCACTCAAAGCCTTCCCGAAGGCCCAGCGGGTGAAAACCAAAAAAGGCAAGGCGGAAGTTCAAAAAATGGACATCCTCACAGGCATGGTTTGGCTCGCCTATAAAGATGAGCCTGGCCGATGGGTCGCCATGCGGGCGGAAGATTTTTCGGAGATGGTTGCCCTGAACCAAAAAGGCGAAGAGCCTGCGTCGCTGGAAGAAAAAGAAGTTCAACCCGCCGTGATTTCGACCGAGCCCGAACTGATTCAGCCCGAAGAGGACAGCCTGACGCGGTTCGATCGCCCAAAAGGAGAAGGCGGACGCAAAAACCGCAAACGCGGCGGTAAGAATCGCTCTCAAAGAGGTCAAGGTGGCGGAAACCGCGGCCGTAAACCCCAAAATGCGCCTCGATCAGACCATGGCCCGGCAAAACAATAACGCGTGGTGGCTAGGCCCCCTTTTGGTGTTGGTCGGCTGCCAAGAGGCCCCATTAGTTCAGTCTGTCACGTCCTTTTCTGAGGACACATGGTACGCCGATAGTGCCATTGTCGTGGATGTGGACATCCAGGATACGCTGGCCGTCTACCGCGTGGACTTTCAAGTTCGCCACACGTCCGACTATCCCTACAGCAACTTGTATCTCTTCCGAGAGATTCGTTCGGCCCACCAGTCTGAATACCAAGACACCGTGGAGGTTCGCCTCGCCGATGCCCAAGGAACCTGGTATGGCACAGGAATTGGCGCCCTTAAGACCTTGAACCTTCCCTACAAACAAGCCGGATTGCGCTTCCCAAAACGGGGCATCTATCGTTTCCGCTTCCAACATGGCATGCGCGACGAGCCCTTGCGGGGCATCCGGGATTTTGCCTTGACCATTGAAGAAGAAAAGACCGAGTAACATGGCGTCGACCGACTTTCGCTCCTACGTAAAGTATTTCTGGATTTTCGTCTTGGGCAGCCCGCTCGCGTTAATCCTTGCGTTGCTCTTGACCTGGGCCGGGCTCTTTGGCGAACTGCCCTCCACGGAAGAAATTGCCAACCCTAAAAGCTTTTTGGCGACCGAAATCCTTTCCGCCGACGGCAAGCAAATCGGCACCTTTTTTATGGAAAATCGGGTACATGCCGACTACACCGAATTGCCTCCTCACTTGGTCAACGCCTTGATTGCTACGGAGGACGAGCGCTACCGAGACCATGCGGGCATTGATTTTCGGAGTTTGGGCCGGGCTGTCGTCACCCTGGGTTCGGGCGGTGGCGGATCTACCATCACTCAGCAGCTAGCAAAGCAAATGTTCCACGGCGAGGGTTCTAGCAACATCTTCTCCCGCGTTCTCCAAAAACTCAAAGAGTGGGTCATCTCCCTTCGGTTGGAAAGCAACTATTCCAAGGAGGAGATCATCGCGATGTACTTCAACCAATTTGACTTCTTGTACCAGGGCGTGGGGATCCACAATGCAGCCAATGTTTATTTTGGAAAAGTGCCCGCGGAATTGACCATCGAAGAGGCCGCTATGTTGGTCGGAATGTTCAAGAATCCCTGGTCGTATAACCCGGCCAAAGCGGACCGCCAAGATGTCGCGTTGGCCCGCCGCAACACCGTTCTGCGTCAAATGGAGCGCAATGATTTCCTCACGGAAGAAGAAGCCGATAGCCTTGTCGCTTTGCCTCTTGTCCTTGATTTCCAGCGCCAAGGGCACGACCAAGGTTTGGCTCCCTACCTCCGCGAATACATCCGTGCCTACATGAAAGAATGGATTGCGGAGCACCCCAAACCCGACGGCGGCACCTACAACCTTTACACGGACGGCCTAAAGATCTATACAACCATTGACAGCCGGATGCAACGCATGGCGGAAGAGTCCATGGAGCGCCATCTCACCAATCTGCAGGGTCTCTTTTTCCAGCAGATTTCAAAACGCAAGGCCGGCCCCTTTTACTTCCAAGGCGGAGATTCTTATGCGGAAGGCCAAAAAATCATTGCCCGCGCCATGCGCCAAACGCCGCGCTTTCGACATTACCGCGATTCAGGCTGGTCTGACGCGCGCATCGTGAAGGAGTTCAAGACGCCCCGCGAGATGAAGATCTTTGCCTGGGGCGGCGACCTCGATACCGTGCTCAGTCCTTGGGACTCGATCCAATACTACAAGAGCATTTACCAAGCGGGGCTTTTGAGCGTTGAGCCCCAAACCGGCTTTATCAAAGCATGGGTAGGCGGCGTCGACTTCCGCCACTTCAAGTATGACGCAGTCAAGCAAGGGCGCCGCCAGGTCGGATCGACCTTCAAACCCTTTATCTATGCCGCCGCCATTGCAGACAAGAAGTATTCCCCTTGCATGCAGGTTCCCAATATTCAAACCTGTATCGAAGCGGGACAGTTTGGGCTGACCGAACCCTGGTGTCCCTCCAATTCAGACGATAAATATGGCGGGGTACTCACCTTGAAGCAGGCCATCGCCGGTTCGGTGAATACGGTCACGACATACTTGATGAAGCAAATTGGCCCCCGTCCTGTCATTCAAATGGCAAAGGCCCTGGGCGTCACTTCCGACATCCCGGAGGTGCCCTCCATCGCCCTGGGAACCGTGGATTTGAGCATCTATGAGCTGGCCGGCGCCTACACCGCCTTCGGCAATCAGGGTCTCTACACGGAGCCGATTGTCCTCCTTCGCATCGAAGACAAAAACGGCGTCGTTTTGGATGAATTTGCTCCCGAAACCCGCGAAGTGTTTTCGCCCGAAGTGGCATACACGATGGTCAACCTCCTCCAAGGTGTGACCCAAAGTGGAACCGGGGTGCGCCTCCGCCATACGGGTGCTGGCTATGGCAGTTACGTTACAGGCTACCCCTATGGCTTTGACAACCCCATTGCCGGTAAGACGGGAACGACCCAAAATAACTCGGACGGATGGTTTGTTGGCATGGTGCCAAACCTTATCACCGCCGTTTGGACGGGATGCCAAGACCGCTCCGCACACTTTGGTTCGACGACGTATGGACAGGGGGCTACCACGGCCTTGCCGATCTGGGCGCTCTATATGAAATCCGTCTACGCCAATCCAGACTTGGGCATTCGACGGGACGCATTTGATCGTCCTACTGGCCCTATCACCATCCCTCTCGACTGCGCCACCTATTTGTCCGAAAGCGCCGAACTCCGCGAAGAAGCGTCTGAATACAATTAAGCCTTTCCTCATGATTCGAAAAGTAGTCCCCCATGCAACTGCCGCCATCGAAGGCCTCCAAGACGGCATGACCGTCATGTTTGGCGGCTTCGGCCTATGCGGCATCCCCGAAAACGCGATAGCGGCCGTGCGAGCCTCGGGCGTAACCGGCCTCACCTGCATTTCTAATAACGCTGGCGTGGACGGCTTTGGGCTGGGCCTTTTGCTGGAAACGCGCCAAGTGCGCAAAATGATCAGCTCCTACGTGGGCGAAAACGACGAATTTGAACGCCAAATGCTTTCGGGCGAGCTCGAAGTCGAACTCATCCCTCAGGGCACCCTTGCCGAGCGTTGCCGCGCCGCAGGAGCTGGCATCCCCGCCTTCTATACCCCCGCCGGCTATGGCACCGAAGTCGCGGAAGGCAAGGAGGTACGAATCTTCAACGGCAAGCCACACATTTTAGAGCACGCCTTTGACGCGCAATTCGCCTTTGTCAAGGCCTGGAAGGGCGACGAAGCGGGCAACCTCGTTTTCAAGGGTACGGCCCGAAATTTCAACCCCATGATGGCCATGGCCGGCCGAATCACAATTGCAGAAGTGGAAGAACTGGTTCCCGCCGGCACCCTCGATCCCAATAGCATTCACGTGCCCGGCATCTTTGTCCATCGCATCTTCCAGGGAGGTCATTTTGAGAAACGCATTGAACAACGCACGGTCCGTCCGCGCGCCTAAACCCATCCGACATGGCACTTGACAAAAACGGCATCGCACAACGCATTGCACAAGAGCTCCAGGACGGCTGGTACGTCAACCTGGGCATCGGCATCCCCACCTTGGTCGCCAACTACATTCCGGACGGCATCGACGTCGAATTCCAGTCCGAGAACGGCATCCTCGGCATGGGTCCCTTCCCATTTGAAGGCGATGAAGACGCCGACCTCATCAATGCCGGCAAGCAAACCATCACAGCACTGCCTGGTGCTAGCTTCTTCGATAGCGCCACCTCATTTGGTATGATTCGAGCCCAAAAAGTCCAGCTCACCGTCCTCGGCGCCATGGAAGTGTCCGAAACGGGCGACATTGCCAACTGGAAAATTCCTGGAAAGATGGTCAAAGGCATGGGCGGCGCCATGGATCTAGTCGCCAGCGCCGAGAACATCATCGTCGCCATGCAGCACACGAACCGTGCCGGGGAGTCCAAAGTCCTTCCCGCCTGCACCCTGCCCCTGACGGGCGTAGGCTGCGTCAAAAAAATCGTCACGGACCTCGCTGTCCTTGACGTTGACCCTGAGCGTGGCTTCATCCTTCTCGAGCGGGCTCCCGGTGTCTCCGTCGAAGAAATCGTCGCCAAAACCGCTGGCCGTTTAGTCGTGGAAGGCGAGATCCCGGAGATGGTGCTTGGCTAGGAGGCTAGGGCTTGACAAATCCATGGGAAGCTCCTGCGCGCAGCGAAGATCCACACCACAATTTGAGGGTAAAAGAGATTAAACGTTTAAACGACGACGCCACAGCGCAAAGCGCGAGCTTTCTAGCTCTCCAGCCCTCCAGCTAAAAGTTTAGTACTTCTTCCATCGCCGCGCGGACTTTGTCGGCGTTCGGCAGCAGCGTGGCTTCCAACATTTTATTGAGGGGGATGGCCGGGGTGTCCTCGGAGCCCATGACTCGGACCGGAGCATCGAGAGAACGGAAACATTCGGACTGAATTTTACCGGCTACCGCCTGCGCAAACGTGTTCGTGGCGGGCTCTTCAGTGAGGACGAGGGCACGGTGGTGCGCTTTGACCCGCTCCATCACGAGAGTTTCGTCCCATGGAAGAAGGGTTCGGAGGTCGATGATTTCGACGCGGTCCGCTAAGGGTTTGGCGGCTTCAGCCGCCCAATAGACCCCGCGGCCGTACGTGATCACGCAGAGGCTGGAGGAATCCGAGGAAGGTACCGCGGCTTGTGCGATGCGCGCTTTGCCAAAGGGTATAATGTACTCTGCGTCTGGCTCGATGGTTTTGGCGCCTTCGGTACCGGGAATTTTGGACCAATAGAGGCCCTTGTGTTCCAGGAGGACAACGGGATTCGGGTCGGCAAAAGCGGCCTTCATCAATCCTTTCAAATCGGCTCCGGTGGAGGGATACGCCACCTTGATGCCCCGAATGTTCGTCAACACGGACTCCACGCTGGAGCTATGGTAGGGGCCTCCCGAGCCATAGGCGCCGATAGGAACGCGAATGACCGCGCTCGCGGGCCATTTGCCATTGGTAAGGTAAAACGAGCGTGAGAGCTCTGTAAACAGCTGATTTAGGCCGGGCCAGATGTAGTCCGCAAACTGCACTTCCACAAAGGGCTTCAAGCCCACGGCGGACATCCCTACGGTGCTGCCGATGATGAAGGCCTCTTGGATGGGGGTATTGAAGACGCGGTCATCGCCAAACTGCTGGGCCAATGTGGCGGCTTCGCGGAAGACGCCACCCAAACGACGGCCTACGTCTTGGCCGTAGAGCAGCGCCTCAGGATGGGCCGCGAGAATTTCACGAATGGCAAACAGGGCACTGTCCACCATCACTGTTTTTTCACGGTCTTTGGGCTCCCGTTCACCGCGCTCCTCCGTGATAGGGGTTTCGGCGTAGCGGTACGTGAAGAGGTCTTCGGGACGAGGGTCCTCCGCCGCAAGTGCACGCTCAAAATCCGATTGTACCAAGGCCTTTGTCTCTTCCTCAATCTGGTCGAGCTCTGCGGACTTGACGCCCTGTTCAAGAAGGAAGGCACGCAACTTCGGAAAGGGGTCTCGGGTGGCGTGCTCTTCCAAGTCGTCGCGGTACCACTCCATGCGAACACCTGAGGTGTGGTGATTCAGCAAGGGAACCTTCGCGTGCACCAAATAGGGCTGTCGCGTTTTGCGCATGTTCTTGAGGACTTCGCGCATGGCATGGTAGCAGGCCGAAAAATCGCTGCCGTCCACTTGGACCACATTCAAGCCTTTGAATCCTTTCGCATAATCGGCCGCCGTACTGGAGCGGGTTTCTGCCGCGGTGGCCGAAATGTCCCACCCGTTGTCCTGGACAAGCATCAATAAGGGTGTTTGCTTGAGGGCCGCCATGTGAAGGGCCTCGGAAATTTCGCCTTCCGTCATGGCCGCATCGCCAATGGAGCACACGACAATGGGCTTTTCATCCCCCCACTCTTCCGTTAGGTGATGTTTCTCTCTGTATTGAATCCCCAAGGCTGCCCCGGACGCAGGGATAGCTTGCATCCCGGTGGCAGAGGATTGGTGCGGAATTTTGGGCTTGTCGTCGTCGCGCAAGGAGGGATGGCTGTAGTACGTTCGCCCCCCTGAAAACGGATCGTCGCGCTTGGCCAACAGCTGGAGCATCAAATCGTAGGGCTGCATACCAATGCCCAAAAGCATGGCGTCGTCGCGGTAATAGGGATAGAGAAAGTCGACCGGCTTCAACTGCAGGCTGCAGGCGAGCTGTATGGCCTCGTGCCCGCGCGAGGTGGCGTGGACATAGGTCTGGGTAATTTCCCGCTGGGCCTCAAAAAGTTCCGTCATGGCTACGGACGTGGCCATGAGGCGATACGCCTGCAATAAAGACGGATGAATGTTTTTACTCATTTGATGCTGCCGAAGTTATAGGTCAAACCGACCCCAGACAATTGTTTGAGCTGTATGCCCGGTGCGTCCACCTTTCCGTCCCCATTGCTATCTCGAACGGCGATGTCGCGGTCAAAGATACCTTGGGTTCGGAGCGTAATGCTCAAATGATTCGTGGCCTTATACACCAAAAGAATATCCGCATCCACATCGATGGAAAAAGGACTGGCGAGGTAGTTGCCAAAGAGGTTGGTCCGCAGATCCACCGCAAGCTTATTGGGGAAATTGCGTTTGAATCGCATGTTCATATAGGCTCCCATTTCTTGCCGAAGTGCCTGTCCGGGACTGAGACCAAAAAGACCCTGCGCTTGGAGGCGGGGGTCGAGGACCACCGTGTATTTGGCGGTGACAGGCGAGAAATAGAATTCCAAAAAGGCGTCCTTGTGGGTCAGTCCAATCCCAGCCAATGCATATCCAGGTGCCAAAAAGCGCGACACATAGGCCGTATCCGGATCGCCGGGTTTGGCAAAACCCTTGTACCACTGAGATTTAAGGCTCCCGAATCCAGAAAGCTTCCACATGGGTTGTCCGGAAATCAGGTGATCCACCCGGAGATTGTATTCGAGTTTGTCGTCAATTTTTCGAACGATGCCCTCTTGAAAGTTCAGGCCATATGCCGCATCCAAAAGGTGGGTTGCGGACCACTTGTCTCGCGCATAGTCGGCAGATTGGCGCAGGATAAATCCGGTATTCAAGGAATTCTGCCCCCCTGCATTCCACTGCCGTAAAAAGGTTTGGTTAAACGTGGCTCCATAGAGTCCAGAAAAAGTCCAGGGCCCTACCGTGATGGCCTCAGAAGGCAAACGCCAGAGCGGCTTGGGGGGTTGGGGCCTGGAGGGCGGGGGAGCTGGAGAGCTAGAGGGCTCGCTCTTCGCGCTTTGGCTAGAGGGTTCGGGCGTGCTGGCTTGAAGCGATGCCGACACCGCCCAACATACCAGACCTAAGAGGGCCCCGCGTCGAATCATCCCTTTTTGGCAGATAAGGATTGGTGAATGGCCTGGATGGCGGCTTGGCTTTCGGGGGTGCGTACGAGGGCGCCTGAAATAGCTGCGCGTTCCGCGAGGAGCTGATCCCAGTTTTCCGTGCCCTCCCAAAGGACTTTCTTCAATGCCCTTTGTGCTGCGGCGCTCTGCTGCGTGAGCGTGCTGGCCAAGCGCTCGAGGCCGGCATCCAGGGCGACGGCATCGGGATAGACTTCCGCGTAGAGACCCTGTTGTTGGGCCCATTCAGCGGATTTGAATTGGGTCGCATCGATCGCCAACTGACTCATCGCGCTCAGGCCCATTTTGCGCGCTACCGCGGGACCCACGACAAAAGGACCAATGCCCACGGCGAGCTCGCTAAGTTTGACCGCCGCATACTGTGTGGCGAGGCAGTAATCCACGGCGCTGGCCAATCCTACGCCACCCCCTACGGCCTTCCCTTGAACGCGGCCTATCGTCAATTTAGGGCACGTGCGCAGCGCATTGATAACCGAGGCAAAGCCGCCAAAAAAGTGCAAGCCTTCTTCTTCGGTTCGGATCGTGGCGAGTTCGTCAAAGCTCGCGCCCCCGCAGAACACGCGGTCGCCAGCACTGCGCAAAATAACCACGCGGCTGTCGGGATGCGTGCCCTCGTCCGCAATGGCCTGCGCTAAGGCGGCCAACACGCGGCTCGGCAGCGAGTTGCTCTGCGGATGATGGAACTCAATGTGGGCAATGCCGTGGGAACGTGTCACCTGCACGCCTCCTTCCAGGGTATAATCAGTACTCATCGTCTAAAATGACTGGTTTCTTCAATAGGGCATACTACGCTTCGGTAAGCGTGGTACCAATGGGCGCGGCCCTGCACTTTGGCCTCGCGGTGTAATGCGTCGGTCCGCCACGCGTCGACCGCCGCCTTGTCCTTCCAGTAGGAAATAAAGATGGCGTCTTGGCCGTTGCGCACAAGCTCATAGCCCAAGTAGCCTTCCATCGCCTCCACGGCCGCCATGGTGCGTTGGTCCATGTCCGCGTAGCCCTCAGGGTCCGTAGGGCGCTCAGATAAGAAGAGCACGGCGTAGTTGCCGGCGGTTAAAGGGAGACGGTCTTGAATAAAACTCATGCCTGATTGCGCTTTTTGACCATGGTCAGGATGGTGGCCACCGCAACGACTTCGTGGGTGTCGTCGGTCACTTCAACATAGTACTTCACAATGCCCTTGGCGATGTCCTCCGGGCTACGCTTTTCTTGGTCTATTTTCTCCTGAACCGTCAATTGAACCCCGATTTCCGTGCCCGGATAGACGGGTTTGGTAAAGCGGCAGGATTCTAAGCCGTAGTTCAGCAAAACGGGGCCTTTGGGCGGGTCTACAAAGAGGCCTGCAGCGCGGCTAAGGATAAAGTAGCCGTGGGCCACCCGTCCAGTGAAGATGGTGCCCTCCAAACTGTTTTCATCCATGTGCGCATAGAACTTGTCGCCGCTCAGTTCCGCAAAATCTTCGATGTCTTGAAGCGTCACCAAGTGTTTGGCAGTGGTGACCGTGTCGCCAATGCGCAAGTCTTCAAAATGCTGGCGAAATAAGTGGGGCTCAGCCTCTGGGCGGTCTGATCCCGGCGTGAAGCGCCCAGTGACGGCCGTAAGCGTATTGGGGTGGCCTTGAAGTGCGACGCGTTGCAAGTAGTGCATCACGCCGCGCATGCCGCCCATTTCTTCGCCGTCGCCGGCGCGTCCAGGTCCGCCATGGGTCAAGAGGGGCATGGGGGAGCCATGGCCTGTAGATTCTTTGGCGCTAGAGGCATCCAAGAGGTGGATTCGACCATTGCTGTAGGCGGCCTCCAGGGCAAATTGGCGTGCAGCGTCCCGGTCCGCCGAGACAAAACTCGTGACCAAAGAACCGCGACCCAAGGCCACAATCTCCGCGGCTTCCTCCAGGGAGCGATAAGGCATAATCGTGCTGACAGGACCAAAGGCCTCAATGCTATGGCAGCTGAGGTTTTGCATGGGTCGCTCATTGCGGAAAAGCACCGGGGCAAAAAAGGCCCCGGCAAGAGGGTTGGATGCTTTGGCTTCGCCCTGTCCATCGCGACGGCCAAAAACGATTTCATTTTCCGCAGCTAGCGCTTCTACTGAGGAGCGTACACGCTCTACTTGCAATTGCGTGGCCAACGAGCCCATGCGAACACCGTCCAGCGAGGGATCCCCGAAGACCGTGGTAGCCAGACGACCCGCCAGCGCCGCCTGGACCGCGTCCAGGTGGTCAGCCGGCACCACCACCCGTCGCACGGCGGTACATTTTTGGCCCGCTTTAATGGTGATTTCCTTGGTGGCCTCTTTAATAAAGATGTCAAACTCGGGCGTGCCCGGCGCAGCGTCTTCTCCGAGCACCATGGCGTTCAGCGAATCCGCCTCTAAGTTGAAGGAAACGCCTCGCTCTAGATAATGTGGCTGTGACTTCAGGCGCATGCCCGTGGCTGCCGACCCTGTAAACGTAACGGTATCACCGCGCTGGACGGCGTCCAAAATTCCATGGCCTTTTCCGCTCACCAATTGCAGCGCCCCTTCAGGTAGAATGCCACTGGAAACGATGTCTTTGACCACAACTTCGGTCAAGAAGGACGTGAATTCGGAGGGTTTAACCACCGCAGGCACGCCCGCTAAAAGGTTGACCGCAATTTTCTCCAACATACCCCAGACCGGGAAGTTAAAAGCATTGATGTGTACGGCCACTCCCCGTTTGGGCACCATAATGTGCTGCCCTAAGAACGTGCCCTGGGCGGAAAGTTTCACCGGCGCCCCATCGATGTGAAACGGCTGATCTGCAAACTCACGCCGCAAGGAGGCATTGGTGAAGAGGTTTCCGATGCCCCCTTCAATATCAATCCAGCTGTCCACACGTGTCGCACCTGTGGCGGCCGAAACCGAGTAGTACGCTTCTTTTCGCTCTTGGAGGTAAAGGGCCAAGGCCTTCAGCATGAGGCCGCGCTGTGGAAAGGTCATGGCCCGCAAGGCGACGCCCCCCTTTTCGCGCCCATATGCTAGGATGTCGTCGTAGTTCAGGCCTAGGCTTGAGACGTGGCCCAAGGAAGCCCCAGTAATGGCGTGCCGCGCTTCATACTCGGACTCTTGCCCACTTACCCATTGACCGAGTACATAGTTTTGAATGTTCATGGGTTGGGGAGTTTGGCAAAGCCCATGTTCCAGAGGGCGAAAGCAAATTTGTCAATAGCCTCTTCGATGACCATGGCCGTGGGCTTGCCCGCGCCGTGGCCTGCATTGGTCTCAATGCGTATCAGGGTGGGGGTGCCGCAGCCTTGCTTGGCTTGGAGCTCCGCGGCAAACTTGAAGCTGTGTGCGGGAACGACACGGTCGTCGTGGTCCGCCGTCGTCACCATCGTCGCCGGATAGCAGGTGCCTTCCACCACGTTGTGCACGGGGCTGTAGCTCTTCAGGTAGGCAAACATCTCAGGACTGTCCTCTGCCGTTCCATAATCGTAGGCCCAACCCGCTCCTGCCGTAAAGGTGTGGTAACGGAGCATGTCCATCACCCCCACCGCGGGGAATGCCACGGCTGCAAGGTCTGGCTTTCGGGTCATCACGGCCCCCACCAAAAGCCCCCCATTGGAGCCCCCGCTCAAGGCGAGATAAGGCGAAGAGGTATAGCCTTCGTCAATGAGATACTGCGCGGCCGATTCAAAATCTTCAAAGACATTCTTTTTCTGCATTTGGGTACCGGCCACATGCCAGGCTTCTCCATACTCGCCACCCCCCCGAATGTTGGGAATGGCCAAGATGCCACCCTGCTCCATCCACACGGTGTAAGACGTGCTAAACGAAGGGGTCAGGCTAATGTTGAAGCCGCCATAACCGTACAAAATAGTCGGGTTCTTCCCATTTTTCTGGAGGCCCTTTTTGTAACTAATCGTCATGGGAATTTTGGTGCCATCCGTGGATGTGTAAAAAACTTGCTCACTTTCGTACTGGCTAGGGTCAAAGTCGATCGCGCTCGCTCGAAATAATTCGATCACGCCCGCTTCCATTTCCTCCCCGGGAACATAGGTGTAGATAGCACTTGGCGTAATCGCATTGGTAAAAGTGAAATAAAGCTGCTCGGCCGAGCGTTTGCCACCGAACCCGCCCACCGATCCAACGCCTGGCAACTCAATAGTCTGAATATGTCTTCCGTCATAGGCGTACTCATCCATCTTGCTAACGGCATGCTCCATGGTGCTCACATAGAGTCGTCCAGCTCCACTGCCAACGCTCATGGGGAATTCTCCCTCTGGGATGAGCTCTTTCCACTCAGACTTGTGCTGGATACCTTGAGCGACCATGATGCGGTTGTTGGGCGCCCCATCGTTGGTTTGAATGAAAATCTGGCCGTTTTCCGATGTCACCACCCCGTATTCCTTGTCAAAACCTTCCGCCACGAGCGTAAGCGAACCCTTGTCTCCTTTTTCCAAATCTTGCAGGTAGAGTTCATTGCCCGTGGTCGATACTGCTGCGGTGACGACTAAATAGCGGCCGTCCTCCGTGACGCTGCCGCCCACATAGCGCCGTGGCGTCTCGCTGCCTCCAAAAATGAGCTTATCCTCCTTTTGAGCCGTGCCCAAAACGTGGAAGTAGAGCTTGTGCTGATTGGTCATCGCGGACAGTTCCGAAGCGCCCTTTGGCTTATCGTAACTACTGTAGTAGAAGCCTTCATTTCCGCGCCAGGACAAGCCACTAAACTTCACGTCCACCAGCGTGTCCTCTAAAATCACCTTACTCACTGCGTCCATGACGATGACTTTGCGCCAATCGCTGCCGCCTTCGCTAATCTGGTAGGCCACCAAGCTGCCATCGGGGCTAAAAGTCAGGCCGCCTAAAGAGGTAGTGCCATCCTCGCTAAAGGTGTTGGGATCCAGGAAAACTTCCGGCTTCGCATGAAAATCGTATTTCAGCGTCTCATACCGTCGTAGCACATATTGGCTCTGCAAGCCGTCGTTGTAGTACTCATAGGTGTAGGCCCCTTCCACAAAAGGAGCTCCAATTTTTTCATAATTCCAGAGCGCCGTTAGTCGATCTCGCAAAGCCTGGCGGTAAGGAATGCGGCCCAAATAGTCTTGCGTTACCGCATTTTGCGCTGCGACCCATTGACCGGTCTCCTCGCTTCGGTCGTCTTCCAGCCAGCCATAGGGATCCGCCACAGCCTCCCCAAAATAGGTTTTTACATCGCTCGAATCATACCGCGATTCCGGATAGGGCTCGGTCATCTCCGTAGAAGGTTTAGTGGGCATGTTACAGCCAGAAAACAAAGCCGACACCGCGGCCATGGAAAGAAAGAAACGTTGCATACAAGGGAGGTTGAGCCTAATGGGTTAAAGATACCAAGGGTCGGGCCAAAAAAAAGACCGCCCCATTTCTGGAGCGGTCTAAGTGTAAGCTAGGGCCCGAAAGCCCTAGCTGATTAGTGTTGCTTAGCGCTGAACGGC
>Ga0255773_10003633_pt1 | contig 13572 bp, 11 predicted proteins | sample 011ome_17_FD_179971 | JGI IMG/M metagenome (GOLD analysis project Ga0255773, IMG submission 179971) | Coastal salt marsh microbial communities from the Groves Creek Marsh, Skidaway Island, Georgia - 011502XT metaG (version 2) | ecosystem: Environmental > Aquatic > Marine > Intertidal zone >...
GTCCGGGACCCTTAGGGGCAATCAAGATGACGTCAACAGTTGCGGGAGGCTTGATGTAGCCAAAACGAATGTTGAAGCCGTGCCCAAAGACCAACGCTTTACCCTCGGCGAGGTTCGGGGCAACGTCCTCTGCATACAGGTGACGCTGGTGTTGGTCTGGTGCAAGAATCACGATGACATCGGCCCACTTGGTGGCATCCGCAGTGTTCATTACCTGGAAACCAGCTTCTTGGGCTTTGGGCGTTGACTTTGAGCCGTCCTTCAGCGCGACCACAACCTCAACGCCGGAATCGCGGAGGTTTTGCGCATGGGCGTGCCCTTGAGAGCCATAGCCCACAACGGCAACCTTCTTGCCTTGGATCATGCTGAGGTCAGCGTCTTTGTCATACTTGATGTCAGTCACTACTGTGTGTCTCCTTGATTAGTGGGCGTTACTGAAAAGCCTAGTTCTTATTGATGCGATCAGAGATGCTCTTCGATCCTCGCCCAATGGCGAGGAGGCCGGACTGAGCAATTTCTTTGATTCCGTAAGGCTCGAGCACCTTCAAGAGGGCTCGAACTTTTGCCGTATCACCGGTGACCTCAATGACCAGAGCGTCGGTGACGACATCCACTACTCGGGCGCGAAACAGGTTCGTCGCTTCGAGAATTTGTGATCTCGTGGAGTTATCCACGCGCACCTTGATGAGCATGTGCTCCCGGGCAACGGACTGCTCCGGCTCAAGCTCCACAATCTTCAAAACATTGACGAGCTTGTTCAGCTGCTTGGTGACCTGCTCCAAAGGAAGGTCCTCGACATCCACCACCACGGTGATGCGCGAAAGACCGGGAATCTCGGTCTTACCCACCGCAAGAGACTCAATGTTGAAGCCTCGACGAGCAAAAAGACCGGCGACCCTGGTCAAAAGACCTGGTTTATCTTCCACCAGAAGCGAGAGGACGTGGCTCATGCTTACTCCTCATCCCATTCGGGGGCATGATCCCGGGCGTATTGCACCTGAGAGTTACCCACACCCTGCGGGACCATCGGCCACACCATCGAGTCCTTCGACACGATGAAGTCGATTACCACAGGGCGATCGTTGGTCTCCATTGCGAGCTTGATAGCGGGTTCAACTTCCTCTTTGGTGCGCACCCGAATACCCAGCGCACCGTATGAGTCTGCGAGCTTCACGAAATCAGGAATCATGGCGGTCTCGTGACCAGTGTTCAAATCGGTGAACGAGTGGCGTCCGTCATAGAACAATGACTGCCATTGACGAACCATCCCCAGCGATGAGTTGTTGATGATGGCAACCTTGATCGGGATGTTGTTGATCGTGCAGGTCGCAAGCTCCTGATTCGTCATCTGGAAGCAGCCATCACCATCAATTGCCCACACCAGACGCTCAGGCTCCGCCACTTTCGCACCCATCGCAGCGGGAACGGCATACCCCATGGTTCCAGCACCACCGGAGTTCAACCACGCGTTGGGACGCTCATACTTGATGAACTGCGCTGCCCACATTTGGTGCTGCCCCACGCCGGCAGCGAATACTGCTTCAGGGCCTGACATCTCGCCAATTTTTTGGATAACCCACTGCGGCGAGAGCAAACCGTCGTCGGGTTCGTCATAACCCAAGGGGTACTGCTCTCGCAGGAAGGTCAGGCGTTCCCACCAAGCGGTGTAATCGGGCTTGTGTGCTTTCGCTGCTTGGTTGAAGGAAGTCAGCAGGTCACCCAGCACATCCTTCACATCGCCCACAATGGGCACTTCCGCGTGACGAATCTTGCCAATCTCTGCGGGATCGATGTCCACGTGGATGACCTTGGCGTTGGGAGCAAACTCGCTGGCTTTTCCAGTGACCCGGTCATCGAAGCGAGCACCGAGCACCACCAAGAGGTCCGATTCTTGGAAAGACAAAACAGCAGGGACGGTCCCGTGCATACCGGGCATACCGAGATTGAGGGGGCTCGAGTCGGGGAAAGCACCTCTCGCCATCAAAGTTGTCACCACCGGGGCACCCACCTTGTTGGCAAACGCTGCGAGCTCCTTGTGAGCTCCCGCACGAATGACACCACCACCCACATACAAAACAGGCTTCGAAGCTTCCGCAATCATCTGCGCGGCAACCTGGACCTGCTTCGCGTTCGCCTTCGTCACCGGGTGGTAACCGGGAAGATCAATCTCGGGTGGCCAAATAAACGGTGCGGACTTCTGTTGGGCATCCTTGGTGACGTCCACCAACACGGGGCCTGGACGACCAGAGGTCGCGATATGAACAGCGGCAGCAATCACACCCGGGATTTCTTCGGGCTTGGTCACCAAGAACGAGTGCTTGGTGATCGGCATGGTCACCCCGGAGATGTCCACTTCTTGGAAAGCATCTGTTCCCATCGAGGTGGAGAACACCTGACCGGTGATGGCGAGCAAAGGGACTGAGTCCATGTGGGCGTCAGCGATCGCCGTCACTAAATTCGTGGCACCGGGCCCAGACGTGGCAATACAGACACCAAGTTTTCCTGAAGACGCCGCATAGCCTTCCGCAGCGTGACCAGCACCTTGTTCATGGCGAACAAGGATGTGGCGGATCTTGTCGGCAGACATGAGCTCGTCATAGAAGGGCATGATGGCTCCACCGGGCAAGCCGAAAACATCCTTAATGCCGAGCAACTCGAGGCTCTTGAGAATGGCTCCGGAGCCCGTGAGGACGGGCGCCTTTGCAGCCAGCTGTGCCTTGCGCTGGTCTTCAGGAGACAGCTCTGGTGTCTCCTGGTCCAGAGTGCCCATGGACGTATCACTCATGTGTTCACTGCTTTTCGTTAGGTAGGGGTGTCGAGGTCGACGGAGTTACCCGGTCACTGCACCCAGAGAAGCTGACTTGACGAGTTTGGAGTACTTCGCCAGCACACCACGGGTGTAGCGGGGAGGAAGCGGGGCCCAGCCTTCACGGCGTGCTTCCAGTTCGTCGTCATCGACGAGAAGATCGAGCGTCCTGGATGGAATATCAACCCGAATCAGGTCACCATCCCTTACGAATGCAATAGGTCCTGCATCCACTGCTTCGGGAGCTACGTGGCCAATACACAGTCCGGTTGTGCCGCCTGAGAATCGACCATCTGTCAACAGTAATACATCCTTGCCTAATCCCGCACCCTTTATTCGGGCGGTGATGGAGAGCATCTCCCGCATTCCAGGCCCACCCTTAGGACCCTCATAGCGAATCACGACGATGTCACCCTTGTTGATGCGACCCTCCGCGAGAGCATCCATGGCCTCGCGCTCACGCTCGAAGACGCGTGCAGGACCCTCAAACACGGCGGAATCAAAACCAGCGGTCTTCACGACCGCTCCTTCAGGAGCGAGCGAACCGTGCAGGATGGTGATTCCTCCGGTGGCGTGGAAGGGATTGTCCAATGAGCGCAAAACCTTGCCATCAAGCGCTGGAGGGTCAAGCTCCGCCAAGTTCTCAGCCATTGTTTTTCCGGTGACCGTGAGCGCATCACCGTGGAGCAGTCCCTCATCAAGCAGAGCCTTCATGAGCACCGGGAGCCCGCCATAGCGATCGACGTCATTCATGACGTACTTTCCAAACGGCTTCACATCCGCGATGTGCGGGACCTTGTCTCCAATTCTGTTGAAGTCCGCCAACGTGAGAGGCACCTCCGCCTCGTTCGCGATAGCCAGCAGGTGAAGGACGATGTTGGTGGAGCCACCCAGTGCCATACCGACGGCAATAGCGTTCTCAAACGCTTCCATCGTCAGGATTTCCCTGGCAGTATGTCCGCGCTTGAGCATTCCCACAACCGCTTCTCCGGACTTGTGGGCGTAGTAGTCGCGTCGACGGTCTGCTGAGGCAGGGCTTGCTGAGCCTGGGAGGCTCATTCCGAGCGCTTCTGCCACGCTGGCCATGGTGTTGGCCGTATACATACCGCCACAGGTTCCTTCGCCCGGAGCAAACGCACATTCAATGCGCTTCGCGTCCTCAACGGACATCTTTCCCGCCTGAACCGCACCGACAGCTTCGAAAGAGTCGATGATTGTGATTTCCTTTTCTGTGCCATCCGAAAGCTTTACCCATCCAGGGGCAATTGACCCGGCATAGAGGAAAACAGAGGCTAGGTCGAGGCGCGCTGCCGCCATCAACATCCCGGGGATCGACTTGTCACACCCCGCCAGCAGGACAGAGCCATCGAGACGCTCGGCCTGCATGACTGTCTCAACAGAGTCAGCGATAACTTCGCGGCTCACCAGGGAGAAATGCATACCTTCGTGACCCATGGAAATACCGTCTGAAACAGAGATTGTTCCAAACTGCAGCGGATATCCGCCACCAGCATGAACGCCTTCTTTAGCGCCCTGCGCAAGACGCCCCAGCGACAGGTTGCAGGGGGTTATTTCGTTCCACGAGCTTGCAATACCGACCTGTGGCTTATCCCAGTCGTCGTCTCCCATACCGACGGCCCGGAGCATGCCCCTCGACGTAGTGGCTTCGATGCCATCGGTGACAGCGCCCGAACGGGGTTTATAAGACGAGGCGTGGCTCATAGCCCAAGATTAGTCGAAACAGCGATAGAAATTGTCAGCCAGCACCTCAAGACCCTTTATTTTGAAGGGTGAGAACAATTAAGTCCAGGATTGCTGCGCTTTCCTCACTGGCAAAGTCCGAACCGAGACTTCCGAGCTTCTTCTCAATTGTGTCAACACTCTCTCCTCCCAGACCAGGTATCGAGTGCCTCTGGATCAGATTGATGAAAAATTCCTCAACAAGGTTGGAATTCGGAACAGGAGTCGAAATAACCTCTCTGAAATCACTCTCGCTAGAAACCCGGACGCTTCCGGGCATTCCAGACCACCAGGGCGAGCCAAAGTACGCCACCGGAACTCCTCTCAGCACTGATTCAATCGCAATTGTGCCCGTCAAAGTGAATACACAATTTGCCTTATCCAGAAGGTCCGAAAGTCGCTCTTTTGACGACACAAAATCTAAACCTTCATAGCTTTGTAGGAGGCTGTACATCATCGGGCTCCGACCCTGAAAACCTCTTAGGGAGGAAGATGTCTGCGAATAATGTTCCTTCACAATCAACGTTTGTTCGGGGGGGACCATCGACCGCGCAATAGCAATCGCATCCGCCTGGAACACAATGGGGAGCCCTTCAGGAAGCGATGTTCGCTCTGGCTCGTAATGTAGAGCAAAAATTGAGTAATTTGAGCTCGTTGGGTTTGTCCCTGGCAAAACCCGGGAAGCCTGCCTCAGCTCTTTTTTTAACACTCGGATCAAAAAAAGTCTCAGGACCCGTCGTAGCAAAGGGCTCGAAAACCGATGAGAGAAAAAGTCGTCCGACGCTCCACTCCCGCGGCTGAAAATCATCTCAACCGTCCGGAATATTGAAATCACTCTTCGACCGAGAAGACTTGCGGACTCATCATTACTTTTTTGCAGTTGCATATACGTCGGATCCTGCGCGAGACCGAGCGCCTTTAGTTTCTGCCGAGCCTTTTCAACAAGGTTGACGGAGAGTTTTGACTGCACGTCAGGTTCAAGCAATCGAGAGTGCCCATCGGCAACGAGGTGCGGAAACACAACAGGCGCAATCGGGCAGGGTTGAAAATGCAACACTGGAATTTTCAAAAAGTTTGCGACATTCGCCGCAACATAGGGCAAAAAGAGGTGGGGACTTACCGGAAAGACAAGGAGTATTGGCTTGCGGCGTTCAAGCAAACGGATTGCATCGAGCACCGCTCGTTGAAGCACAACTTCTCTTTCGAGCATTCGGAACGTACCTGAAAAGTCCAATCGATTCATGAGCTTTATCGCGACGGTTCGGAACGTTTCGAATTCTTTCGAAGAAATGAACTCGCTGTATTTTGATAAGTTTTTTGCCGAAAAACGGCCTGGTGAGCTTGCGCCAGTTAGCGTCTTATGAAACTCGATTCCATGACGTTCTTCCTTGGACTGGGCTCCTCCAAGTCCCGAAAAAACCCACGCACCAAGAGACAGTGGCAGGTCACGCTCTTCAATTAACGCGCCAACTCGAAGGGCGAGAGAGCCCAGTTCTTCGGTATCCATACCACAAAGCAAAACTTGCAATTTTTGACCTAGGTGTTTTGGCGGCAAAACGGTGAGTGAAACGCTATCCGGCTGACTGTTCAAGAATACTTCCCTTCAATCCTCGTCGAGTAGATCCGTGTCTCGGAGGTGGCGCTAGAGTTTCGAACATGTTGGCGATATGGAGTCCCTGATGAAAAAGCCGGTAGTGCCCTTCGTTCGGAAATTACTTTCATATCGAAACGTCCGTTTGAAACGCGCTGAACGAATCTCGACAGCGCGATTTCCGGTGCTTTGGAATTTTTTCGAAGCGGAAATTGAAGTGCGTGCACCGAATGAAGATGCGAGAACAACTATGCCACGGAGAAACTTCCCTGCACTCGGAGCCCGCCAAATTCGACATGTTCAGGTCACGGCTAACCGTCGTTGCTCCGGCATCATCCACAAGACAAAATTTCTAATCCCTCAATCCGCCCCACAAGGACCCTGGAATCTCAGGGTTGGGAAACCAGTAACGGGCGGAATTACCTGGCAAAAAGGCGCGATGATTCTCATTGACACAGGCATCGGCAGAGGGACACTCGAGAGAGGAATCTTTGTGGGGACCTGGTCGCCACACAATTGGTTCCATTGGACAATCGACATTCTGCCCTCTGTCTGGCTTTCGACCAAACTCCCTGCCGCCTTTGATGACTACCCTATACTCCTCCCTCCTAATTCACTTCAAAAGGCAACCTGGAGAGAGCCGTTCAACCTAGTCTCTGGCTCGCGCTCTGTCGTGGAACTGTCTGATATGCGGTACACAAACGTGCGAGACCTGATTTGGATAGATAGTCCTACCGCTCCCGGCCCTTTGCCCATCGAAAGGAAGTCAGAACCGCGCTTCAGTGCTCACGGCAGCGCCCTGAACGCATACCGCAGTCACGTGCTATCACAATTAGGAATAGACGAAACCTCGGTCGAGCGGTCACGAAAGATTTTCTTGGCCAGAAGAGATGGGGGTAATCGACCCTACAACCAGGAGGAGCTGATCGAGGTGGCCCAGCAGTTTGATTTCCAACCTGTATTCCTTGAGAACATGCCGCTGAAAGACTCGATCCGAACGATGTTGGAATCGAAGATCGTGGTTGGGCCACACGGCGCTGGGTGGGCGAGCGCTCTTTACTGTCAGGCACGCACCAAAGGTTTTCTTTGGACATGGGAGCAGTCGCGGCACGACAATTGGTTTGCCAACATTGCCGAAGTCCGAAAAATGAGGTTCGAGGCGAGCACACAAATGAAGAAGATCGGATCGCGCTGGCACTTTGACCCTCGGATTCTAAGAAGCTACCTTGAGAAATCAGCCGCAGATTGACAAGTCCTAGAGTAACCCAGCAAAAATCTCGCCGCCGCAAAGGATCCTAGGTTGGAGGTCAAAGTCTTGAGAGTAGCTCACCTGCACAGCCAAAAAATTCGAGGCGGAGCCGAGGTTGCGTGCAATCGGATTTCTTCCGCACTCGGTCGCCTCTCGGGAATATATTCACTAGTAATCCCGGTTAATCCGCTGCCTACCTGTTTTGAAAAATTATTTTCGGCGTGGCGCTATCGCTTCGAGAACATACTTTTTGGGTGGGGGTTTTCCGAAACCCTAACGCCAACTGCTTACTCGCCACGTCTCAATGAGGGTCAATGGGACCTCGTGCATCTGCACTCGCCCTACAACAGCGGATTAACAATTGAAGAAATCGGTCGAATCTCCCGCAGAGTCCCAACAATTTTTACAATCCACGATGCCCGCTGGATTTTGTGGAGTGTTGCACCGCCGCTAGGACAGGATAATGGGTCCAGCTTTTCTGCGTGGGGGAAACGCGCAACAAGGGATCTCGGGTCTAGATTCTTGAGGTTTCGACTACAAATGCTTGTTCGAAAGTTATGGGTTGTCTACCCGAGCACCTGGCTCAAAGACCAGGCTACCGTCGCCGGCCTAAGGAACGAAAAAAGGTCTACCGTAATCCCAAGTCCAGTCGGAACTGCATTTTTTGAGGTTGGGTGCACCAAACAGCGTGCGAAAGTTTCAATAGGAATCAGACCAGACATGCCGATGATTCTATTTGTGGCTTGGAAAGCCTGGAAGAGTCGCGGTGACATGAATAAGGGTTACGACATCTTAGAACAGGCGATACCACTTCTCAGATCGTCCCACGATTTCGAATTCGTAATTCTCGGACATCCTGGTGACTCTGTGCCGAAGCACCTCAATGCACGGTTGTTGTCACCAGACGGAAGCCAAGAGCAAGTCGCACGGATTATGCGTGCCGCTGATTTTGTTGTCGGCCCTTCTAGGCAAGAGGCGCTTGGTCTTGTTGTGCAGGAAGCGCTTGCCACCGGCACTCCTGCTCTTGTATCGGCGTCGACTGGTTACCTCGACGTGGTCGATGACGGCATCACCGGGTACTACTTTGAGCCAGGAAGTCCCGAGGACTTCGTTCGTATGGCTTCGCGGATGCTCGAGGATAGAAACGAGTTAGTTAATATGGGAAAACGAGCCAGGGAAAGAGCACGCGACCGTTGGCACCCCGCTCATGTTGCGGAACAATATTTTCAATTCTACTTGAGAGCTATCCAAGCTTAGGATCCCGATCGAACCAGCCTCCGTGTTTCGGGTAGGAACTGAAGCGCATTGGGATTAAAGAAATTTTCGAGCAAAAATATCCACACGGAACTCTTTTAGAAAAGTCATGATTCTGAGGTCGTTGCACAAGACAGCAGTGAGATAACTTTTCTGGTCTCAGGGGTTATGCTTCCGTCGAAAAGATTGTCAAACACGGATTCAGCTTCTGTCTTTGAAAACCACCCATTCGCGACATTTGGCCATGAATAGAGATTGGACTTGGAGATAACTGCTTGTCTCTCTGCATGAATCGAAGGCAATCCAATTGTCACAGCTGCCGCAATTCTATGGTTACCGCTATATGTCACCCACCGAGACTCAGAATCAGCATTTAGAACCCACACTTTGAAGGGATCAGTCAAGTTGCAAGTTTCGTAGAAGCCTAGTTTTTCTATGGACTTGCAAAGATCGAAGAACTGCCGTCCATGCGATTCGCCCGACGATAGCGACTCGAATTCCATCAACTTTCTGGCGCTGAGCAAGGTCGGGAGTCGATGCCCGTTTTGTCGTCGATTTCGCCGGATTCTCGGGGGCAACCATCTTTTCATTTCATCAGGACTTTTCTCAGACCACGGCCAAACCCAAGCCCACGAAGGAACGGTTGCAAGTGGACCGACTGCGGGTAGCCCGAAGTAGGAGGCTAACGTTTGTTGCCGAAACCACTGTTGATAGATTCCCCACTGAGGCAAGAAGGTTTCGAGAAAATTGTCAAACGATTGATTCTGATCCTTGTAAGATCTTGAAACCATAACCCCGTATGGCCACGAAAAGGTGTTCAGCCCAGAAAATCCCAAGCCTCTAGCCTCGGTTAATGAGATCCGACCTAAACATTCCTCCACCCACCACAGCCTAGTGATTACCATCACACGATTTATTTAGTCGGTTCACACTGATTCAATGGACTGGGACCAATAAAGAGACAAGAGAGTTTCTATGCATCCACAGAAGAAACCAGCCGTTCTTGGAAGTGTGATGTTTGATCGACTGCGGCGAGACCTCGAAGTTCTGTTAAGTTGGCACAAAGACAAACACCACTGGGAGGAACCGCTTGGAGAAGTGTTCGCCTTAAGGGACTCCCAGAAGGGCCAAAAGCTGCTCATAATCGCTAACGGGCCAAGCGCGGAATACCTCCCTGACGGTTTTTCGACGGACTTCAGGAAGTCCGGAGGGAAAGTGATGGCAATGAACTGGGCCCACTTAAATCCGATCGCGTCGGCAGGGCTGGTCGATTACTATGTCTGTGCCGACCGCCGGATGATCGAAAACAATCAGAAGTCTCAGCAACTCCACGCGTTCTTACGCAGCCAACAGGACTTGATCGGGTTCGTACCTGAATTCCGCCTCGAACAATGGCGAAATGCCATAGCCGAGGTGAGTTTTGTGCCCTTCTGCCACTATTACGTTCGGTTCCTTCGACCACCTCACTGGAAGCTCTCTCCGCATAAGCCAAAGGCATTCACTTCCCAGACAGGGCTTCACTCTCTCCAAATGGCAACCTGGATGGGATTCGAACCTATCTTCATAATTGGGTTCGATAATTCACATTTTCAGAACTTCACATTGGACCGAGAAAACTCGATTACTCTGATGCAAACCCACGCCGGTGAGGACCCTGAAGCTTCGAATTTGAAAACCACAGACACCGCAACTTATCTCGAACGACAGGCAGATTTATTCCGAGACTACTGGAGATTCTCTGATTCAAAAATCTTCAACCTTGACGGCGCTTCACTTACCGATGCATTCCAGAAGGTGCCTGCAAATCAAGCACTGAGTCCGACCTAGAAGCAAACTTACAAATGAGGGCACACACATCTATCGCTTGAGGAGGAAATACTTCGTGTGTTCTGGCACATGGGCAACTCGAAAACTCCGAAGTGCTGCCGGTTAGATTTCCCAGGGGTGGGCATAAGTCAAAACTCAATCACTAAAGGTAGGATTTTGCTCGGTCCTTTTTGGACCCGGGATGTGCAACGCGCGAGAGAGAATCTCGGTCTAGTTCTGAAGATTGAACGGCTTCGAAAGGCAATCACTGAAGCTGGCAATCCGCAAGACACTGCCCCCTTGGAGGTGTTCCGAATCTCTGGTTTAGGTTTTTTCTTAAGTCCAGGGAAAGTGCTGGCCGCCGACTTGTCCTCAGGGTCAATTACTACCTATTCCAGGAAACGACAGGCAAAAATTCAGCTAGGCGAGAGTAGCTCGATCCAACCAAGATTTCTCCGTCAAGTTCTTCTGCGAAATACTGGCTCAGAACTCTCACAAAGGTCACCACGTCAAAAGCTCGAGAGGACTGTAGGGTCGTTTCGTGGGCTCCAGCTGGATGATGGCTGATCGGTATTTCCCTCGCCAAATCTGAAGAATATGCAGTGTTTTTTTCCCAGAAGTAAGGTGACCCGTTGAGGTCCACGCCCAAAAGTACAATTTTTCTGAAACCGAGAAGTATCCCAAGGTTAATCATTCGAATCACTGAGGCGCCGGAGTCCAAGAGCACAGAAGGAAACCTTGTATTCACATATGAGAAGTAGTCACTAATGTCATCACGAAGATTGCTCGCCAATCGAGTCGCCGGCCCAATGCGACCATAAAAAGACAAGTTCTCCCTCAGCACAGCCGGGACATTTACTAGCTCGACGAGTTCTCTCTCCGTTCTGGGCTTCAGGACAAGAATCAAAGGGCGACGATTAAGCACATCCTCTCTGGATAAGAGTTCTAGGGCTCTGGAAAGCCCTCGCCCATCTCCAACCTTCGGAACACTCTCTAGCGAGTACATGTCCGGAATGAAATCATGTACGCCCCAGTTGTTAATTCCAACGGAAACCTGTCGGGAAATTTCTTCAAAATTTGCCGGTGTCAAATCCGCAACTGACGCACCGGACCCGAGGACAAAAAATGTATCAGCCGAAGAAGATTTCTTGACTTTATTCCGCAATTCGGATGGAGAAAGTATGCCTACAGACGCAAAATTTGCTTGGCGCAATGTGAAGGATTCTTCCCGTCGCGCCTCCGACTGCATAATCTTTCTCCGGACGGTCCGCAGCCAGACCATTTCCAGAGCAACTCGGGAGGCCCTGGAGAAAAGGCTCGAAGACACTCTCTAACTCTACTAGGCCTTGGAAACTCTGGCCCGCAGGATATGACCCGTGCCGGTCTTGATTTAGAAGTCGATTTATGAAAGATTGGCAGAATACAAGATCGCATGGGTGCATGTGATTGAAGGCTGTGGCGGGACTAAAGTTAGTCCTTCGCTGTATCTGGGCCCAGAAAAACTATTAGGAGCTTCCATGGACTGGCGTGATCGCGCTGAATGCCTGACTGCAGACCCAGAGCTGTTCTTCCCTGTCGGCAACACTGGGCCGGCAGTCGAACAAATCGATCGCGCTAAAGCGGTCTGTTCTGGCTGCCCTGTCACGGAGTACTGCCTGCAGTACGCTCTCGACACCAATCAGGATTCCGGTGTGTGGGGTGGTCTGAGCGAGGACGAGCGCCGCGCACTCAAGCGCCGTGCTGCTCGCGCGAGGCGCGCCTCCTAAACGCTCGGCACGGCCGCGGTGACGTCCTTCTCATGCAGGAACTGCATCGGGACGGAGATAGTCACCTCGGTGCCCTCCCCGTTCAACGTGTGCCAGTCGATGGACCCGCCCAGCTCCCCCTGGACAAGTGTCCGCACAATCTGAGATCCCAAACCGTCTCCCACTTTGCCTTCGGGGAGACCGCCACCGTTGTCGCGAACGGTGACGTTCAGGGTCTCCTCGGTTCTGTGTGACGAGATGACAACTTCGCCGTTGGCTTTCTCCTTCAAACCGTGTTCCACAGCATTGGTCACGAGCTCTGTGAGCACTAGGGCCAGAGGGGTCGCGTATTCGCTCGGCAAAATACCAAACGAGCCCTCGAGCCGTGGCTTCACCACTTGCTGGGATCCCGAGGCCACCTCTGCCACCAACATCAGGACGCGATCGAACACAACGTCAAAATCAACATTTTGGCTCAGACCCTCGGACAAGGTGTCGTGCACAACGGCAATTGCAGCGACTCTCCGCATGGCTTGACTCAGCGCATCCTTTGCCCCTTCGTTGTGGGTGCGCCGTGCTTGAATTCGCAATAACGACGCCACAGTCTGGAGATTGTTTTTGACGCGATGGTGTATCTCGCGAATCGTGGCGTCTTTAGTAATCATTTCCCGCTCACGGAGTCGCACCTGCGTCACATCACGAGTCAAGACAATCGCTCCGAATCGCTTGCCCGCCAAACCCAGGGGAATGGCACGGAGTGTGACGGTCACTCCCCCAGCCTCGATATCGGTTCGCCATGGTGATCGACCTGTGACCACGAGAGGCAACGACTCATCGACAATCAGAGTCCCCTGAAGCATCCGCGCGGTCACTTCCGCCAGCATCGTCTCTTCCAGTTCTTCCTGGAAGCCCATGCGACGAAAGGCTGAGAGCGCATTGGGCGACGCAAAGGTCACACGACCGTGCTGATCGAGTCGAATGAGACCATCAGATGCTCTAGGAGCACCTTGCGCTGGCGCGCTCGGTGTGTCGGGATCTGGGAAATAACCCCCAGAGATCATGCGAAAGAGATCATTTGCACACTCGTTAAAGGTCAGTTCTTGCCGGCTGGGAACACGGGATTCACTGAGATTTGCGTGACGGGTGAGGACCGCAATCACCGAGTCATCAGAGGGAACACCATCTGACCGACGACCCATGCGAATGGGAACAGCGCGAACTTTCGTGGGCGCTTCCTCATATCCATCGGGAAGCTTCGAGTCCACGATGTCACCGGTGGTGAAAGCTTTCGAGACAAGGTCAGCCCATTCGGGACGAATTACACTCTCGACGACATCTCGATAGAACAACGTGGCTGCAGAGGAGGGCCTCAAGTGAGACA
>Ga0255773_10003669_pt1 | contig 13464 bp, 13 predicted proteins | sample 011ome_17_FD_179971 | JGI IMG/M metagenome (GOLD analysis project Ga0255773, IMG submission 179971) | Coastal salt marsh microbial communities from the Groves Creek Marsh, Skidaway Island, Georgia - 011502XT metaG (version 2) | ecosystem: Environmental > Aquatic > Marine > Intertidal zone >...
GACATCGCGGCCGATATGATTGCCAAGGCATTAAAAATCGGTCCGAGTTAAAAAAGCCCCCGAAATTCGGGGACTTTCGATGCAATGGGTTATTCCATTGGTTTAAAGTTGAATTCGCCGCCTTCTTTCAGGCCAGAAGGCCAACGCGATGTGACCGTTTTGGTCCGCGTATAGAATTTGAACGCGTCTGGGCCGTGTTGGTTCAAATCGCCAAAGACCGATTTTTTCCAACCACCGAATGTGTGATACGCCAGTGGTACAGGGATCGGAACGTTGATGCCGACCATGCCAATGTTGATGCGGTTGGCGAAATCGCGTGCTGTGTCACCATCACGGGTAAAGATTGCGGTGCCGTTGCCATATTCATGATCAATCGCCAGATTGATGGCTTCTTCATAGGATTTCGCGCGCACGGTTGACAGAACGGGACCAAAGATTTCTTTTTTGTAGATGTCCATATCTGGCGTGACGTTGTCAAACAGATGTGGGCCAACAAAGAAGCCGTTCTCATATCCTTGCAAGCTAAAATCACGCCCATCCACAACCAAAGTTGCCCCTTGATCGATCCCCGATTGCACGAGGTTTAGGATGTTTTGTTTTGCCGCCGCAGTCACAACAGGGCCATAATCAACATCGTCGCCCGCGGTATATGGGCCGACCTTTAGCTTTTCGATCCGTGGAACCAGTTTTTCGATCAGACGATCCGCTGTTTCGTCGCCCACAGGAACCGCGACCGAAATCGCCATGCAGCGTTCGCCCGCCGCACCGTAACCCGCACCGATCAACGCATCGGCCGCTTGGTCCATGTCTGCGTCTGGCATGATGATCATATGGTTTTTCGCGCCGCCAAAACATTGTACGCGCTTGCCGTTGGAACAACCACGGCCATAGATGTATTCAGCGATTGGGGTGGATCCGACGAAACCAATAGATTGGATAACCTCGTGGTCTAGGATTGCATCCACCGCTTCTTTGTCGCCATTGACGACCTGAAGGATGCCTTTAGGCAGGCCGGCTTCTTCCATCAATTCCGCCAACATCAACGGCACGGATGGATCGCGTTCGGATGGCTTTAGGATAAACGCGTTGCCGCAGGCAATTGCAGGGGCAAACATCCACATCGGGATCATCGCAGGAAAGTTGAACGGTGTGATACCCGCAGTCACGCCAAGCGCCTGTTTCATCGAATACATATCAATGCCGGGACCGGCGCTGTCGGTGAATTCGCCCTTCAACAGTTGTGGGGCACCGATACAATATTCGACAACCTCAAGACCGCGTTGAACGTCACCTTTGGCATCGGGAAAGGTTTTGCCATGTTCGCGCGACAGCGCTTCGGCCAATTTGTCCATATCGCGGTTCAAAAGATCCACGAATTTCATCATCACACGCGCGCGGCGTTGTGGGTTCACCGCCGCCCAAGCAGGTTGCGCAGCCGCAGCGATATCGACAGCCTTTGCAAGCTCTGCCGCGGATGCCAGTGGAACCTTGGCCTGAACCTCGCCTGTTGCTGGGTTGAAGACATCGGCAAAACGGCCGGATGTGCCTTTGACGTGTTCGCCGCCGATATAGTGGGTTAACTCTTGCATGGAATATCCTCCTTGAATTTGGCTGGACCTTACATTTGCAAAAATGTTATGAAAAGGTGTAATATTTCAAAAGCGTCGTGCATTTTTGCAAAGGTTGGATCATGGAATACAGTTGGGACGATGTGCGTGTGTTTTTGGCCGTTGCACGACGCGATACCCTATCAGCGGCGGGGCGGGTGCTGAAAATTGATCCCGCCACTGTCGGACGTCGCATTGCGCGACTTGAAGAGGCGATCGGATCACCGTTATTTGTCAAATCCCCCAATGGATATGCGCTGACCGAAGCTGGCACGCGGCTTATGGCCCATTCAGAACGGGTGGAACAAGCAATCATTGGTTTGAACGAAGACATCTCTGGAACTGCGGGCTCATTATCAGGACAAATCAGGATTGGGGCACCTGATGGATGCGCGAATTTCCTGCTTCCACAGGTCTGTGCGCGGATCGCCGATCAAAACCCGGATTTAGACATTCAAATTGTGGCCTTGCCCCGTGTTGTCAATCTGTCCAAGCGCGAAGCAGATATGGCAATTGCCGTCAGCCCCCCATCGACGGGGCGTTTATCGGTGCAAAAAGTGACCGAGTATCACCTGCATTTGGCGGCCTCAGACAGCTATTTGGAGCGCCATGGGCCAATTTCGTCTTTGTCCGATTTATCGCGGCATCGGATGGTTGGCTATATCGCAGATATGATATTCGACAAGGAATTGGATTACCTGTCTGAATTGGGTATGGATCATGTCAACCTTGCGTCCAATTCGGTGGCCGTACAATTCAACTGGCTGCGCGCAGGGGCAGGGGTGGGGATCGTGCATGATTTTGCCCTGCCATTTGCCCCCAGTATATCGCGTGTCTTGGCGGATCAGTTTCAGTTAAAGCGGAGTTTTTATCTTATCCGTCACGTCGATGATCGGCGTTTGGAGCGTATGAATCGCTTTGCCCAAGCTCTATCGCATGAGTTGAAAAAAGAGGTCGAATATCTGGAAAGCTTTGCTTGACAGAAAATTAAATTACGCGCACCATGTAATTATTGAAATATTATTGCGAGGTGTTGAAATGCTTGTTGCACAAATTCTTCAGTCAAAATCAAGTCAAGGTGTCGTCACGATCACAAGTTCCACAACTGTGTCCGAGGCGGCCAAAACCCTTGCAGATCGAAAATTTGGGTCACTTGTCGTGTCGGATGATGGCAAAAAGGCCGTTGGAATTTTGTCAGAACGTGACATTGTTCGGATCATTGCCAAATCAGGACCATCCGTTTTATCAGATACCGTCGCACCCCATATGACAACCGCTGTGGTGACCTGTTCGAAAAACGCCACAGCCGATCAAATCCTTGCCACCATGACAGAGCGCCGGTTTCGCCACATGCCGGTTGTTGAGAATGGGGAATTGATTGGGCTGATTACTTTGGGGGATGTGGTCAAGTCACGATTGACCGAGTTGGCGATGGAGAAGGACGCGCTTGAAGGCATGATAATGGGATATTAACCCTTGCAATTCCTTGGGTAATATTGTTGCGTGCGTCAAACTTTCGCCGACGGAGACTGTGAAATGCGTATTGGCCTTTATCCCGGAACCTTTGATCCCATCACATTGGGCCATGTAGATATCATTCGTCGTGCATCGATGTTGGTGGATCGTCTTGTGATTGGTGTGGCGATCAATCGTGATAAGGGGCCGCTTTTTTCATTGGAAGAGCGGGTTGAGATGATCGAGCACGAATGTGCCGCGTTGTCCAAGGAAACAGGGGCAGAGATCATCGCGCATCCCTTCGAAAACCTTTTGATCAATTGCGCACAAGATGTCGGTGCACAAGTCATCATACGCGGTCTTAGGGCGGTTGCGGATTTCGAATATGAATATCAGATGGTTGGAATGAATCGCGCAATGGACAGCAGCGTCGAGACAGTGTTTTTGATGGCCGAGGCCCGCCATCAGGCGATTGCATCGAAATTGGTCAAAGAAATCGCGCGCTTAAATGGCGATGTTTCAAAGTTTGTCACGCCCAATGTCCATAGCAAGCTGATGGTGAAATTGGGTAAGACCGGCGGTCTTTGAATTGTGTGGGGCTTGCGCCCCACGCAGTTTTTTTATCCGCCTTTGGCGGATGGCCTGCGGCGCGAGTATTTTTGCAAAAATGAAAGATGGTCTGCTCACCCGATGAGGGTGAGCAAGGATTAGATCATTGCCATGCCGCCATTGACGTGCAATGTCGCGCCTGTGACGTAGCCGGCCTCTTGGCTGGCAAGGTATAAAACGGCGGCAGCGATTTCTGCGGCATCGCCCATACGGCCTGCGGGAACTTGGGTCAGGATTTTCGACTTTTGATCGTCATTCAATTTGTCGGTCATTGCGGTGGTAATAAAGCCAGGTGCAATGGCGTTCACGGTGATGCCGCGGCTTGCGACCTCGTATGCGAGTGATTTGGACATGCCGATCATGCCGGCCTTGGAGGCGGCGTAGTTGCCTTGGCCTGGGTTACCGGTTGTGCCAACCACGGATGAGATGTTCACAATGCGACCCCAACGGGATTTCATCATGCCGCGTAGAACACCGCGGCACAGGCGCATGGTGGCGGTGAGGTTGACATCAAGAACTGAGTTCCATTCGTCGTCGGACATCCGCATGAACAGGTTGTCGCGCGTGATGCCTGCGTTGTTCACCAAAATGTCGACGCTTCCCATGGCTTCGGCGGCGGCTTTTGGCAGGGCTTCGACCGCGTCGGGATCCGAGAGGTTGCAGGTGAGGACATGAACGCGCTCACCGAGTTCAGCTGCCAGCGCGTCCAATGGATCGCGACGCGTGCCTGAAATTGCAACAGTTGCGCCTGCTGCGTGCAAGGCTTTTGCAATTTCGCCGCCGATCCCGCCTGATGCGCCCGTGATCAGTGCGTTTTTTCCAGTTAAATCAAACATTTTATTCTCCTTAGCTCAGGCTTGCGATTGCCGCTGCGACGTCTTCTGGTGTGCTGATGGCGGAACATGTGATGTCTCGGTCGATCCGGCGCACCATGCCTGATAGGGCCTTGCCTGCGCCAATTTCCCATATGTCTGTCACACCTTGGCCTGACATCCATTGTACGGATTCGCGCCAGCGGACCGATCCTGTGACCTGTTCAATCAGAAGGGTGCGGATGGTGTCTGGGTCGCTGATCGCTTGGGCACGGACGTTTGAAACGACGGGAACTGCGGGTGTGGTGATGGTCGTGTCGGCCAAAGCGGCGGCCATTTTTTCGGCTGCGGGTGCCATCAAGGCGCAGTGGAAGGGTGCAGACACGGGCAGCAAGACTGCGCGTTTTGCGCCGCGTGCCTTTGCGATGTCAACCGCACGTTCGACGGCGGCTTTGTGTCCTGATACCACAACTTGGCCGGGGTCATTGTCATTTGCGGCTTGGCAGATTTCGCCTTGGGCCGCTTCATCGGCGACTTGGGTCACAGTGTCATAATCGAGCCCTAACAGGGCCGCCATGGCGCCAACACCCACAGGAACTGCGGCTTGCATGGCTTGGCCACGAAGGCGCAGGAGTTTCGCTGTATCTGACACGCTCATGGCGCCTGCGATGGCAAGGGCCGAGTATTCACCCAAGGAATGGCCTGCGACATAGCTGGCATGTGCGATTGTGAGGCCCTCGGCTTCGAGTGCGCGAAAGGCCGCGAGGGATGTCGCCATCAAAGCGGGCTGCGCGTTTTGGGTGAGGGTAAGGGCCTCAATATCGCCGTCCCAAATCAATGCGCTGAGCTGTTCGCCCAAGGCGTCATCAACCTCTTGAAAAATTGCTTTGGCGGCGGGATAGGCGTCTGCCAGTGCTTTGCCCATACCAATACTTTGCGCGCCTTGTCCGGGACAAACGAATGCTCGTGCCACGTGTCTCTCCTTTAATTGTTTTGTATCAGATACCCATTGAGCGACCCACACGCAATGGTTTTATGGCCTGAGTTTGGTGCGGTCAGGCGGGATCACCGGCTTTTATTTTGCGCGATCGCGTGCCAAGCGGTACACATGCCACGAGGCATGACCAAAAAGCGGCAAGGTCAGAAAAAGACCCACAAACGCAGGGATCATCGCGACAAATGTTAAAACGGCAATGAAGAGCGCCCAGCCGATCATCACCATGAAATTGGTTTGCACCGTTTGAAAGGATGTGATCATTGCTGTCACAAAATCCACCTCGCGGTCCAACAGCAAAGGAAGCGCAATGACAGTGATCATATAGACCAACAGTGAAAAGACCGCGCCCACAGTTGTTCCGACACCCAGCATCATCAATCCGTTGGGGGTAAGGTACACATGAAGCGAACTTGATATATTCGTCATGACCGACAGGCCCAGAAAGAGGGCAAAGATCATATGGCCCAAAAAGAACCAAAACATCAAAATCACAATCACAACCGCAGATATGGAAGGAAGCTGTCGTGTGCGTTGATGAAACACCACGCGCAAGATTTCCGACCACCGCAGGGGAACGCCCAAATCCAACCGATGTGAGACTTCGTACAAACCTACGGCCGCGAAGGGGCCCAAGATGGGGAACCCCGCAATGGCCAGAAATGCCCAATAGGTTTGGCCCGTGCGCGTCGCCACAAAAATCATGAGCCAGCCGATGACGATATAAACCGTGGCAAAGAACATCCCATATAGCGGCGCGCTGCGCATATCGGCCCATGCCAATCGAAGAGCCTGCCGCAAGAGAGGCAGATCAATTTTTCCAATCTCAGGAACACCCAAAGGGCGATCGGTGTAGGGCATGGCATCCTCCGTCTTTTTCTGCCAGAGTGCCGCCGCGCCCAGTGTAAATCAAGCGGCGAATGATCGCAGGACGCTAGGCGGTGGGTTTGATATCGCTATAGGGGTGCGCCATGTGCCACGACTGCGCCATGCCCAACAGCTTTGCGTCTGCTCCGCGTGCACCAATGAGTTGCAGTCCCGCAGGCAAGCCAGAGGATCCAAATCCAATGGGCAGGTTCACAACAGGCAAACCAATCAGACCCGCTGGAATAACAACCTGCATCCATCTGTGATAGGTGTCCATCGTAACGCCTGCGATTTCGCTTGGATGCACCAAATTCACGTCAAAGGGCCAACATTGTGCAGATGGCAAGATCAGCGCGTCATACTCCGAAAATAGGCTTGCTGCCTTTGCAAACCACTGCGAGCGCACCAAAGATGCCGCATGGATCTGCGCCCCTGTCATAGCAAGACCGTTTTCGATTTCCCACAGTGCCGCGGGCTTTAACAGGGAGCGCTTGGTCTCGTCGTGATAAAAGACCGACAAGCTGGACGCGACAGACCAGTGGCGCAATTGGATCCAGCTGTCCCATAACGCTTTCATGTTAAAGGGTGGGCTGATGCGATCAACCTGAGCGCCCAGTGCGGCAAGATCGTTTACCGCTGTTTCGGTAATGTCCAAAATGCCATCCTGATATGGCAAGCCCCAATCGCCAAGATACGCGATCTTGGCCGATTTCAATGAATATTCACGCATGTCTTGCGCGAAATCTTGTGCCATGCGGCCGTGCGGCTGTCGTGGATCTGGCCCTGCTTGGACGGACAGCAGTATCGCCAAATCTGTCGGCGTGCGCGCCATTGGGCCGTTTGTCGCCATTTGATGCATGAACGTATCGCCCAAGGGTTCAGAGGGCACCAAACCCCAACTGGGGCGCATACCATAGATATTGTTCCATCCTGCGGGATTACGCAGCGATCCCATCATGTCTGACCCGTCAGCGATTGCCGTCATACGGGTTGCAAGCGCGACCGATGCGCCCCCGGATGATCCGCCTGCAGATTTTGTGGCATCATATGCGTTTCCTGTCGCGCCATGGACGGGGTTGAACGTATGACTGCCCAATCCAAATTCAGGCGTGTTTGTTTTTGCAAAAATCACCGCACCCGCGCGGCGCATCCTTTCCACGAACAGATCGTCTTTCGCAGCGGGCGATTTGGGAAAGAGGGGCGATCCCATTGTCGTTGCAAGCCCCTTGGCATTTGCCAGATCTTTGATCGCAAGGGGGATGCCATGCAATGCGCCAGCGCTGTCGCCTGCATCGTCCGCCGCTTGCGCCGCATCCAAACATGCATCCTCATCCAACATCGACACAATGGCATTCACACGTGGATTTTCGCGTTCAATCTGGGCCAAGGTTTCTTGCATTAATTCGCGGGCTGAAATTTGACCTGATTGCAGAAATTTGCGCAGCCCAACGAGATCGTGATCCAATACTGTCATAGTGTCCCCCTGTTTTGATCCGACTATTTAAAATGGGGGCAAGAATGACAAGAGGTTTCGTGTGCTTTCGGGATAATTCATTCCAGTCTGGTGGCCCGCCGATTCCCTTTTAAGTTGACGCGAACGTCAAAGATATGCGTTTTTCTCTATCTTTCTATATGCGAGGTGTCGCAAAATCGGGGGTAATTCACCAATTTTGTCGGTTTTTGTCCAATAAATCGGGAAAGCGTTTGCCAAATAGAAATGTTGTGTTATAGGCGCGGTGACGATCCGTGGGAGACTTGAATTTCCCGACGGGGGTGCCCATTTGATGGTGTGTTATGCAACACCTAGGGGCGACAAGCGCTGTCTCGGGGCCGGGGCGGTAAACGGGCAGATGCCTACAGTAAATGAGGATAACACGATGAGCGACATCGCAGACCGCGTAAAGAAAATTGTAGTTGAGCACCTAGGTGTAGAAGAAGATAAAGTTGTGGAAAACGCATCTTTCATCGACGATCTTGGCGCAGACAGCTTGGACACAGTTGAACTGGTTATGGCGTTCGAAGAAGAATTCGGAATTGAAATTCCTGACGACGCGGCTGAGAACATCCAGTCTTTTGGCGACGCAGTGAAATTCATCTCAGAAGCACAATAAACTGAGATTAGATTTTATGAAAAACCCTCGGTCTATTGGCCGAGGGTTTTTTTATGTTCGACGGACACATAAACGATAGATTTTGTGTGGTTGGTAGATGATGCAACAGCATACAGCGTGTTTTCATCAACCTTGGGTTCAATGGTCTTGCCCCCAGACATAATTTCGCGCTATGTCCAGTGGAAACAGGATTTAACAGGAATAGGGGCACACTATGCGTCGCGTTGTCGTAACAGGTCTTGGTCTTTTGACACCTTTGGCTTGTGGGGTCGAAGAAACTTGGTCACGTCTTTTGGCTGGGGAATCAGGCGCTGGGCCGATCACCCGATTTGATGCTAGCAATGTGGCGACAAAATATGCCTGCGAATTGCCATTGGGCGATGGAAGCAACGGCACCTTCAATGCAGATGACTGGATGGAGCCGAAAGAACAGCGCAAAGTGGATGACTTTATCCTCTACGGTGTCGCGGCTGCAGAACAAGCGGTGCGTGACGCCAATTGGATGCCGGAAGACGAGGAATCGCGCCTGCGCACAGGTGTGATGATCGGGTCAGGGATCGGTGGCTTGCAATCCATTGCCGACACCGCTGTTATGATCAAAGAAAAAGGCGCACGCCGCGTTTCGCCATTCTTTATTCCCGGGGCTCTGATCAACCTCATTTCGGGACATGTTAGCATTCGCTATGGGTTCAAGGGGCCAAACCACGCGGTTGTGACCGCATGTTCCACAGGTGCGCATGCCATTGGCGACGCGGCACGTTTGATCATGACCGATGATGCCGATGTGATGATTGCAGGCGGGGCAGAGGCAGCAATTTGCGAAATCGGAATTGCGGGCTTTAATGCGTGCAAGGCGCTCTCGACCAAGCGCGCGGATGATCCAAAGGCTGCATCGCGCCCCTATGATGCGGATCGTGATGGTTTTGTCATGGGTGAGGGTGCGGGCATCGTTGTGTTGGAAGAATACGAACATGCGAAAGCACGAGGCGCAAAAATTTATGCCGAAGTTTTGGGCTATGGCCTGTCGGGTGACGCCTATCACATCACAGCACCATCCGAGGATGGCGATGGCGGCGAACGCGCGATGCGTGCGGCTTTGGCCAAAGGAAAACTGGATCCGTCGAAATTGGATTACATCAACGCACATGGCACCTCCACGATGGCCGATGTCATTGAATTGGCGGCCGTTGAACGGATGTTGGGCGACGCCGCGTCAAAGGCAACCATGTCTTCAACCAAATCTGCAACCGGGCATCTTTTGGGGGCAGCTGGTGCGATTGAGGCGATCTTTACCATCCTTGCAATCCGAGATCAGGTTGCCCCACCCACAATCAATTTGGACAACCCTGCGGTTGAAACAGCGATTGATTTGGCGCCAAACGTGAAACGCGAACGCGAAATAAACTATGCCTTGTCAAATTCGTTTGGTTTTGGCGGCACGAACGCATCGTTGTTGTTGGGTAAGGTTTCGTAATGTGGCGCAGCCTTGCCTCGAATGCATTAACGTTTCTTATTTTGATGCTTCTTGCGATTGGGGTCGCGGGCATTTGGGGTAAGACCCAATACACCAAAGAAGGACCCTTGTCCGAAGCGACGTGTATGCGTGTTGCGCCTGGATCAAAGTTCCGCTCCATCGCGGATGATTTGGCTGCACGAGGCGTGGTTGCGAACGCATCCTTTATGCGGATTGGTGCAGAATACGAAGGCAAGTCCAACAAGTTGAAAGCAGGCAGCTTTTTGATCCCGCAAGGGGCGTCAATGGCCGAAATTACCGACATCTTGACCCGTGGTGGCGCGAATACCTGTGGAACCGAAGTTGTGTACCGTATCGGGATTGCCTCAACCACGGTCGAGCTGCGCGAAATGGACCCGGCAACAGAACGCACCGAGGAAAAATTACGCTTTACCTTGGGTGATGACGTTCCCGAAGGCTTTGCCGAGACTGCGCAACGTGACGACACGCGTCATCGCATCGCAATGGCCGAAGGTGTGACAAGCTGGCAAGTGGTTCAAGCGCTCAAAGGCATTCCAGTTCTGACAGGTGACGTCGCCGACATCCCGCCAGAGGGGTTGCTTGCGCCCTTTAGCTACGAACTTTCGGACGGTGAAAGTCGTAACGCCGTTTTGGATCGTATGATTGCAAAGCAGGCGGGGTACTTGGATGCAGCGTGGGACAATCGCGCGGCTGATTTGCCTGTTGAAACCAAGCAAGAGGCGCTGATCCTTGCGTCCATTATCGAAAAAGAAACCTCGGTTCCTGACGAACGTGGGCTTGTCGCATCTGTCTTCGTGAACCGTCTAAAGCGCGATATGCCGCTGCAAACAGACCCGACGGTGATCTATGGTCTGACCAAAGGGCAGGGCATCTTGGGGCGTGGTTTGCGCCAAAGCGAATTGAAAAAAGACACGCCTTGGAACACATATGTTCACAAAGGTCTGCCGCCCACACCCATCGCCAATCCTGGTCGTGCCGCGATTGAGGCGGCGGTCAATCCTGATGCGTCAAAGTTCATCTTTTTCGTGGCCGATGGAACCGGCGGGCACGCGTTTGCGGAAACCTTGGCCGAACACAACGCAAATGTTGCGAAGTGGCGCAAGATTGAGGCAGAGCGTTCCAACAATTGATCGTGATTGGCGCGCGTGTCGCCCTTCAACGCCCTCTGTATCTTTGGTGTTTTGAGAACTGAATTAAAGTAACTGACGTGTTCGCCGAACCGTCAGTTATTTTTTTATCCGTGCGACGCACGTTGCAAAATGTTGAATTTCTGTACTTTTCCAAAAATATTGCCATCTTTGACATCGCTGGACGCGACCGCGTTTGGACAGGGGTTCGAGCGAAAGGAACCTGAGAACCGATGGTATTAATCACCCCAGAGGACGATACAGACCACTTTTCAGAAGAGTTTGAAAGAGTTCACAAACAACTGCGAAGTTTTCTGACCTGCATAGAAGACCTACAACAAAGGGTACAAACTGGGGAAGGCGTAAAAGAAACCGAAGTCCGCAAGCTGTTCCAAGATCTAAGGGGGTGGCTAAAGCTGGCTCATGATGCGGAGAAATTAGTTGCAGAGCGAAACCGAGAAAAACTTGGCATCAAATACGACTATGGACTCGATCTGCGGGCCGCACACGATCAGATCGGGTGCCGCTTGGATCGCCTCCGCAGATGTTGCGGTCAAGGAAAGATTCCTAAATGACCTTTCCGAGGGAGAGCTTATGGCTCTCCCGTTTTTGTTCGAATTTTGGGCGATGGATCATCAATTACCCCCCAGTGGGGATTGGCGCACGTGGGTCATTCTGGGTGGTCGCGGTGCGGGTAAAACCCGTGCTGGTGCCGAATGGGTGCGGTCCCAAGTCGAAGGGGCGCGACCACTTGACAAAGGTCGCGCGCGGCGGTTGGCCCTTGTTGCGGAAACCTTGGATCAGGCACGCGATGTGATGATCTTTGGCGACAGTGGCATCATGGCGTGTTCGCCCCCTGATCGTCGGCCGATATGGGAATCCACGCGCCGTCGCTTGGTTTGGCCAAATGGGGCAACGGCGCAAATCTTTTCCGCCCATGATCCCGAAAGCCTGCGCGGCCCACAATTTGACGGGGCATGGTGTGATGAATTGGCCAAGTGGCGCAATGCCCAATCGGCATGGGATATGCTGCAATTTTCGCTTCGTTTGGGGGATGATCCGCGCCAATGTGTGACGACGACACCACGCAATGTGCCGGTTTTAAAAACACTTTTGGCGGCCCCGTCCACGGTTTCAACCCATGCGCCGACATCGGCCAATCGCGCCAATTTGGCCGATAGCTTTTTGGCAGAGGTCACAGCGCGCTATGCTGGCACGCGATTGGGTCGGCAAGAGTTGGACGGTGTTTTGGTTGACGGCATTGATGGTGCCTTGTGGCGTGATGCGGATTTCGCAACAACGCAGGTTGATACCGCGCCCGAGCTTGATCGCATTGTCGTTGCGGTTGACCCGCCCGTCACCGGGCATAAAAAATCCGATAGCTGCGGGATTGTCGTGGCAGGCGTCACCTTGCGTGGTGATCCACAAAACTGGCGCGCCTATGTCTTGGCAGATTACACGATCCAAGGACAGTCCCCGACAACTTGGGCGAATATTGCGGTTCAGGCCTATCATGATTGGCGCGCGGATCGCATTGTGGCCGAGGTCAATCAAGGTGGTGATTTGGTCGAAGCCGTCTTGCGGCAGATTGATCCAACAGTGTCTTATCGTGCGGTGCGCGCATCGCGTGGAAAATCAGCCCGCGCAGAACCGGTTGCTGCGCTGTATGAACAGGGGCGCGTCTTTCATCTGCGCGGTTTGGCCGAGCTTGAAGATCAGATGTGCCAAATGACACCTCAGGGATATTTTGGGGCCGGTTCGCCAGATCGGGTTGATGCCCTAGTTTGGGCGCTGAGTGATCTCATGTTGACCCCGTCTTCTGTGGCGCGTCCACGTTTTCGGGTGCTGTAGGATGGGGTGATTTGGCGGTATGCGATTGTATTCTGTAAATATCAGATATTAAACAATTTCTTCCTTTACGACGCAGGGCAATCGGTTTATTTTCGAACCTAAGTTTCAAAAAGGACCACAGGATGCCCCTGATCCAAGATCACCCCATGCGTTACAAGCTGTCGAATGAATTGCATGCGCGGCCTTTTCCGTCATTCAAAGCACCTGGAACGGTTGCCTATCTTGCGATTAAAGAGCCAGAGAACGCCATGGCGCGGGATCGTGATCAGGAACGCAATGATTTGATCGCGCTTTTGGATCGGTATGGTGCACCGCATCCCCAACCAGGGGCGACGCATTTCTTTGGTGACTTGGGTCGGCATAGATTGAAGTGGGAACAGCACACGGAATTCGTGACATATACGCTGTTTTCCAATGACTTACCCGAACGTGCGTTTGACGGTTCGGTTTTTGATGCCTTTCCCAAAGATTGGTTGGACAGCCTGCATGGCACCTGCATCACGTCGGCGTCTATTCGGTTGGAAACGATGTCGTCT
>Ga0255773_10003679_pt1 | contig 13441 bp, 16 predicted proteins | sample 011ome_17_FD_179971 | JGI IMG/M metagenome (GOLD analysis project Ga0255773, IMG submission 179971) | Coastal salt marsh microbial communities from the Groves Creek Marsh, Skidaway Island, Georgia - 011502XT metaG (version 2) | ecosystem: Environmental > Aquatic > Marine > Intertidal zone >...
TCATTGAAAAAATTTGTTGGTAGAAATTCATACTTGATACGGTAATCATCTAAAAATTCTATTCTCTTAAATCCTCCCACTCCACATCCATAAGGATCTTGATACCCACAGAAAGGATTGAATTCTATTTCAAGTTGATGAGCCAGTTTACAGATGTCCGTCTCTGTCATTTCTTCTCCATGAAACAAACAGCAGGCTTTAATCAAACTAATAATATAAGATGATGAGGATGCCAGACCACTCCCCTGTGAATATGCATCACTAGTAAGTAAAACATGAACGGGTGGCATATCAAAGTGATCTAGAACTACTCTCACTACATCGTTTTGTATTTCATCAACAGATGAAACCTCCTCTCTTCTAGAGTAATTAATAATGTATTTGTGCTCTTTTTTATTGAGTCCAAACTTATCTTGACTAAGAGTTACATAAGTTTTTAAATCGCAGGTAAAACTAATGACGGATCCATATCCATATTGTCTAACAAAAAATGGATTATCGGTTGATCCGCCAAACAAAGATATTCTAAGAGGGCATGATGATATGATCATTAAATTGATTCTATAATTTTTTTATACTTCTTGATGATGTTTCCCCAATCAAAATTATTATAACAATACTCTCTAATCTCTTTTCTCATTGTCAAAGAGATCTTTCTATTCTCTTTAATTTTTTCATCAATATATTCAACATCATCAATACGATCATCTGGAATGACAGTTATGAAAGGTTTTGTTAGATCTAAGTTGGCAGTGCTCTGTTCAGAGATAACCAAACCTAAACCAGCTGCCATACCTTCCAAACAAACAAAGGGATGTGCTTCTCCTGAACTCAGCAGAACCATGTTAGCATACGCTGTCAGGTTTTCCATGATGTCCTCTTTAGTTTGTTCGCCAAAGTAACATGGGTCTGATTGATCAAATGAAGGATCAGAACAATTACCAATGAAGTCTATGTTCAGATTGTGCTTCTGCAAATATGCCTGACGTTTCCTAGGTTCAATCTTACCAACAACAATTGATCGGTCAGGATTGGCAACATCCTCAACATCCATGGAATACATTTCAGTATCAATTCCACAGGGTAGAACTGATATATCATCTGCTGGAATGTCTCTATCAATAAATGCATCCTTGATCCTATCTGATAGGGAGACAATATGACTACCTGTGCCTTTCAGAAGATCATAGAGAAAAACATATTGAGGTTCTGGATCTTCAAGATAAGGATAATGACTTGTGATCATCTGCTTTCTACACTTTAGATATGGCATGATGTTTGCATACTGATCATAATGCAAATGCACAGCATCAAAGTCTTGCTCATTTAGAGTAGAGATAATCTCATTAAGATTTTTAGTATTAACAATGACTGGTTCATCTCCAACCTTTTTTAGTTGAAGATAAAAATTCCATATGAGATGTTCTACACCACCCCAACCCTCAGGTGGAATCGGCATGATGCCTGGTCCAATCAATGCGATTTTCATGAAGACAACTCCGTAAAAATATCCATGTGTTTCCAATTAGTGCGAGAGTATAAAGTAAACTCATCAGGGTATTTTTTAATCAAATACCCCAAGGCAATCTGCTCATTATTCACATTACCCTTTTCAATCATTTCATTAAGGAAAATATCTTCTACCATTTCTGAAATCTTTGGAATGACACTCTTATGTCCACCAAACATAGATCCTAGAACATAAGATCTATTATCATAGAGATAACTAAGAGGGAGTTCACTTGCCTTGAACAAATCTGGATAGGAATCGCAATTCATTTGAAGTAGGAAACTCTCACCCATTCCCTCTAATGCCTCTAGAGCATTTTCTCCAGGGTAGTTCTGATCAAGATCAAAGTCGTCAAAGAATCTAGAGCCACCAGCATCCAACCAGAAGAATGTATCAGATCCATGTGGATTCAGAGCAATAGACTCTTCCATCCATTTGAACTTAGAGTATTGAATAACAGAATACATTGCATGATTACACTCAATCCTATCAGGATCTGAGATGTTTTCCTTATATTCTTCAGAATCAAGGATCTCTTGAATCTGATCATGGAGATAAAAATATGGAATATCCTCTGTCTTCTGAACAATAACCTCTGTCGGGATATCTTTACGTCGTTCGTCAATAAACTCCACAAGATCCTCAGTGACAAAGAGAACCATTGCTGTTTTCAATTTCAGAAAGATATCAAACCACTTAAGGTATTCTTCCCAGGACCTACCATCCATGTTCTCTCTTTTAATATTAAAAAGAGCAGAAACAATAGTGACTTTATTACTCATAAACCTTCCTCATAAATTTTCAACAGAGAAGTAGCACGATTAATGTATGTGTGATTCTCTTTTACATACTGCATACCTTTACGGATCAACTCAAAGTTTTTCCGATTTGCCATACCATCATGAAATAGTTGAGCAGGATCAGGATTGTAGATCATGTTACCATCCATCTCTTGATAGATCTGCTCTGAGTTAGTCAATCCAAGATGACCATAACTGATATTCTTGAACACACGACATGTCACTACACGGGTCTCTACATGCCACTTAGCACGAATATCAATGCCAAGCATTGAGCGACGAGTCAACTCCATCACCTCTTCAAATGACAGAGGATTCTGCCATACATCATTGTAGTGGAAGTCTAAACCATTTTCTGAACACTCTCGAATAAATGGTTGCCAGTTTGACCAGTTTTCTGCTTGCCCAGCCTGTGATATCGTTCCGCAGAACCAGATAGCATTTTCTCTTTCACGATACATTTCATCAAAATCTATCTCATCGGGCAGAAGGTCAGTTGCCCAACTAATATACATCTTATCCCGATCGGGCATCTGAGTATCTACATAATCATTCTTGAAGTGAATCAATCCCTCTTGCTTTGGTTCAAACCAAACACTCGGACCCATTGACTTACACTTACTTGCATCAAAAGAAAAATCATAGATATGATCCTTGCAATTCTTTGCCGTCAAACGGACATCAATTAGTCTCTTTGCTCCATCAAACTTCCTAGGATCAGGAAGATACATCATAAAGTAAGTGCTTGTATCATTGATGGGGATATGTTTTGCTCCACTATCTCCCTCACCAATAAAAATACAATTAGAAAAATCAAAATCTTTATCTGGTTCCTCATCAGGGAACCAGTAAGTTTCGTAACCTAACCTTTTAAATGCTTTATAGTATCCCTGATTAGAATATGAATGAGTGTGCGTTCCAAGGGGATGTCCCCAAATCACAACCTTTGGTTTCATATGAAAAATAATTATTTGTTTCAATCATAGTATATATTGACTCTCGCGTCAACGATTCAATGGAATTTTGCCCATCTTAATTTGTTCTCTCCAGTGATTCAAAAGGTCTTGAAACATTTGCACCGTAGGTATTTCAGGTTTCCAATCGATTACACTCTTAATCTTTGTATTGTCAAACATCTGATAGTCTGCATCAATAGGTCGCAGACGATTTACATCAGTTTTGACTTCAATATCTTTTCTCGTACTAAAACTCAGCAGCAGTTTAACAACCTCTTCCAAGTTATATGCTTCGTCACCAGCAATATTGAAGTGTTCTCCAGGTTCAATCCGACCCTCAGCACTAGCCTCAAGCAATAAGAAATATGCTCTCACTGCATCTCGTGCATCTTGAAATGTTCTAGTGCTGGATAGATTTCCAACATATACAAAGGGTTCCTGATACCCCGCTTCAATCAGAGCAATTTGTTTTGCCACTGTGCTCTCAAAGAAAACATCACTCCTTCTAGGTCCAGTGTGTGTCCCCATGCGAGTCATAAATGTTTTCATCCCATATGCCTCACCATAGAACTTTCCTAGGTGATCTGTGCCTATCTTACTGATGCTATAAGGACTTGCTCCGTGCATCGGAGTATCCTCATCCAATACAACTCCTGTTGGTGTTTTACCATAGACCTCACTAGATGAACAGACATGAACTACAGGATCATATTTTAGGGTTTGACGAATGGCCTCAAGCAAGTTTGCAGTACCAATAATGTTTGTCTGTAGGGTTTCGATCGGAATATCAAATGATGTCTTCGGATATGATTGTGCTGCAAGGTGAGAGATATAATCAGGTCTCACCTCTTCAATCATCCTCTTCACAGACATACCATCATTCAAATCTGCATAGTAAAGAGAGATGCGATCTTTCTTATTAATGCGATCAGTCAGATGATAGATGTTATCAAGTGGTTCTTGCCACCGCATCATACCGATTACATCATAATCAGTGTTATTGAGAATATAATCCGCTAATTGAGAACCAACCTGCCCTGTGATTCCTGTGATCAATACCTTTTTCATACTTCAAACTCCATGCGAATTGCCTCTCTTAACGTTCTTTGTGGTCTACCAAGGACACTAGCAAGAGGATTTGAGATCATCGATACTGTACAAGGTCTATCTTGATAGAATTTTTCAGGCGGTCTGACAATCTCAATTTGAAGAGAGGGGAACACTTCTTCTTTTAGAATCTGAGCAAATTCAGATCTACAAATAGTTTCTGGACCACCACAATTGATAAACTGAGGACCCTCCCAGTTTCTAGAAAGGCTCAGTATAGCATCAACCGTATCATCACGATGGATGACTGACCTCTCAAAGGGAGAGAATACTTCTGCTACCTCATCATTCAATGCACACTTCTCTAGATATGATGTAAATCTATCTTCTTTAAAGAAGTTGAATGACGACCTTAGCACTTTGACATCAGGACTTCCTCTGAAATATTCCTCAACCTCAGACTTCATTTCACCATAGACACCAATTGGATCTTTGCGCCACTGCTCATCAAATTGGTTGTCAATATTACCATAAACTGCATCACTAGAGAGAAATATTACCTTTGCACCCTTCTCTGTAGATCTTTCAATAAACTCAATCGTTTTGGTTACATTAACCTTTCTAGCCAACTCAGGATTTTTAGCACATACACTTGGTTCAGAGATTGCAGCACAAAATGCAATCACATCATCATGATTAAGAGCGTCAAAATCATACTCTAGTTCATCCTTATCAAGACGTGTGGCAATCGCTTCCACATCATTGTGCCAAACATCAAGTGATTTTTCTAAAAGTCTTTTACCAACATTACCAGTGGCACCAATAATTTTTAACATACCCAATCTTTAAATGTTTGTAATCTTTCAGGAGTTCCAATATCAAATCTTTTTGTATTAAGAATTTTGTAAGATAATTCCATCTCTGGTAATATATCATACTCCATACTAATTGGCAACTTGTCTGGTATTTCTATATCATCCCTATACAATTTGTAAATACCAAGACTTACTAATTCCTTACCATGAGCATTGGGATTCTTTTCCACAAAGAACTTTACTCTCCCACTCTCTCCGCGAATGTATCCGACATCATGAGTCACTTCCTCCTCTGCGACAAAGATAGTTGACTCATCACAATCTAAATTTAATTCACCCGAAAAGAAAGTATCTCCATTCATTACATAAAAAGACTCAGGCAGATCTACCTTTGGAAGGAATCCACCAGTCCCAGATGGAGATCCTTCATTGAAAACTTCAACGCCGTATTTCTCATATATTTTAAAGTGATCATAGTTAAGATCAGAACACACTAAAGTAATGTCAAATCCTGATAGATTATCTAAAACATAATCAAGAAACGATTGGTGTTGAATATCAACCAAGGGTTTTGGTCTACCGTTGGTAACAGATGCCAATCTTGTTCCACGGCCTCCTACCAGTAGGTATAACTTAGTCCCCTTTGATAACTCTGTAACTATCATCTTCAAAGTGTTGTGTAGAAAATTCAAATAATTCAGATGCTTCGACCGCTACCATCTGATGTCTCAGTCCTCTATAAATGTGAAATTTATCGCCAGGTTCAAGGACAATATTTGTTGCAGTGTTAAGATCATCAGAGTCTCCATAGAAAAGGAGAATCTTTCCTGACTGGAGATAAAATGTTTCGTCTTTGAGTTTGTGATAATGCCAAGAGCATCTTTTATTTTTCTCAAAGAAAAGTAGTTTACCACAATACTCATCAGTATTGACTATCCATTTTTCATATCCCCATCCCTTAGGATGAAGTTCTACGGTCTCCATACGTCAACTCCATGCTTAACGAACTTAAACGGAACGACTCTACCAATATCTCTTTCTTTAAGCGCACTAATAAGTTGATGTCTCCTTTCAAAATCAGTGAAAAGAATCATATGTCCACCACCCCCAGCACCAGATATTTTAGCAGCCTTTGCTCCGTTTTGCAAAGAAAACTCATAAGCATCTAATAGTTCAGGAGACGCAACATCTTTATTAGTCTTGATTTTATTCTTCCAATAAGTATTCATTGTTTCAGAAATCTTATCTACATCACCCAAAAGAAGACTTCTTTTGTATTCAATACATGCCTCTTTAATTTTATGAGTTGCTTGAATGACTTCTTCATTATCAGATAGATTTTTAGATGTCAATTCGATAACCCGCGCATCTCTACGTGGTTTACCAACATAGTATAATACAGTATTTAACTCCATCATATTTTGAGTTTTATAATTCAATCTAAGAGGATTAATAATACTTCTTCCATCAGTCAGGAACTCCATAAAATTAAATCCACCAAATGCAGCAGCAAATTGATCTTGCTTACCACCTGGCAGGTCACATATATTTCTTTCAATTGTTATGGCATCCTCTGCAATATCATACTCTCCTTTAGGGAGACCATAATACTCTGTGATAGCAGAGACTAATGCAACTACAAGAGCACTAGAACTTCCTAATCCACTACCAGGAGGTGCCTCAACATAAGTTGTAATTTTAACAGGTTTCCTTTCTATATTAGCAGTAAGATATTGATAGGTGTTAATAAGGAGTTTTAATTTAGAGTCAACATACTCTCCTTGCATGAATTTCTGAGAATAAAAATCATATTTCTCAGTCACTCCTAAATCAATACTTTTGAAAACCCAGTGAGTATCTCTGCAATTACACTCATAAGGTTCTATTTTACAATATGCATATTGATCTATTGTGGCATTCAAAACAAATCCACCATGCTTACTCCAGTATGGTTGTAAATCTGTTCCTCCACCTGCCAGGGCTAAGCGTAATGGTGCTTTAGAAAATATCGCAGTCATCTTTTAATAAGGGAAGGATAATCAGTGCAGATACCAAAAGGTATTTTGTTTGTGAGATTAAATGATTTTAATTTTTCCTCACCAATGAGAGGGACAATGCTCATCTCATTAAATATATCTAGGTTTGCATTCTCACCATGTAACCATATCTTACCATTAGTAGTAAAAACAAATGGATCATCTGAATGACAGAATGATTGAAAATTAAAACAAGTCTTTGCTGCCTCTACATTCTTGCAATGAATCCAGAGATTATCCTGTCTTTTGAAAATCCAACTCCAAGTTACCTCATATTGTGGTTCATCGTGTCCCAACCACAATATGCTATCAATTGACCAGACATCAATCTCTACATCATACCCCTTACTAATAGCAAAGTCAATATAAGTTGGATCGTTTTCTAAATCCGCAGAAGGTCCATCAATGTTACCCCGATGAGATATAATTTTCATGATTAAAATCTTGGAAGAGTAACAGGAATAGGATGCCTAAGCATGGGAATACCAAGGGTTTCTAACAATTCAACGTGAACAAGTTCTATACACCATGTTCCTTCTCTACTGCACTTGGTTTGAAGCATTAGATACCTCAGTAGCGGGAACACACCCATGAATCCTTCCATGGCTTCTGGTCCACCAAAGTTAAACCAGTCATTTATGAATGGCGGAGGTGCCTGAAGAGAAGTAAAATGAACTGCATTGGGTTCAAAATTTTCATAAGGGATTGGTGTGTGAATAACACTATCCGTTCTACACCTAATAATATAATCATACTTTATCTTATTCTCATACTCATAAAGTTTTCGTAATCTATTCACTTCACAAAGACTATAAAAGTATGAGAGACTATTATTGATCTGTCTTTTTTGATAGTCAGGTTCTTTTTCTAATCCGCCTGCCCAATATTTCTTTTCAGATAATTCAAAGTCTACATCAAGATCTGGATCACCAAATGATTTGCTTTTCTCTACATGTAAACTTACTGGTTTGTAGATTTTTTCAAAAGTTTCTATTGCACTATCTTTAATTCTCTGGTGTTCCCATCCACCATCTCCTCCATATTTGTATGGTTTGTTTTTAAGATCGTCATCAAACCACAGATGAGCAAAAACATCAACGTCATAATCTTGAATAACATTAGAAAGAATGCTCTGAGAACACTCCTCAATGAATCTAGGTTGACCAGAAAAACATAGTGCTAATTTCATGCTGGATACTTATCAGAGGGAATAGATGGCCACCTTACAATAATCAATTCAGAGTCTGCAAGAAACTCAACGTCAGAAACTTCATTAGGTTCATAGATCCACATGTCTCCTGCCTTTAAATGTTTACCAGAGACCATGAGTTCTCCAGACACAATGTAATTCAATTCATTAGTAACTTTGTGATAATGAGGGAATGTTTCACATCCTTTCTCATGTTTATGATGTGCAACCTCAAAGAATGGATTCTTGAAAAGAGATGGATCAAAGTCTCCTACAAACCATCCACCACGAAAGTCTTGAATATTTGCTTCAATCACTTCTCCAACTCCTGTATACGGATCTGGTGACGACCACCATCAAAGGTATTAGAAGAACAGATATCAATATACTTGTATAAGACATCATAGTCAACATCCTTTGCAGGAATAGCAAAGAAATTTGCACAGTTGTGACGGATTGCCATTTCCATGGCGAAGTCATCATAGATCAATGCAGACCTAATTCCTTTATACTTGTTGGCACAGATATTCACACCTTGACCTGTACGACAAAATCCGAATCCATAGTCACAGTCACGCTCACCAATAGACTTAACTGCCTGAGCAATGTAATCACGATAGTCACAATCTTTGTTCAGGATAGTTCCAAAGTCAATGTACTCCAAACCATACTGATCTAGGACTTGTTTGAAGGTTTCTTTTGCCTCGAAGCCAGAATGATCAGAACAAATGGCAATAGGTTTATCACCAATACGACGAGTGACATTATCTTTGTAAAAGTGAAATTCATCGGGAGTTCCAAAGACATGCATTTTATCTACAGATTGAGTGAGGATCTTTTTATTATCCTCAATCAGAAGATTATAAAGTGGAGAGATATAGAACTCATTCTTGGTTCTAATATCACGCTCAATCATATCCCGTGCATACTTGCAGAAGTCGGAACCTTTCTTAAATCCATAGATTCCAACACAAGCATTACTACTAATTGCTTTCTTCTCAGCAGTTTCTGTCACATACCCATGATCATCAACCTTGGCATAACTATAGTTTGAAGAATTTGATTTGAATGTCAGAATGAGTCCATCACCATCAAGAGAGTTCATAGTGTGGGGATCAAACACTGGTCTAAATTCAATATCTAAAGTATGAATAACCAGAGGAGCATCGTTATCAATATATTCTTCTGCATAAAGACAACTACATACTGATCCATCAGTGAGTTTGTCAAGGACAACTACCTTGATATCATCACCAAACTTTTTCCGCAGGAGTTCATCCATATGGAAATTATATACCGTCTCATCACGAACTACGAAAATGAGATTGCACCCCTCATAGTTCAAACAATCTAGAGAGATATCAATCAAATGTTTATCTTTGATATTAATTAACTGCTTGGGAACTTTAAACCCCTCCTTAATGAAGCGGCTCCCAAGTCCTGCCATCGGGACAAGGATATTTGGTTTCATATTGAATTCCTAATGATTTCAGTCGTCTTTAAATGAGCAAATTCAATCCAACTACGGATATCTCCTTCGTTCTGTAGTAATTTATGTAGGAAACAGGAGGCAAACGTGTCACCTGCTCCCAACACATTTACACCTTTTAGCATCATTTCTTCTGGTAACTTATAGAAAAACTCTTGATCACCATTGGATACAACGCTACCAGAAGAACTATGCAATATCACCCAACCTTTTGTTGCCTCAGTATACTCTGAGAGATCACCATCAATATCCTCATCTGAGATAAAGAGATAATCTACGAAACTCAGCAAATCTTTTCTTACTGGTTTACCAGGACAAACATCTGCAGTGATAATCCCATCCAGTGTCGGAATAAAATCATGACGTGTCAGTTCATTCAGGTAAATGAGATGATGAACCTTTGCATTAAAGATCTTTGCTTGATATTGTGTCAAACTAAGGTTGACTTTTGAGTATCTCTGAGCAGCAGGTTTATCAATATAGATAAGTGCCTGACCAACATCTATGGGAGAGAGTGCAATATCAAGAGTTGGGTCAATCTCAAGCAGTGCTTTCCAGACATTTGCCATTGATCCTAAACTTTTTCTCTCTTTATTACCCTCTAAGATGGTATCAATGGTCAGATGACCATAGAGTGCAATGTCTTTCATCAGAACTTTTCCTTCAAATCAAGTTCATAGATCTTGTCTATTACTTTATCATAAGGGACAAAAGGAATCAATCCCTTTAGTTCCATTGTATCAAAAAGATGCATAATTACATTCTGGCCACCGTCTGCAGATAGTATATTTGCAGTTTCTCTAACACACCTAGGAGCATTTCTAGGACAATATGCATATTTTACTTTTTGCATAATACCAAGGTCAAAGAGATCGTCACCAACATAAGCAGTTTCTTTCTCTGTGCAGTCATATTGCTTCAAGATATCATCAAGATAGTTTGCTTTGTCACTATGAAAACCTGATCCACGATTAGCAATAACGTGCAGGTTTCTGTTCTCAAGAATGCTGACGTTATATGGATCACCAGTCAAGAACACTACATTGATTCCAATCGCACGGAAGCGTTTGATTGCAGTCCAATCCTTATCACAAAAAGTTTTAAGTTTGACTGTTCCTTCACGATCATAATATTTGATACCGTCTGTCATGACGCCATCAACATCCAGAATTAAAAGTTTAACCATTGTGATATTGTGAATTATTTTTTGCTAAATGGACTATTCTTGGTTCAAACGTGCAGTAAGAAGAGAAACACTCTGGATATGCAAACCCTGGACCAAAAGTGTAAACATCATCTTGATTTTCATTGAAGAATTTGTTTATGTGAGTCTCATCGTGCCAAACCGCGACGATCTCTTCCTCTAAATCAAGATTTGTCCTTTCCATTATAGTGTCCATCATAGCACAAACTTCAGGAACTTTTCCTCCCCACAGACAACCTTGATAGTAAACTTTTGGTTGCACTTTCTCAAGATCCATGTATGCTCTGGATTTAATATTCGTTTCAAATGCTCCAGGCGGTTGATTGTGTGGTGGCATTTGTAAAAAATGACACGGGTGATGAACACCAAATAGAGGTTTGTCTACAAAAAATTCTTCTTCTTTTATTTCATTAACAACCAAAGCATCTGCATCAATGAAAACTAAAAGATCGTGCTCTTCAATTTCTTTGCGTGCTTTATTGAGAATCTCAAATCTCTTCAGTGTGATGAATGGCCAAGGAAGATGCTCCTGATAATACACTGACATATCATCTGGAGTATCATCCAGAGCACCATCCGTAAAAACTAGAATTGTTTTCTCTGTGTTTGGTAGAAAGTATTTTTGAATATTTTCATAATACTTTGGAAGAAAATTTAGATACTTACCTGTGCCAATAAAAGTAATTGCTACCTTCATAATAAAACCCAACTCTCAGGAATAACGTCTTTGGTGTTTAGATGTGCATTTGCTGGACCAAACCACTTTGTTTTTGGGTCTGGAGCAATCACTGTTTTATCTGGATTGTTATTTAAGTATGCTCCCCACCAACTAAAAGTACTATTTGAAATAATATTATCATCACACAGAGATTGTAAACACAGATCATACCAGTGATCCATGTTGTTACTCTCCCATCTACCATCTCTAGTTACAACTTTACCATCTTTAGTTTCTGAGAATCTAAACCTCTCATCAGAGAACATCTCTTGCTCTTTACACCAGGAAATGTCATCAGAAAAAACTAAGATGGTATGATCTGGAAATTTTGAGACTGCTTCTTCAAACCATTGGTCACTAAGGTTATAGTGATTAGCAGAGTTTTGAAGATAATCTCCTCTCCTCAAATGAACTGATGCGGTCTTACCCTCAATATCAGATATGAACTCTTGACATGGTTCTAAAATCTCATCATCAAAAACAAAATCTTTCTGAAGTTCATCCCAAACGTTTAGAAAATACTTATCAGTTTGAAAGAACCCATAGAGAGATGCATTCTCTGGTGGATTGTTAAAGAGTTCCTCATCAAATTCAAATCCCTTCTCCATGACGATTGGACAAGCAACAGGTGCTCCCCGACCATCACGAACATTAGTGTCTCCTAAAAATCCAAAATTTTCAGTAGCAGTTGTCATCTTAAATCCCTGAAATAGTTGCATTTCTTCCTTTTCAGGGATCATATAATCGATATTATTATGTGCAGCGATACCTTTTATCGCTGCGTATTGGAACATTTGATTTGCAAGATATCCAAGCCTACCCAGATGATTAAACGCTAGCATTAATTTCACCCTCAATCCAATCATATGTGATGCGAATACCTTCTTCCAAGGTTTGGGAATAATCCCATCCTAGTTTTTCGCGAATCAAATCATTATTAGAATTACGTCCACGAACACCAAGAGGTGCGTCAAGTTTGTGCATCATGGTAACATCTTTTCCAGCAACCTTAGCAGCAGTTTCTACAAGTTGATTGATAGTAACCATCTCTTCTGAACCAATGTTAACTGGTCCTTGGAAGTTAGATTGCATCAATCGGTAAGTTGCTTCAATGCATTCGTCAATGAACAGGAAGGAGCGAGTTTGTAAGCCATCTCCCCACACCTCGATAGATCCACCTTCCTGTGGGAGGTAAGCGACTTTACGGCAGATTGCAGCTGGTGCTTTCTCTCTTCCACCGTCCCAGGTGCCTTCAGGACCAAAGATGTTATGATAACGGGTAACACAAACAGGAATACCATAGTTTCTATTGTAAGCAAAGTATAGGCGTTCCGAGAATAGTTTCTCCCACCCATATTCTGAGTCTGGTGCTGCTGGGTATGCTGATTCTTCACGGCAATCAGGATTATCGGGGTCTAGTTGGTTATATTCAGGATACATGCAAGCAGATCCTGAGTAAAGAATTTTAGTATTGTTCTTACCTTTTTCTTCATTCATCTTACGTTGACACTCAAGCACGTTCAAATTAATCGTGACTGAGTTATGCATGATGTCAGCATCATTTTCACCAGTAAAGATGAAACCAGCACCGCCCATGTCAGCTGCGAACTGATAGATCTCATCAAATGGTTGGATGTAACGGTAAGGAACAGAGTGATAGAAGTTACCACGATCTCC
>Ga0255773_10003685_pt1 | contig 13427 bp, 17 predicted proteins | sample 011ome_17_FD_179971 | JGI IMG/M metagenome (GOLD analysis project Ga0255773, IMG submission 179971) | Coastal salt marsh microbial communities from the Groves Creek Marsh, Skidaway Island, Georgia - 011502XT metaG (version 2) | ecosystem: Environmental > Aquatic > Marine > Intertidal zone >...
CATCGGTTTCAGCAAGGCCGACATTGTCACGGACGATTCATCCATGATCAAAAATGAGTTGCCCGGTTGGAGATGGATCCAGCAGAATCGCATCAAGATTCACTCGCGAATCTTCATACCTTGTGAAAACAGTTTGGACACCATTCAAATTCAAGACAAAACTTTGGAACCGGACAATAACAAAGAGGTCGTGGAAACACTTCACCAACGAGACCTGTTTAAAACCACCAAGGAAATCATGGACGATGTTCTAACCACCCAAGGCAAGTTTAGGGTGAACGACTACCTCGGTATGCACATGGACGAACCCGGAAATCGCATGGGCATTGTGCAGGAAAATTACATCCACGCCAAGGGAATCACCATGGATGAAGCGTCGGTGATTGCAGACCACCTGGTCGAAGCAGATTATTGGGACACGATGATGTATTCAACTATGTACAACGAACAAATACACGAACAATTTGTTTTGTCTGCGGTGATAAACCCATGTGCCATCATTCAAAACCGCATCCCAGTAAACAAGATGGCGGCAGCCAGAGTGTGGACCAAGGACTTCAATATGCGCCTCAAGAAATCATTGGAAAAACATTGGGTTAGTGCGGATCCAGATACTATGCAAGTTCTACGTCACAAGCCAGAACTCATTCCAGAATACTGCAAAAACTCTAGCGGCATCCATTTCATCAATCAGACATCCATGGGAACAAAGATAAAGAATGATGTCCTGAAGTCCATCAAAGGTGTGTTAAAGGAGAGAGAGCAAGACTTTTTATAACAAGCAACATGAGGCGCCCCTATGCTAGAGATGACGAGTCGGACGATGGAAGCGATGCTGGGATTGGGGGCGATAACTACAACATCGACACAATTGGAAATGATATCATTTTTTCAGGCGAAATCTCTGACGAATCCATGCACGATCTCATCGTTCAGGTCAAGACTCTTGAAAAGAGACTCCTTGGCGTCAGGGAGTACAAACCCAAGATTACGCTTTATGTCAGGAGTGATGGTGGCGACTTCTTTGCTGGTCTGAGCTGCATGGATCATCTCAGGAGACTCAAAGTCAAGTTGATCACTGTCGCAGATGGTTTTTGTGCCAGTGCAGCCACCTTCGTCTTGATGGGTTCCAAGCATCGCAGGATTATGCCTCATGCTCACTTGCTCATCCATCAACTTTCCACAGGTGCCATGGGCAAGTATGAGGAACTCAAGGACGAAATCAAAAATTGTGACAAACTCATGGAGACCTTGCGCAAGATCTACACCCAGTATACACAAATCCCAGAAGACAAATTGAACAAGTTGCTCAAGAAGGACATCTACTTTACTGCCGAAGATTGTGAACGATGGGGGATTGCCAAAAATAATATGTGATATTTACAAATATGAACATGAAGATGAACATGAAGATGCCCAAGCTGTCTCAGCAGGCTATGATCGTCGCCTTCGCTGCCGCCCTCCCGGTGCTGGCCTCGGCCTACAAGATGCGTGTTCTCGATGCCGCCGTCCTGCTCCTGTCAGGCGCGCTCGCGGTCTACAACGTCAACTGCCTCACTGCCGGCAGCTGCAACACCTGGGCGACCGTCGTGTCTGTCTCATTCTTCGTCATGACCATCATGCAGCTCATGGTGCCGCGCGAGGGTCTTGAGGGAGAGGAGGAGATGCCCAAGAAGGAGGAGGAGGTGCTCGTCACCGACAAGGAGGAGGTCACTGAGGTGCCCGCCGAGGTCGAGGAGAAGCCCGCCGCTCCGGCTGCCGAGCCTGCTCCGATGGAGGCTAAGATGCCTGCAGAGGCCAAGCCCGAGAAGGCCATGGCCAAGGCCGCTCCCATCATCACCACCGATGAGGAGTTCGAGCTGCTCAAGGCTCAGCTGATGGCGTAAAGTTCACCGCAGCTTCATAGAGATCAATTCCATGGTCCGCGACGGCACAGCAAGCAAGTGTTGACGCCTCAAGTTGCTCAAGGTCGGGCTTGTAACCATAGGGACTGGTAACGAAACATCCCTTTACGTGTTTGAATCCCCAAGCACGCAAAGGAACCCGAGGGATGGGATCATTCACATCCACGAATCGGAAACTGTTGTCGATCACCGCATCGAATAGCCGACAGAAGTGCCCGCCTCCAACCCGTGGCGATCCGTAGGTCACGCAGTAAGTCTCCACGTCACCCTCGACGTTCTGCTCCACGTCCAGGGCACAGAGCGTCCCGAGTCCGCCACCAAGTGAGTGACCCGTGCAGACCACCTTGGGGTTCGCCATGTACTTGATCGTGTCGATGATAAGCGTGCGACCACTCATGTACTGACCCAGGAAGCCAGCATGAACCCGACACTCATCAGGCAGGAAAGGAGTCTTGACCCTAAAGGTCATCAAGTCCGTGCAGATGTCATTCAATTGGTCTGTCTCGGTTCCACGGAACACCACCCACGTGATGCCGTCTTCAGATTTGATGAAACAGTCCAGACCGGTCTCATCACTGCTGATGGGCTGAAAGCCATCCCGAGACATTTCAGCCTTGTCGTAGGATTTCCTGCAAAGAGATGCACACTTTCTAATGATCTTCCTGGATTCCTCCTTCATCTTTATACTTGGGCGGCATTTTCTTCATCCGAATCTGTCGCTACCTCCGTTTGCTCGCGAAGCCCTTGAAGAGTCTGCGCCACCCGCTGCTCCTCGAACGTCGGTGGGAATACCTCGGGTCCTTCCGAAAAGGATACACTGGACGTCCCAGGCGATGGCGGCGGCACGTCGTAGTTGATGTTCTTGGTGCTGAAGAACCGAGACGCAGCCCGCTTGATTCGCTCCGCCGAACTGACCTGGAACTTCTCATGAGCCTCCTCACTGAAGGGCGTGATCTCGCGGATGTCAAGAATCTCAGGACGCGCGAAACTGTGTGCCTCCTTGGGGAACTTCTTTTCGAACATCTTCAAAATGTCACCTGGAATCGCCGGAGACTGCTCGATCAAACGGTCCATGTCCAACTTAGTCATATTGATAAACTCGTGACCCGTCATCGAACGCTCCTCGGGGGGCAAACTCAACTCCAGACGCATGTGACGCGACATCTTCCCATAGGTCGCAGCGCTGACCCTGTGAGCCTCCATCAACTCGTTGACCTTGAGGAATTGCGCGATGGTCGTGGCTATGGCAGCAATCAAATTAAGTCCACCAATAACCAGCGGTACCGTGGATTGCGCACTCGTGGGAAATGTTCCCTGGGCAAAATTTGCAGTCCCAGTCACCGTTGAAATGATGATGATTGGGATTGTAAAGCGCATACTCATCTTTTTGTATTTGTGATAGGACATGAAGTGAAGATACCGGTAGGTCGCAGCGACTTCTCCCCATATTTTGAGGATGCCTGCCTGCTGTGGGTGCCAATCTGCATCACTTACCATGATTCTCTATCATAACTAACTACTTTCTTCTCATCTGCTCCTCACCCTTGTTAACCGGTCGCTCTACCTGACCGTAACGCGAATCAAGGCAATTCTTCGCATAGGCTTCCCATCGTTCAGCCCATTTGTATTCACCCTGAGATCGCCAGTGGTTGGCATACCTCTCCGCTTCCACTGCCTCGCGGATCTTCTGCGGCGTTGGTGGTGTGTATCGCACCGGGGGTCTTCGCATTTGTCTTCTTTGTCTCCACTTCTTTAAGTGCGTGCTCAATGATATTGTTCTGAATGCACCAGCGAACAAAGTTTAGCTGACCTATCGTGGTCTTGATGACTTCATCGTTCACCTTGAAATCGATACGATCCGTACGACAGAATGGGTCAAATAACTTTTTGCTATACCCTTCCAGCGTTGACTTGTATTCAATGTGAACCGTGAAGATGCGTCCAGATATCTCCTTCTGGTAACTCACATTGTTCTTTTTCGCATAGTTGGTCACGAACCACTCAATGGTCCGAAGAGAAATGCCGTTGATTCGGTGATTAATTATATCCAGTAGTTTTGAACCGTTTTTGGGATCATCGTAAAACCGCTCAAGACTCTGGAGAAGAAGTTTAGATCGTCCTTCCATACTAGTAGTTAGATGCGTTTATTCTTTAAGACCCGAACGAAGGCATGACTCGGTTAGGCAGGCTGGTGCGCCTCGTGTTGTTCGTCATCTGCTCATAAGCCGTAGGTATAGCATGCTTCTCGCAGTATCCACGAAGAACCGCCGGGGTGGAACACTTCTTTTCACGATTGTCCAGGTGACAACACGTGTACATGCACTGATACTTTGCCATCGTCTTGTACATGTCCTGCTTGTAAAGACTTGGATTGTCCATGAGTAGCGCTTTTATGGCATTTTCAATACATTGATCTGCATAGATCTTCATCTTGCGATCCACATTTGTTTGAAGAGCTGAAAATTCACTGGTCAAGTCCATCTTGTGTTTATTCGAGTTATTTTTTTAAATTGGCACAAGTTTCATGTGACCCGCCATGACCGCCGGATCGCAGTAGATTTCAGTCCCGGTCTCACGTAGCTTGATGCAGAATCCCACGTCCTCACTGGTGAACTCGCGCATGCCGTCGAACTCCTTCCATACCGGCCGGAACCACGGATACTCCATCTTTTCGAGCGCCGCCCTGCTCACCAAAAACAATCCCATGCCGGTGTAATCAATCTTCATCAGGTCGACCTTCTGCGTCTTGTGCATCTTCTCAACATCTTCCACAGTCAAAAACTGATATGTCTTGTGCTCCTTGAAATACTCGTCGTCCATGCGCCTCACCACCGTGAAGTGCTTCATGTCCTTCATGCGGTATAGACCACAGATGGCGTCCTTCTTGTGGGACGCGAGACGCTCGACCATCTTGAAACTGAAACGGATGTCCGAGTCAATCCATACAACGTAGTCATAGTCAATATCTCCATTGAATGGCTTCTGGGATGGACCCCTTCCGACGTCCCCACCGAGCAACTTGTTTCGCACGTAGTAGACATTCGGGTCGTAGTCCATCGCCAACACCACTTCCCACTGCGCCGCCCGGGCATCCTCTAGAAATCGTATAATGTCCATCACCACATCGCGAGAAAACGCGTCACCCGGTATGCAAAGCGCGATCTTCATTTAAGGATTTGTCGTGTATTATCTTTAATACTATGGAGCGGGCATGGGAACTCTTCTGGAAGTTGGATCAAAGGGACAAGTTCGTTCACATGGCGAGCCCCGCGGAGTGGGTCGAAAACAAAGACCACTGGACAAAGACCTGGCTCGAATACAAAAATAAAATACCAGGTTTTATGCGACCATTTATGTTCATGAACCCTTTTTCGTTCTACATGGAATATTGCTATAGGATGGTGTCCGAGTCAAACGAAACTCTTCGAATGCCGCTTGTACCTCCGGAGTCTGAGGTACTCTTTGACGGCTGCACCAAAAGTGAGCAAACAGAATCGCGTCCGATACGTCGTGCCATCGAGAACTCGTCTCGGGAATCGTCCCTGGATGACGGTGACGCGCCAGAGCCAGACTTCGTTCCTTTCGGCCCTCATAGTCCAGATGATTCATCGTGAAGTGCGCATGAACCGAATTGGGGCTCACCAGGTGCGCCTTGCGTCGATATTTAAACAAAAGCAGCGACTGTATTTCAAGAAGACCTCCTGGTGGCTGCCGTTCTAGCAGGATGACATCCGCCTTTTCGAAGATCGGGTGGTACTCCTGCATAAAGTGAGCCACCAGGTCAGCCATCTCGTTCGTGTGCGGTATGTCGCACTTGTGGAAATCCACCCGCTTGTGTGGCATTTCGGTTAGATCAACTCTGTGCCACTTTTCTAGTTCAGGGAAATGTCGTGGATGCTCGTCCCACCAAAATTCAACCATGCCAAGGTTCTTCAACCCAATATCGATGGATACAATGTTCATCCATATTAGGTTCTTTAATTTCTTAATTGATAGTAGTGATGAACAAGAGCCTCAAGCAGATGTTCGAGGAGAAGTATGGCATCAGCCTCGGAGAAAGACTGGGCACAGAAAGCAGCTATGGCGTTGTCTACGTGATGCCCCAGAAGTCAAGGATCGTCAAGATCTTTCGCGCCAAGACGGATGACCATGCCAACCGTGAAATTGCCATCAGCACCATCATGGGTGAAAACGGCGTCGGTCCAAAGTTATACAACGCCGGATTGATGGGCGAAAAGTACTACTACATGGTCATGGAACGCATCTCGGGCGACCTCATGTCGATGCCCAGATGGCTGCGTAAAAAGTACGAAGCCCAAATTAACGATCAGATCCGCAAACTCATGGATAAGATGCACAATCTAGGATTCATTCACGGCGACCTCAAGTGGGACAACATCGGCTACAAGAACATGAAGCAGTCGGCGCCCAAGATCTATATCATCGACTTTGGTCTCTCGATCAAATTTCCCAGGGACATCCGAACCAACGTCAATATCGCCGAAGGAATTTCCCGCGCCTATCGCGGCATCGGCTTCAGACCCAGAAATTTCGCCAAGTCTAATGTAAATCTCAACTTTGCCATGCGTCGCGCTCTGGACGAAATCAGGTGGAGTGGCGTCAAACGAACCAAACCGATCTCAGCAGACAACATAATGACCGCTGCACTGAACGTTGTAAACAACAAGCCCGTGAAAGTCAGTATCCCCAAGGATAAACGAGTCCCCAGTCTCCCTTCCAAGAAGATGGTGATGAGTCCTCTGAATCCACCCTACACTGAGTTGTTCAATGGAGGACCGCCGGTGGTACGGGTTCCGCCTCCGAGGAATTATGACCCCTTGACTTTGGCCAACGAACTGAATGAAGTCCTTTCAGTCGCGCTGGATCCCAACTGGAAACCATCGACGCCCAACATTACGTTTGACCCCACCGCCTACCGACCCTACGCGCCACCGACACCTCGGATGCCCAACGCCGTCGCGGAAATGCTGAAAAATGACACCATGGACGTTAATCAAATTCGCAACGTTTCCAAAAACATTGTGAATATGAAGTCTCTTCCGGAGAACAGTACTATTACGGTTAACATCAACAAATTGAAAAATTTTAAAGTTAATATGGCACCCATCATAAGCAATGACGTGGAACTTGAAGATATGATGGACGAACTTATGTTTACCTACCTCGCCCTCTTGAAACTTTCCTACATCAAAACCAGGAAAGGTAAGTTGTCCAAGAAGCAAGCAGAAAATATGGAAGCACTTCGCCGAGGACGCGACAACCTTCGCAAAGCCATCAAGCGTCGGTTTGACAAGTATAACATAAAGAGCGTTGAAATGCTCTAATAAACCATCTTGGTCTCATAAAATTTGTTTGAAAGTTTACTGAAATGAAGATCTTTCTTGTGCTTGTCATAAGTACCTTCGGGACCGATGAACACCACCGTGGAATTTTCATATTCCCGGATGTTTGCTTTCAACTTCTCTGACCAGTTGTTTGTGTCCGATGCCACCCATGGCTGGTAGATGCGAACAAGTGATTGACCTTCATTTAATAATAGTTTAGTTTTAGTGAGATCTTGTGCCTGTGTAAGTTCTGGTGGATACCAATTCGAAACCTGAATAAAATGTTGATCTCCATCAAGTTCAATATAAAGATTTAGTTCAACAATAAAAAAATCGTTACACGAATCATGTCCTGTACCTTTATCTGTATAAACAATCTTTTGAAATATAATTGTATAATCTGGTAATAATTCTAACAGAAAATCGTGCAATTTAGTTTCTGTTTTATTTTTACATTTCGGACATCCGGAACCAAGTTTCATATGACTAAACGCTATTTGATTAAATTTACCATGACCTTTTTTTGGACATATAATTGTAACTTCTGAACGTGCCTTTTTATATTCTGTTTCTGAATAATCGTATATATCTCCATGTACAAGACGACTTCTTTTTATGAATTCAACATTATCGAGTTTCATGCATCCACCACATATTGGACATCCTGCACCTCTTAAATGACTAGCAGGAACTTGCCTAAAATCACCATGTCCTTTTTTTAGACATATTATAGTCACATAATTGCTATTATTTTCGTAATTAACCTTTGAATAATCATATTTGTCGCCGTGTATTTCTTTGGCCTTTGTAATAAATTTATCATTATTTGATCTTTGTTTAATCGAACATGATTCAATTGAACATATGGGACAACCTTGTTTTCTTCCTAAATGATTACCAATAGTTTTTGTAAATTCGCCATGTCCTTCTTTTGGACATATAATTTTAATTTTGTTATTGGCTCCTTCGTAATTAACCTTTGAATAATCATATTTGTCACCGTGTATTTCTTTGGCCTTTTTTATAATTTCTTCGGTGGTTCTTCTCCTATTGTCACCATTTTTATTTACTATTTGCCCTGCACACATACTACAACCACGTCCGAGTAAATGTTTTTGTGGCGTCTGAGTAAAATCACCATGAATGGTACATACTATCATGACGCGAGACCTCGAGTTTTGGTATACAACTTTAGAGTAATCATATCGTTCATTATGAATTTCTTTGGATCTTTTTATAAATTCTTTTGTACCTATAAGAGCATGTTTATTACATTTTGGGCATCCATTTGCACCACTCATATGTGCTGATGCTATTTGCTCAAATAATCCATGACCATCAATTGTGCAAATAATTTTAATCTTTTCTCTATTATTTTTATATTCTGAAAGAGAATAATCAAAACTTTTTTTAGAATGTACTTCTCTTGATCTTTTAATGAATTCGGCTGTAGTTAGAGTAATATTGTTAGAACATGTAGGACAACCATGATTACTTAGATGACTATTTGGCGTTTGATAAAACAACCCATGACCTTTTTTTGGGCATATAATTTTGACTTTAGCACCAGATCCTTCATATTTAACATATGAATAATCATACTTGTTGCCATGGACTTCTTTTGCCCGCGCAACAAATATTTCTGTAGTTATTGGCATACAACAATTTTGTATTAATTCTTTAATTAACCGCTAGTTCCACATCTTGGACATCCGCATCCGCGCAAGTGTGCACTTGGGATTTGATTGAATTCTCCGTGGGTCGGGCAAGTTATTGTGACGCGAGACCTCGCATTTTGGTATACAACTCTAGAGTAATCATATCGGTCTCCATGTCTCTGTCTTGCCCTTTCCTGAAAGTGTTCAGTGCACAAGCGTCTCGTGCAATTTCCTCGTGCAACACACATAGGACATCCACTTCCACGAAGATGGTTGTTGGGAAGTTGTTGAAAAATCCCATGATTAGAACATGATATCATCACGTGATCTCGGGCACATGTGTAATTAACGTTGCTGTAATCATAGCGATCCCCATGTATCTCCCTTGCCCTTGTTATGAAGTCTCCAGTGGCGCGATGTTCCGCGCACTGCATACATCCACTACCAAATAGATGATTCGATGGCGATTGTTTAAATTCCCCATGTTCTGGACATTGAATAGTAACATGATCTTTAGAATTTAGGTAATATACGTCATCATAGTTATAACGATCTCCGTGAATCAATCTAGCGCACGCAACAAATTTTTCAGTGTTCATTGTTATACAACAAATTATTTATTTCTTTAATTGACTCTAATAGTAGAGATGTGTATGGTGACCACTGCCCGTTACACACAACCTGAGTTAAGACACGCCATGGAAACCCTCGACGATGAGGTCTTCTATGCCGTGTATAGGTGGATCATGGAGAATGAACACAATTTTGAAATGATGGGCGTGGAGATGCTCGGCATGACCAACTCGCAGTCCATCGGGATTGCGACCGAAGTCATCGAGGCGCTCCTCAAGTTCTCCCAGCACACCTGTCAGGAAGAGATCAAGGACTACACAGCCAACCTGGTCTGCTTCGTTGACTCTGCCGTCTATGCACTCTTGGTGAATGTCAGCAAAGAACACTTTGGCGCCAGAAGGTTCGCCAAGTTCGTCTATACCACACTGATGAATGCGCTGAAAAGGGATCTTTTGGAAAATCTCTATGTATTAATATAATGAGCCTCGAGAACGTCACCTACAAGGATACGACCCCATTCGTCCCTCCGATCACAGGTGGAAAGGTGATCAAGGTCTATGATGGCGACACACTGACCCTCGCGTCCCGCCTCCCGTTCGAGGGGTCGCCCCTTTACCGCTTCTCGGTCCGCACCAAGGGCATCGACTGCCCCGCGATGACGACCAAGAACGCCAACGAGAAACACTGCGCCAAACTGGCCCGGGACATGATCAAGAGCAAGTGCCTCGACAAGATCGTCGAACTCAGGAACGTCGAGCTGGAGAAGTACGGCAGGATCCTCGCCGACATCTACGTGGACGGCGTGGACGTCAAGACCTTCCTTTTGGAAGCCAACTTGGCGGTGGCATACGACGGAGGCACCAAGGTCACACCGGAAGACTGGCTGGCGTATTACAATTCTTCACAGTCAAACTCCGCTTTGTGAGCATCAATGTGATGCCGTGACTTGCTGTGATAATAGCAGAATATCACTTTCATGTAACCATTTTGTTCATACTCATGATCACCATGAATTATGTCCCGAAGAAGACCCGCCACTTTCTCGACACGCTCCTTCTTAGTGACATTTCCACCATCGTAGGCATCTGGATTCACCCTTATCGTGTAGACCGGTATGCACTCGCATCCCTCGAGCAGTTGGATTGCCTCGTTCTGCTCACTTATCTTTCGAAGCTCGCATGAACTTTCACGGTCAACATGTGAGTTCTCGTCAATCTCCACAACCACCGCGACCTTCCCCGGATAGACCCATAGGAGGTCTGGACGACGACGATTTCGAAGACCGTTGCAAGCAGATCCGGTCGCCAACATCTTGTCCTTTACATTAGGTTCGTATCCAAAGGCTTCAATAATCATGTCACCAAAAATGATCTCCGTCCGCTCAGGCGTATTTGGTTCACACTCCGCGCAGATGCCTAGGGATATGCGCCGAGGGCTCAATCGCTTGCTCATACATATCTTGCATATTGACCGAGGGACTTCATCATAAGCACATTCCGTGCATGTTCCAATTAATTTATCATGAGGACAACGCTTTCCCCCTCCGTGGGCAGCACACTTCTTCGTCTCGCTGTCCGCGGCTGCCTTAGTACATCCTTCCATGACACATCTAAGTCCTCCTCCGTGGGCTGAACACTTCATCGTTTTACTGTCCCGTGCAGCATTGGTACAACCTTTCACGTCACACCTAAGTCCTCCTCCGTGGGCTTTACACTTCTTCGTTTCGCTGTCCTGTGCTGCCTTCGTACATCCTTGCACGTCACACCTAAGTCCTCCTCCGTGGGCAGCACACTTCTTCGTCTCGCTGTCCTGTGCTGCCTTCGTACATCCTTGCACGTCACACCTAAGTCCTCCTCCGTGGGCTATGCACTTCTTCGTTTCACTGTCTACTGCTGACTTAGTACATCCTTCCACGTCACACCTAAGTCCTCCTCCGTGGGCTATGCACTTCTTCGTTTCACTGTCCCGTGCAGCATTGGTACATCCTTCCACGTCACACCTAAGTCCTCCTCCGTGGGCTGAACACTTCTTCGTTTCACTGTCCAGCGCCGACTTCGCACAACCTTGCACGTCACACCTAAGTCCTCCTCCGTGGGCTTTACACTTCTTCGTTTCACTGTCCCGTGCTGCCTTCGTACATCCTTCCACGACACACATCAATCGCCATTGTTTTCCATCGTACTTTTTGTCTTCCTTGATGTCGCCCTTTTCTGGCATTATCGGTAATAGTCGATTGATTCGTTTAATTGAATCGCCGTGCCCTAGGTCTAAGGAACCAACGGGGCGCCGGACTCCCCACTTCGTCCGTTTCTGTCCATACACCTATGCCCGCATCCTTGCCGTTCTCGTGAAACCTGTGCCACCTCTTGCCGTTGAATTCCAGGTAGTCTGTGCAGCCCTCGACTTGCTTGATGTCACCCTTGGTCGGCATTTTGTGATCTGCCCTTGGTTTGAAGATTTCCTTCCCTGAATGAAAAATGACCGATCGGATTTCACACTACTAACCTCTGAATGCTAGACGTTCCTCTTGTCCAGTTTGGTCGGTTCACTATCAAAATAGATGAACTGTCTTCTTCCCATCCAATAAAAGTCCACCACGTGTGTTTGGGTCGAACAAACACCTTTTGATTTTCTCCAAAAATGATTATATCTTTTGACGTCTCGCATGCCAACATGGTGCCGTCAGGAGACCACGCCACCTTAACATCCCAACCGTCTATGTCGGATATTATGTCTCTAGTACAATTGGGTTTAAGATCCCAAATTAATGTTCCACATGCCAGTTGCTCACCACTCGGATGCCACGATATACTGGTAGCCCAATAACCAGGAATATGTAAATTGTGAATGCATTCAAAAGTTTCCGTGTCGTAAACACACAAATCACCCGATTCGTTGGAGTAAGCAAAACACGTACCGTCGGGTGAAAAACTTACAGAACATATCAAAGCATCGTTTCGTTTATCTACCCTGTGAATAATTTCTCCATCTTCAAAATTCCACAGGAGTATAGATTGGTCGTGCAATCCCGTCAAAATGTACTTGCCACATGGACTCCATGACACGCTCCATGCGGCTTCTCCAATTCCTCTCAATAATCTACTGGGATCGTTTCCTTCTATGTCCAGTATTCTCATGAAGTTTTCACCTCCGACTGTTGCTATGTAACGTCCACATGGACTCCAGCACATATCATACAATCCCCTTTCGTAACTCCTGAACCACCTGACTTTTTTATTCGATCGCATATCAACCACTACTATCAAACCACGTTCACCAGGCTCGCTGTATTCGAGAGATGCCATTAGATGCCCACCATTGGGTTGTATTCTTGGATGTAGAAGCCTTCCATCTATGTGTTTTATTTCATCCCTGGGTATCTTGTAACGCGTAAGTTCGTGTTTGTTGGCCAGATACATTTCCCACGTCGATTTGCAAGTCGATGCCAAACTTGCCACAGAGTGATGACTTCCATATCCATTGTCATGGAGAGATCTCATGATGTTCAGGCTGGCAGGAGAGTTGAGAACTTCTTCCATTTTAATAGAATGTATGTTATTTTTAATGAACAAAGCACTGCTACACCGTGAACTCAATGGACGTTTCAAGCGACCCCACAGTTGCTTCAAACTTGCACTGATTCATGCCTTGGAGACATGCGAACCCGTGGACTTTGTCAGGGTCTTCAAACTCAATCGGGCGCCGGCGGACGAGTGGATACGACGCCGTGCCTACCCGAGCCTGGAACGATTCTTGGACTTTCACCCGGACATCGAAATGCTTTCACCAGACTGGTTCACGTTCATGATTAATGCCACATGGATTATGACCAGTCTGAATTGGATCGAATCGGACGAAGACGGCGCCTCATTAAAACTTCACCACGAATTATAGTTTAATGAACGTTGGTCATTTTGTGTATCTCATGGAGAAAAAGAGAGGTGCGA
>Ga0255773_10003687_pt1 | contig 13424 bp, 10 predicted proteins | sample 011ome_17_FD_179971 | JGI IMG/M metagenome (GOLD analysis project Ga0255773, IMG submission 179971) | Coastal salt marsh microbial communities from the Groves Creek Marsh, Skidaway Island, Georgia - 011502XT metaG (version 2) | ecosystem: Environmental > Aquatic > Marine > Intertidal zone >...
GATATATCTAATGTGCGATGAGGGCCGCGAAAAAAAAAAATGACGTGGCAACATTTTAGGGTTTCAAAATGACGATTTTTTATTAGGGTTGAGAGAAAAGAGAGAACAGAAGGCCGCGGAAGGATTCTTCGGCATTTTCGGAGTGCGTACGCGCGAGAGATACATCACTCGCGAGATATCTAACGATCGTTACATTCTCGATTTGAAAGAGAGAGAGAGAGAGAGAACTGCTTCGAAAACATGGGTGGTGGTCGCAATGAAATCGCACTCGCCGTTATTGGGACGGCTTTGTTGATGACTTCTTCGTCCTCATCATCGATGGTCGAAGCCGCGCAACAAGGATCGGTCCAATCGTCATCGAATCAAACGCCGAGAAGAGCGGCGTTCGTACGAACGCCGATAACGAACCACCAACGCGCGCAATATCTGAGACGCGCGCAACAACAATCGACGGAACAGAAAAGATTGCAGCTCGAAAGAAACGCGAAACAGAAACTCGCGGCGACTGAAAAGGTGGAACGAATGCAAGCGGAAGCCAAAGGGAAACTGGGGTTGTCTTCGAAGAAGAAAGCAGCCGCGGCGGAAAAAGATGACGAAGAAGAAATGGTGCCGCTGAAAAAGTCTGCCGCTAAGAAGGAGGAGACCGATGGTATGACCACCACCACCAAAAGCACGACTTCTTCTTCCTCCTCCTCCCACGTCAAAGTGCACTCGCACGCGGCGCCGAAAGCGTCCGAACTCGAAGAAGCGGACGAATTCGAGTCGTTCAACCCGCTCGACTTGTTCGCCGCGTTGGAAGGCACGAAAAAGACACCGTTCGAGAAGCAAACGACCGCGAGTGGCGAAGTGGTTGAAAACGCGGTCTTGAACAAGAAAGACAAGCTCTCGTCCGTGTTTGCGACCATGCTCGGGTCGATGATGGAAGTTTCGAGAGGCGTGGACGAGTCGACCGGGACGACGGTGTCTTCGAACAACTCGTGCGTGAAGGCGACGAGAAACGTCGCCGTATCGTGCTTTAAAGAGTACAGCGCGATCAACGAAGACGTGAAAGCGGGTAAATTGTCCGCGGACGAGTCCACGGAAAAGATGGAATTGTTGCGAGAAACGTGCGCGGACAAATCGAGAGTGATCAACACGCAGTGCGTGAAGCCGATCGCGGAGATGTGCTCGAGCCAAGTGCAAGAGATCAAGAAGGAATGCGCCAAAGGCATCGTCGGCTCCGAGGAGTTGACGTTGAACAAGGCGTTGGATTCCGCATCTGCCGCAGCGCAACAGTGCGCTGCGCAAGCGTCTTCTTTGTTGAAGTCGTGCATGAAGCAATCGAAAACGCTCTCGCCGGATTTGAAGGAATTGGCGATGATTGACAGCAAAGCGGAAGAAAGAGCGAAGGAGATTAAAAAAGAAAAAGAGATTCAAGACAAAGTGAATGAATCCATGAAGGACTTGTCCTTCTCTTCCTCCTCTTCTACTTTGGCCCAGAAAGAAGAAGTCGTTACGATGCCGCAGCCGGGAGAACAAGTCGAAGTCGTCGCCGCGTCCAAGCCGGTGATTGTTGCTCGACACCACTCCTCCTCACTCTCGAAGATGAAATTACCGGTCGTTACAGAAGACGTTGAGGAAGTTGAACCGGCGGCTACGACTGTGTCGACGACGACGCCGACGGCTACCGTGCAGACGTTGAGCGTGCCGCAACCAGTTTTATCGACCGCCGCCGCCGACGCCACCGCCACCACCACCACCACCACCATCGAAGAACAACCAGAAGAAGAAGAAGAAGAAGAAAAAGAACAACAACAGCAACCCGAAGAAACCGAAGAAGAACAAGCCGTCGACGAAGAAGCCGATTCCGGATGCGCGGGCGCCCTCTCCAAAGTCACCGCCGACTGCCAACTTTCGTACAAGCAAATCAACGACAAAGTCAAGTCTGGCGAAGTCGAAGAAGCTGCCGGTAAAGAACAAATCGCGGTAGCTGCGAGACAGTGCGTCGCGAAGACTATGTTGGCGACTTCCAACTGCGTGGACAAAGTCCAACGCCGTCGCTTGATGTCTTTGGCTAAGTAAGAGTGGCGTTCTCGAATACGCGCTGCGTGCACATTCACGCACACAACATCTTCTGTAAATGATACTATCGAACACAGCGTAAAAGTCGTTTTAATTTACTATTATAACCACACGTACCTGGTACCATATCTATATACTGCGTTTAACTTTTAACATTGCACTCGCGTAGTCTATTTTCGCCTCATAATACGAACACGAACTTCACCACATGGCAACGTAGAGAGAGAGAAAATGTCCTCCTCCTCCTCCTCACCTTCTTCTTTGTCTTCTCTGCAACTTTGGTTCTTACCTGAGCTCAAACGTGCCTTCCCTCTCGCCGAGGATTGGTTGCTCGACGGATTATCTCAAACCTGCGTCGCGAGCAGGTCGGTTGAAGAAATGTGCGACGCCATGCGGAATTTTATAGGAGAAGAAGAGGCCGTCGCGGAAGCGCTGCGATTGAGCGAGATGCTCTTCGAAAAGAAGAAAGAGTATCAAGAAGAGGAGAAAAAGACGAACTCGCCGTCGTCGTCATCGTTTCGCGACGATGGTGAATTAAAGCTGAGAAAAGTGAAAGAAAAGACAAAAACGACGAGTGATGGTGACGGTGGGAAAGAGGAGGACCAAAAGAAAGGCGAAGCGAAAGCGTACAGGAAATACGACTCGATCGAGAAACCGTCGCGCACTAACGACCAAACGTCGTCGAAAGCAACACATTCGGTGGTAAGAGAACATCGTTCTATACTGGTGAAGATGTCGAAGAAAAAGAGCAGTAGCGCGGAGGACGTGGGGAAGCGGAAGGACCGGATGAAAAATCCAGGCGACGCTCTCGAGGTTGGCGATTTGCTCAAGCCGCGCGCCGCGAACTGCTTGCGATGCGGGAGGATTTTTCGATTCGATTTGGACGCGTCGGGGGCGGTCGCCGAAAACGACGCGAGGGTGTTTTTAGAGAGCTCGGGGAAGTGCACGTTTTGCGACGCGTTTGTGAATGTGAAGTTACGCGACGGTTTGGTTTGGAACGGCAGGATCGGGTACGCGACTGAACAAGAACAAGAGGAAGACACAGAAGGCGGGAAAGCGGCGGCGGAGAGATTAAAGGACCAGCTGGTATCGTTTGATCGTTCCGGAGCGAGTCGGACAAAGGTTGTGGACGACCAGTCGGAGTGGTACGATCACGGGGACGTGGACGCGGAAGCGTGGTTGGCAGAGGACGAGCGAAGAGCTCTGAAACACAAACGCGACGCGATGGATCAACAGCAAAGAGAGAGAGAGTTGGCGAAAAAGAGAACGTTCGGTATTGACATACTCGGACGCAAGACGATGATTTTGGACGAGGAGGAGTTGCAATTAATTCGCGAGCGAGACGAACGCGCGAAATTAGCGATGGAAAGCGCCGCGGTGAATTCAATGAGCGAGTTCGCGCAAGGCGGTGGAAGCGCGGTGGCTACCGCCGCGGAAACCGCCAGAGAGTTAGAGAGTAGACTACTGAGAACCGAGCAACCGACGTCGGAGATTAAAGATTTAGCAGATGAACGAAAAGTGCGCGTGCCAAAGAACAAAACGCTCAATCTTGTCGCGACGTTTGTGAAATCGTTCAAGGACATTGCATCATCAAACGCCCCGCTGGAAGAGAAGGAGAAGCGTGCAAAGAAAAATGACAACGACGACGACGCGTTCAGCCGCCTCGAGGCGGACGCGCCGAGACGAGTTCTCGATATCAATCCGTTTGACCAAATAGCGCAAGAAGCCGCCGACGCCGGATTAGGATTCGTTTTATAGAAAGTCGTAGAGTGCTAGCTAGTATTTTTTAGAACAAGTATTCGGTAGTTAAAAGATTACAACGCACGAATGCACATTCAAACGCCAACATCATCAAACGTGTTGTTTGTTTCACTGCTCTTTTTTTTATTCGCGTAGTAGGCTTTGTACGCGTCGTTTTCTGCGTTTTCGTTAAACGCGTCGAGCATGCGATTCCCTTGCTCGAAACGAACGCCTTGCTTCGAACGACGGGTGGTCTCTTCTTCTTCGCCTTCGATTTCGTCTTCTGGGACCAGTCCGCTAGTCCCCGCGAGAAACATCGAGAAGGTCATTTTGACAAAAATCGGCGAGAAGAGTTGAAACGAGGTGAACAAGCGATTGCCATCGCTACCCAAACCGGTGATTGGGTTGAACGTTTTCGAATCCGCCCATCTCGTGGCCACCGCAACGGAGGAATCAGATAGATTCTCGATGCAATGCCACCACCACGGTGGGTTCAAGAGGACGTCGCCGCGTTCGAGAACCGCGGAGTAACGAGGCACGACGCGCCACAACGGTTTATAGCGCTCGAGGAGCGTATTTGGATCTTTAATCGCGCAACTTTGGTAAATTGCGTTTCGATTGATTGCCGGGAACATGAACATCGTCCATCGCGGATCGACAAACGTCCACTTCTTCACGCCTTCGATTTGGAAGAAAAAGTTATACGCGTTGGCACAATGAAACGCGGTACCTGTACCGCCTCTGCCCGCGAAGAGTTGCAACGGTAAAGGACCAAGCGTCGGATGGTCGTTTGCGATTCTTTTATTCCCGGCGAGTTTCTCCAGTCTGTTCACTTGTAATTGCTTCGCCAACTCTGGATGCTCCAGAAATAACGATTCACAGTTGTGCAAATAGTTTGGAAACGTGTTCAAATCTTTCATTTTCCCTGGAACGTTATCACCGTCCTTCGTTTTCAGTTTCACCTCGTCCTCGCCGAAACGCGCGATCAAAGAATCCAACGTCCATTGGGTCGCCGCTGCCGTCTCTTTGGCGAAACCTTTCAACACAACCGGATGCGGCCGTTTCACAAAATCGTGAAAGAACTTTTCACAATCAAACCCTGATAAATGCGCGTCGTAAATTGTCGGTATTTCCTGCACGAACGCATCTGGCACGCTCTCGTTCGCCTTTATCAACTTTTCGTAACACTTATCCACGTATCGTCTTGGAATCTCCACATTGAAGACGCAATGCGCGAGCGAATACACCTTCAACTTGAACTCTTGCCATCGTAAAACCTTTGGATGAGCCTTTTTCTTCCCAGCATCTTTCGATTCGTACGCGCTTATTGGCAGTAAGCACGGGTACACCAACCCGAACCCGCTGAAAACGACGTCCAAGATTTTGAACAGCGAGAAGATAATCAGCGTCCAAAAAAACCGGTTCCCGTTGGCGATTCGGGTGAAGAATTTCGCTCCCGCTGAAGATGAAGATGAAGAAGAAGACGCAGGAAAGGCAGACGGGGTTTCCATCGCTCCAAACACGCCTCGTCCGAAGCAGCAGCGCGTTCTTTAATGAGGAACATTTTTTTTTCTCAATCCCCTCGGATTTTTTCTTTCTCTCTCTCTCTCTCTTGGGAAAAAAATCATCTGCTCGAAGCAGCCGCATCGGTACTCGCCGCCGCCGCTCTCCTGTGTTTATACTCGAACGGATCTGTTCTTTCAACATCTCCTCGTCCTTTGTTGTTATACCTTCGGTCGTAATATTCCACCCCGCTCGCGGCCAATAAAGCGGATAAAGTTATCGCTTGCGAATACAAACGCGAGTGAATAACTTTCACGGAAGTTCGCGTTTTGGAGTTTTGCAACACGTGTTGCCAGAAAAAAGTGCCGGTCATGCACGTGAGCCAAAGACCGCCGACGCAAGCGAGCTTGTTCTGCTGGAACCAGGTTTTATTGTTATGAGTATTTTTGGAGGAGAGGTCATCGGATGAGGAGAAGGACATGACGTGTTTGCGCGTCAAAAGTGTGTCGAGAAGTACATCGAAGATTAGGGGAGAGGTTCTTAAAAATTCTTCTCGCGCTCGCTCGTCGGTATTACGAACACTATTATTATCTATACAAGTTCTCTCTATTCAACAACTAATCCTGAACGCCGAGCTGAATCTTCTTCTTAATCGCCAGCGAGCCTTTATACACCACCTTATCGACGATTCCGCTCACCGCGAAGACGCCGCCGACGCTGGCGCATACCTCGGCTAAAAATTTCCAAACGCTCGTCCTGTACTCGGCGATGTCGACTTTAATCGGCGATAAATCGTAAAAGAAAAACACGCCCGGCAAGTCACTGCTACCTCCTTGAATGGAAGCCGCGTCCACGGGTTTGAAATGGTCCACCACCGAGTATTGGTTCGTGCTGATATCTTTCTTGAACGGATTGAGATAGGTGTACGTCGTCGGGACGATTCTAAAAAAGTACTGGTACACGCCGGTTTCCGCGGGAAGTTTCAGCGTTCGTTTCGTACCATCCAAAGGGTCGACTTTCCCCGGGTACCCTTCTCCAAACGATAAGTGTCTCACCTCGTGCGAAAAGTTGAACTTCCCGTCCGGAAATGGCGATAAATCGTGCACGTGTTGTTCGCCTTGTTGAAACGACTTCCCCGGCGCGATGTGAAAATTGCCTTGCACTTTATTCACATCCAAGAACCCTTTGAACTCGCACCCTTCCTCGTGCACGTTCCCTAACACCTCCGAAAACCCTTCCCGTTTACACTGCTCCATACTCGACGCGCCAGTAAACGCCCACCCGACTTCAATGTACGCCTCTCTCACCTCCTCGCACGTTTGACAACACCTTTGCTCTCGCCCTCGATTCGCTCCGCTCACGTCCGCGCCGTAACACGAACCGCAATACTTCGTTTTACCGTCTTCCATATATCTCGGAATCAACTCCTTCGCCGTTTTCTTTGTCTTATTCTTTCTTAAACTACTCGCAGTTTCCGTCTCGTTGCTGTCAAACGCTTTCTCGTTCACCACCTCTTCCTTCCCGTGTTCGTCGTTCAAGGCATCCGCCAACTTCACTCCGTACCGATCGTACCTTATTTTCCGCATCTCGTGATCCACCACGTCCAGGTGCGTTTCCCCGCTCACGTCCATCACGTCTAACCCTAAGCTTCCACAGCTTAAGTTTGGAAAGAACACGTCCACGTTAATTCGCATGGTTTCTCCTCTGCCGTTATCGACGTATAAATCGTGTTTCACGTGCGTTTTGAGGTACAACTTCGTTTCCGCGAGAAGGAGCGAGACGGCGACGATATAGGTGACGACGGTGATTATCCCACCCCCGAACGAGCGCGAGTAGAAATCCACGTCGACGAATTTTGGAAACGCGTCGAATTTGCGCAGAAAGTCTTTCGCGTTCCTCGATTTCTGTCGTCCTCCGGGAGACTCCATCGTCGTCTCGTCTTCTTCGTCTTCTTCTTCTTCTTTTCCAAAAGTGACGAATTTCCCCACAAATATCTCTCCCGAACAACACTTGCGCGAACACAAACGAGAGAGAGAGAGAAAGAGCGTCAGGGATGACGACGAGGACAGTAACACCGTCGAGGTCGTTGTTTTCTGAGAATGGTTTTAAAGGTGGGTCGATGCAGCGCTTCGCGCCCTCGTCTTCTTCTTCGTCTTCGAGAAGAGGTCTCAAAAGATATCTCAAATTGCGTATCTCGAGTTGCGGGGAATCGTCTTCTTCTTCCTCCTCGGAAAGGACGATTCAGACGACGATTCAGACGACGACGAAGAAGACGAGGAGAGCGCGGAAGAAGGAGAACGACGGGGGAAGCAGAAGAAGCAGAAGAAGCAGAAGGACGCCCCGCGAAGACGACGAGGACGAGGTGATGATGATGATGCGAAATGAGAGTAAAACCGAGGAACACCACAACCAACACCAACACAGACGAGAAGGCGGACGAGCGGCGGGAGAGATGAGTGCTGCGTTTTTGGGCGAGAAAGAAAAGAACTTGACGACGATGGGTTTGGACGATGATGGTTATCGATACAATCGACACCGGGACCGGTCGGAGAGGTTTGATTTGTCTTCCAAATTGACGGAGTTTTACCCGTCGTATCAATCGTTTCAACCTTTTGGGGAGGATCCGGAGAAGAACGCGCAAGAGAGCGAGAAGTGGTTGAAGATTGTGGAGAGGATAAACTCGCCGAAGAGTAAAGCGACGTTTACGTTATCGCTGTTAACGTTTGCGTACGTTCACTGCGCGGCGAGCGGGTTTTTAGTGTCCGCGTTGTTGCCGGCGATTGGCGGTGATTTAGAGTTGTCCGACGGGCAAGGCGCGTTATTGACGACTTTGTTCACGGTCGTGTATAGTTTATGTTTGCCGTTGATTGGTTTAGCGGCGGATAAGACGAACAGAAAGAATTTATTAGCCGCTGGAGCGGCAATTTGGACCGCTGGAACGGTTATGACTGCAAACGCAAACACGTTTACCGAGTTGGTGGTGGCGAGAATAGTCTTCGCCATCGGCAACGGGCCGCAGAATCCAATCGCGTTTTCGTTGTTGCCGGAACTGTTTCCGAGGAATAAAAACGCGGCGATGAGTTTGTACAACATGGGCGTTCATTTCGGTCGCGCGATATCGTTCGCGAGTGGGGCGATGGTTGCCGCGCCGCAAATGGCGACGGATTCGGTGTTCAATCCTGACTTGCCGATTACGATGCCGATAGAGTTTTTGAGCGATATCAAAAATCTTGGCTCGCATACGATTTTATACGTCACAGGTGACTCGGTCGTGTTATCCCCAAACGCAGGAACGGCGATGGAATCTGTCGGAGACGCGTTGATGGCGAATACTGGTTTGGGGTGGCGAGAATTGTTTGAAGCCGTAGCCATCCCGGGTTTCATCATAGCGCCGGCACTCTTTTTCATCGTGACTGATCCCGGAAGGAGTAAAGATGGATCGTCTCGCGCGGTGCGAAGGAAACAAAGACGTTCGCAGAAGCGAATGTCGGACGCGAAACGATTAATTCGTAAAGCGAGATTTTCGGGAGTGTTAAAAGACGAAATGACTGGGAAATCGAAAGAAAAACTCGTATCGGATTTGAACATCGTGTCTCTCGTCGCCTCGTACGACGAAGACGAAACGACGGACTTGATAATGCGAAAAGTGAAGGAGAAGGAAGAGGAAGCCGTTGCAAACGTAACTGCGTTAGTCATGCGCAAAGCCATCAAAGCGGATGAAATAGAGGACTTGTCCGATATCATCGAAAGTCGCGTAGACTACCAAATGAAGAAAGAAGGGGAGCAGGAGAAGAAAGAAGAATCCTTCTTCGATTCCGCGGTGAATAGATTTAAAAATCCGAACTTTCGCGCGCTGACGTTGGCGGCAACGTTAACCGATGTTGCGAGTTGGTCGATGATTGCATTCCAAGCGACTTTTTACCAACGAACGTACGGATTGGAAGCTTCGGAGTATAATCATCTCTTGGCGTTTGTCATTCCAGTCTCCGGCGCCATCGGAGGTTTGACGTCTGGGTATTTCTCCGATCGATTAAACGCGTTTCAGCGTAAACTTATGGTTGCTGGTGGCACCATATTGTGCGCGCCTTTAATCGCGGAATCGTTGGAGTCAAGCTCGTACCAACTTTCGATGACATACTTATTCTTTGGGTTTATGTTTTCTGAATTTTTTCGATCGCCGACGGCGGTGATGACGAGAGAACTCGACCCGGAAAACCCATCGGCGACGGTTGCTGCGCACCTGGCGGTGAGAAACTTAACCGCAGGCCTTGGACCGTTAGCCGTTGCGGCGTTGATTAGCAAAGGCGGTTTGGAAATTAAAGACGCGATGTTATTCGCGCCTGTGATGTACATCTTAGCCGGAGTCGCGTTCTGGTACGCCGATAGTTTAATCGAGAAAACGAAAGCAGAGAAACAAAAGCGTAAAAGCCTTCAAGCGGTCAGCAGATAAGTAGCTTATGTATAATTAGTAGTATTTATAGCCTTCTCTCTCATATCATTGAGTGAGTATTGTAATAAAACACATAGCCAAGCAGCAGCAGCAGCAGCAGGAGCAGCAGCAAGCTCTTTACGGGTACTAGAAATGTCAATACGCTAAAAATACAAATCACAAGAAAGTAACACATGACGCGTTCCGACCGATTAAGCGTTCAATGTCGGTGAACGCACCTCCTCCTTTTTCAAAACACCCAACGGCGATTTCGTGTTTTTAGTCGCCTTTGGCTCCGTCGCCTTCTTCTTCTGTTTCTTATTTGACGACAGAGGCAACGGTAACGGAGAATTTGGCGACGAAATACTCTTCGCTTTCTTCTTCTTGTTTGGCGAAGGCGTATTCGCCGCCGAAATCGCTTGCACAGACTCTCGCAAGTGCACGGCTAATTCATCGCTCTCGACACCTCCTTTCGATAGGTCGGTCTTGATTGGCGATAGTACGGGCGACGTTGGGACCGTCCGCACGTGATTCACAATCGCGGAGTGAATATGTGCCGCTGTTGTGGTCGTCGTCGTCGTCTCTGCCAAAATGTAATCGAACGAGGATAAATTCTGGCTACATCGAAACACGACTGCCGTTACGTTGTCTCTCGATCGTCGCTTGATGGAAACCGAAGTCAACGTTTCCGACGACGTGCGCTCGTTTCGAAGAGTCAAGTCTTTGTGCGGTGATCCCAGTCTACTATTTCGTCCATTCTTTGTCGCTACCTCGTTGTTGTTTAAACTCATTCTTCGTTTCCGTCGTTCTATCCGCGCGCGCTTGTCGTCCTCGATGGTTTTCGCGACCAACGAGCTCACGTCTTCCGTATTCATCACGTCCGTCACACCGTCCGTACACAAAACAACCGTCCCACAATGTTCAATCGGGAACTCGAAAATTTCCGGCACCGCTTCGACAAACTGTTTAATCCCGGCGTTGCCGAACGCTCGCGTCACGGCAAGAATGCCTTCCACGCGCGCCGAACCGTCTCTGGATTTCAAAATTTTCCCTCCAATATTATTAATCCTCGTTCGCTCATCTTCTCTCGCCGGGCGCTGGTCGGGCGTTTCGAAAAATACTTTGCTATTATTCTTTGCGTGATCGCTATTTGTCGTTTTCAATTGTTGTCGTTTTCGCGCCGGCGTTGTCGATCTTTGTTTCACTGGTGTCGACCGGTTGCTGTGCGACAACGACTGTCGCCGCGACGATGCTCTCGTAGGCGTGTTGTTATTATCCTTATTCTTTCCCCTCGCTCGCACATTTGCGTCGTTTTCGTCGTTCTCTCTTTCCTCTTCTTCTTCTTCTTCTTCTTCTAATCGAACTACGGTCGCTTTCGAATCTCCGACGTTCGCGAAATACACCTTCCCCCACGAACACACCACGGCGACAATCGCCGTCGACCCCGCCCCGGGGCTCCCCAACAACTTCCCCGACACCTGACTCCTCCGACACTTCCCCGGATTTTCCTTCACCGCCACCTCGTCCACCTCTCGAAACGCCTCCGCGATGGTCTCCTACGGTTTCCTCTTCAATCGACCGACGTCTCTGGTAATCTTCTCCCCGAGCGTCTTCGCCAACAGTTCGCTCACTTGGCATCCGCCGTGGCCGTCGTACACGCCAAACACCGCCACGCGGTTACACTTCGATCGAACGACGTTCCATCGGTCTTCCATGTATTGCCGCTCGCCTTTCACCGAGGAGCAATCAAACACGCACGCGAGTTGTTTACCATTCATCTGTTTTCTCTTTCCCAAAATCATCGCTTTTGACGATGATAACGATGCCCTTCGTTTCGTCGTTACATCTGCTTTGTCTTCTTTGTTGTTGTTGTCTTCTTCTTCTTTGTCTTCTTCTTCTTCTTCTTCGCGCTCACAAGAGCCGTTTAAAACAAAAGGGACTTTCGGCTCGCAGTTCACGCTGGACCCGAAATCTGCGCTTTCTCTCGCGAAACTTCCTCTTCTGTGTTGTTGCTGTTGTTGTTGTTTTTGTCCTCCTCCTACTCCGAACAGAACGCGGCCATTCAAAATCATCGCCTCTCACTTCTTCTTCGTCTTCTTCAGATTCTCTTCCTCGAGAAATCGCGTGTACCGTTCGTACTGCGCGTCTCTAAACTTTGTCTCGTAATAGTTTTGGACGTAAAAACCAACTCCGGCACCGACGAGCGTGAAAGAAACGAGCGCTTTTAACGACGTAGGGGGCGAGGACATTCAAATGATGATGATGATGATGTGTGTGTGTGTGTGTTGTGTGTTTGCGCGTGCGGAGAAGTCGTCGTGTGGAGAAATGGCGATCGTTTTGCTTCGTTTTGAATTCGAAAACTTGGGAAGGAAAAAGTGCTCAGATTTGAATACGTGAAGGCGTTCGCGGGCGGTGGTTTTATATACACGTTTAATCTCTTAATCTCTCTCTTAATCTCTCTCTTCTTTATTATTTCTTCATCATTTTGTCGTCTCTTTGCTTCACGAGCTGCTGGACTTCCTGGATCAACTTTTCGTGTTCGAGACACGGCGTTCCGTTCTCTCTACCGCGAACGCATACGTATCCGTTCAAGGAGTCGATTTCTAAAAGCGCGCCGGCGTCGAAATCTAACTTTGTGCTCGGGAAGTGCGCGCCGTACGTACGCAAACCGGAAAAAACGACGTCGTAGAAATTTTTGGGCATTTTCTTGAATCCTTCTTTGTGTGATGGTTGTAACGCGGCGTACATTTCGTGGTACAAAACATCCATGCGCGTTCGCAAGTCTTTCGTATCCAACAACCCGTCGCAGTTGCAGTCGCCGACGATGGATAACAAGTTCGCCACGCAATTGATGAAGTATTTCCTCAACAGAGTGTACTCAAAATCCTCATCCGGTTGCGAGTTCGCGCCAATCGACGTCAACAGCGCGTGCACTCTCTTCGCCTCGTCCGTGTTCGGCATCGCCCACGGTTTCTCTTCGTTTTTCACTTTGATGGTAAACCTCTCGCCTTTCCCGTCTGACGCGTCGACAAAGTCGTAACTTTGCGGAATCACGCACGGTACGTACCCGTCTCCTAACCCCTTAAATATCGGCTCAACGATCCCGTTGTGCAACATGACGGCTATTTTTGGCGTCGGAATATTCGCTCGCGTCATTTCCTCCACCACTTTGTCAAACGCGTACGTTTTCACCGTCACGAAAACGTAATCAAATCGAAACTCTTCTTTTCCCTTCTTCTTCTCTCGCATCACCTTCTGGAACCTCTCGTCCTCGTACGACTCGATGTGCGAAATCTCGTGCTCTTCCACCAACTTCGCCACTATATCTCTCGTTTTATCACCGCCAACTCGTTTCCGTCGTCCCGAGCCTTTCAGAAACACCTTCGCATTCTCCTCTCGCATTTCCCCGCCAGCGTCTTTCTGATTTTTGGCGAATTTCACCGCCAACCACGTCCCCAATCGCCCCGCGCCGACGATTAAAATCGAAACACCACTTTTACCACCACCACCAGTATCACCACCTCTCACAGATGCCATCGTCGTCGCGTTCAACGCGGCTTCAGAGGAGAAGCACACCGGGCAGAATCCAAACATAATAATTATATGCCTCTCACGTCTTGCAGAGAGATGTTTTCTCCCCAGACAGACCGACGAGAGAGAAAAAAGAAAGAAAATTCACCTACTTTTTTCA
>Ga0255773_10003693_pt1 | contig 13414 bp, 11 predicted proteins | sample 011ome_17_FD_179971 | JGI IMG/M metagenome (GOLD analysis project Ga0255773, IMG submission 179971) | Coastal salt marsh microbial communities from the Groves Creek Marsh, Skidaway Island, Georgia - 011502XT metaG (version 2) | ecosystem: Environmental > Aquatic > Marine > Intertidal zone >...
AGTGAACTCTTTCCCTTTGATATTTCCTTCCTTATCCACGTTGTAGATTATACCAGGTTTACCACATAAGTAACCCTCAATAGTAGTTCTACCTAACATTATACCTGCGGTTACATCACACTGATGATAAAAATCTTCTATTTTTTCTGTCGGAGGGTAGTAATTTACGTGGTCATACATCTCCCCATATTTACTCGCATATCCCATGGTGTCCTTACCGACTAACCACAACTCTTCCTTACTTTTATCTAAAGATGTTATTAAATCTTCAATACTACTTTTTCTAAGGTAATCCATAGTACCAACAAATAAGGTTATTTTTTTACTTATTTCCTGTTTAGTTTTTGGTTTAAATCGAGTATCGTCGAAAGGATTATATATAACCTCAATAGAATCACTATCTAAATCGAAATCACTGATTAAGTAATCTTTAATTGAAGGCCTTATTGCGATATACCCTTTTACATTATCATTAACAACAGGATTTTCTAAGTCTATAATTTCTGACCTTACAATTGTTACGAATTTTTTTTCGGGATAAAGTTCTAATAACCTTTCAGTTATTGGTGTGTGGTTTGTTTGTATGATGTCAAAATTAACATTCTTTAATCTATATAGTTTTCCTTTCTCAGATGTCTTTAACCCGTTTGGGGTTTTCATAGACCATAACCCATCCCCAACCTTATAACCAGGTGGTTCAGACATAAGATATGTCTTAATTCCGTGATTATTACATACTTGTTTAAAGTGATTACTTACGTTAAATGATATAACAGAAACATCACATCCTTTTTTAGATAATCCCTTAGCTAACTCTATAGTTGAAATTTCAGAACCTGTAAGCCCTTGGAAGTTTAAAACTCCTAATAGAACTTTTAACTTTTTGTTTTCAAACAACTCAGGTAGTTTTTTAGGTAAATCAGATTTAAACCTTTCAGTAAATAAGATTCTGTTTTTTTCCCACTCATCATTGGTTTGTCCTATCGATAAATGGGTTACTCGAACATCATACATCACACCTATTTTAACACCCGATAAATGATTTTTAAATGAAAAATAAATATCATAAAAATGAAACCCATTTACCGACTCATCAAATGTATGTACTATATTATTTTTATTTATTGCGATAAATAAACCATCAACCAATAGAACCTCTTCAATTTTATTACCTAAACTATTTGAGTATTTAGACTCCCACTTTTTCCCTCCATGCTCATGGTTAACAATACCTTTCATTTTGGTATTATCATCCCACCATCTTCCGGTATTTGGCATTGATATACTACCAGCTAAACCAAGTATTCCGTAATCAGGGTTTCTATTAAAATGTTTAACTATTTTATTACCCCAACCCTTTTTATCAAAGTATATATCATCATGACATAAAATTACAATATCATTAGAAGATTTTTCTAATATTATATTATAAGCCTCTGACAAAGAGTGAGTACCCTTATTTTCAAAGGGTATTATTTCAATGTTTTTAGGGCCGCATGTAGATTTTATGTGTTCTATAAAATCGGGGTTAACTTCTCTCGTACTAAATCCGATGGTTATCATTAGTCGTCAAATACTTCTATCTCTAATGTCTTAAGTGTTAACTCAGTCCACTGACCTTTATATCTTGTTCCTCTAACAATATGATTATCTATCCAATGATAATTACCACCACGAGGTTTACCCATTAATAAATTACTATATTTAAATCCCCACTTATCCAACCATTCTTCGGTAATTTCTCTTACATCTTCTGTACGTGACGTAAAGAAAGTTATAATATGACCTTCATCAAACCATCTATTTAAAGTCTCAACCGACCCCTCATAAGGTATTACTTGTCTCATACGTTCAGGTTCCTCGTTAGGTACATCATCAGTGATTGTACCATCAATATCTATTAGATAGTTTTTTAATCCATCGGGTAATGTAGGACTATTCGCATATCCCTCATCATTTGTTGTTGTCTTTAATTCGATTGTTTTTTTCATAATTAATTAATTTCCTGTAGACCCGAACCCATTATCATTTCGGTCTTTTTCTTTTATTGACTCTACTTTAACTAGATTTACTTGATTACCTTGAGCCACGGGGCAAACAACTGCTTGAGCAATTTTATCACCCTTATAAATTGTTTGTGGTTCATTATTAAAATTAAAAATAATAACTTTAATTTCTCCTGTATAACCATAATCTACGGTACCAGGTGTGTTTAATACTGATAATCCTCTTTTTATTGCTAATCCACTCTTAGGTCTCACTTGTATTTCACATCTTTCGGGCACATCTAAGAATAGTCCTGTTGGTACTAACGCTCTACCGAAAGGTTCTAAATTAACGGTTTCGTTAGCCCTTAAATCAAATCCTGAGTCTGTTGAATATGCGTATTCAGGTTCTTGATTGTCTGATTTGTAAACATAATTTAAAGTTATTTTAGGTATCTCATACTCCTCGTTAAAATTACTTTCAATCTCATCTATGTTTATACCTAAATTCTTTAGCATTTCAGTAGGGTCGGACATGTCCACGTTGGTTAGTTTAGACTCAAGTTCCTTAAGTGTTTTTAAACTGTCTTTAAATTCGTTAAATTTTCCTATCATTTTAAATCGTATATTTTTTTCATTACATCCACTAATACTTTTACATCTCTTTCACAATAATCCGCAATAGGTTGTAAACCATTAGAATTCCAGTAGGTATCATGCACTAAGTTACCTGAAACTTCACCTGTTTTTGGGCTTTGTACGTCTAAAGCGACACACATTAAATCCAAAGAAGCGGGTGAGTTAAATGAACCAAACTGCCAAAACTCTTTAGTGTCTACCGCTTTTAAATCCCACGGTTTAGTACCTAATGATGGTAATATTTTTGGTGGTTTAATCCCATTAACTACAAATCTCTTTGATAGCATCGGCATATCAAACCCTTTTATGTTATGTCCACAAAGGTGAAAGTCTAATTTTAAAACTTTATTTAATAAGTCTTTTACACCTAACAATAATTTTTTCTCATCGTCTTCAGCAAAAGTGGTTGTATGTATTTCACCTTTAGGGGTTATAAATGAAAATGACGCCACGATAATTTTAGAAAAATCAGATACTAATGCCGCGTGATTAGTAAAAATTTCATCAAGTGATTTACCTACATCATCGGGGTATCTCTTCTCAAACCAATTACGGTAACTTTCAAAAAGTCGACCCATCTCAGGATTTTTGTTATTTAGTGTAGTATAATCTTTTTCGATTCCTACAGTTTCTAAATCAAAAAATAAAAGTTTATTTAGTGGTACTTCAATCATCTTACTAATTCTTTATAAATTTCTGAACGAGTCTTCGTTACAGTTTTCATGTCATAAGTTCCATTAACTGTCTCATACAACCTCTCCCCCAAATCCTCGGCAAAAGAAGGGTTCTTAATTAACTTTTTAATATATTTTGCCCAATCAGATTTATTTCTGTGTTTATCAACAACAAGAGCGTTACCATTAGTGAATTCTCCTTTATCAAGAGCGTGGTTTAAATCAATTGTGTATGGACCAACATCAGAAGCGATTAATGCTTTTTTATAAAATCCTGCTTCAATAACCTTAAGTTGTGACTTCATTCTATTAAATATAGTATCTTTAATAGGTGCTAATGACACATCAAATTTGGTATAGTTTTTCGCGTAGCTCGTAACCGGTTGTGTCCACACTCTGTGATAAAATGCATCCTTATCAGAATAATCACCGTCTACCTCAAACTTCATTAAAAAGTTGTAATGGTCTTCACTTAATGTTTTATAATTATTAGTGAAAATCTCTTCGTATTTCTTCCACACAGTTTCGTGTGGTTTAATAGGTCTTTGTTTTTGTTCTCCCGTTTGAGGATTGATTTCAGTTACAGTACCTCTTGTGTCAAATCCGCACACATACATTTGAAATTCGTTTTTGAACTCAATTAATTTACTGACCGTACCATCTAACAACATTAAATCGTGTAAGTGAGATGAGCCACCTAACCAACCAAAACGTAATTTTTCGGATTCTTCTGTCTTTGCTTTAAATTGCTCCTCTTCAGGGTCTACTGCATTTGGTAGTACGAATACGTTCTTGTTGATTTTTTTAATCTCTTCAGCAAATAAAGTAGTTGTAGTAGTTACGTACTGAGCCGCTTTTATATTTTCTTGTATATGAAACTCTAAATTATTTTTTTTAACTAAGTCATATGCGGGATGTTCTTTACCTGGAGACCAATAGTCGTCGATATCACAAATAGTGACTATTCCCCATTTACTTAATTGTTCAATAATTTTAGGGGAATTTACGTAATCTCTACCGATAACTCTGTGAAAATGTACTATTTGGTACTTTTTCCAGTAGTTTTCATCGTTGATTTTTGGTTCGTAATCAATATCTACGTGGAATTCTTCAGAATAATGGTTTTGTAGATATACGTGGGGGTCAACAGACCTGAATTTACCAACACCTGTACGGTCAGATGGTAAAACTAAAACATTAATTTTTGACATACTTATTCAGTTTAGAAAAAGTATAGTAAATAATGTTTTATAAGAAAAGTTATTGTTTGACTTTTTTGATTTTTGTGACTCTACCCTCAAAAATATGTTTACCCACTCTTAATGATAAAGTTTCATTTGTTTTTTGACTACTTTCACTTATTAGACCTGCATTAGTTAATTCCTCTTTTACCACATCTCTTACAGTGTCTCTAACAACATCTCTTATCATCTGTTTTAAATCATTATTGGATGTTTTTGTGTTGGTAGATTCTTGTGTTACTTGTGTATTTGTAGTCCCATTGTTCATTAGTCTTACTGCCCCTTCTATAACATCATTAGAAAGTGTTGCTCCGTTCATTTGTGGTTGTACAATCGGGTTCTCAAGCATAAGTTTTTTAATCTCGTCGGGTAACTTAGAGTTAAGTACTGCATCATTTGTTACCGTTTTAGTTGAGATAGTATTTTGGATATTTGGTTGTTGTTGAGGTGCAGATTCCGATAATACGTCTTGTGGTATGTTATATTTCGCATTAGTATTCTCGTTAACCGTTGATAAACCTCCTGTCTGCCCTCTAGGAACTTCATTGTGTTTATCCATTATTTTTTTAGACATTGCTAATTTTTGCATTAAATCACTCATCTGGTTCTACGTTAAATTTTGCATTTAATATGACCCTTTCCATACTTTTATCTCCGTTAGGGTTATAGTTGGGTCTTACTTCATTAAAGGTATCTGCGGTTGGTTGGTAAGTAAAGATTTTATCCGCCCTAAACAATCTCCAACCAGGTAAAGGTTTTTCACCGATTGATGAGGTATGAGAGGCTCCATCAATATCCCAAGCTCTAACCACAAGATTACCTGCTTTACTATACCCAACACACACGGGTTCAATTCTTCTATAACCTTTACCTCCTGGTATATCACCATCATAATAAATTGTAACAACAATTCTCTTCTTTATTGAGTCTTGAATATCCCCCAATGAAGCAACTTCCGTCAATAAAGATTTGAACGTTGTTATTAATTTCATCCTTCTATGGTATACGGTTGTTTAGAATTATACTTATTGATTTTTATGTCATCTTTTCTTTCAAATACATCAGTGGACGTACCTGCGTTTTCGTTATATACATCTAAGAATGTTCCCGTACCTCTACCAATCTCATCACCATCTGCTACCGCATCAGGGTGTACCGGAGAGTATTTATCTGACCTCGGTGAGAAATCATTTTTTGGGAATAACTTAGCTCTTTCTGCTTCTGCAATTGCAGATAATTGGTTTTTCGGTTGTTCGAAATCTAGTCTATCGTTTTGAGTTGCCATTATTTTATTGATTTAAATAGTTGGTTTATTTTTTTTATTTCCTCAGTAATTGAGGTGTCGAATTTATTTATTCCTTTTTCGTGTTTATCATGAGGGTTAACCACAATACCATCTTTTTCATGGGAATCTATAAATTGATTTTCCATACCTGTATCTGATTTAACAGTTTTTCCACTGTCTAATGTTTTTCTCCACCCATCTAAAACATGGTTACACCATTTATTCATTCTGTCACCACCATTTAAAATGTATGGACTATCCTTACCGTCACCATTGTAAGAATCAAACCAATTTTTAATTCTTTTAATGACAGGGTAACTAACAATACCGGTCTCTCGTAACTCTTTGTTACGATTATAACCCTCAGTATTACTATCTCCCTCAACCATTTCAAAAGACTTTTGTAAATGGTTTTTTAATGAATCGGGTAGTTTTGCCTTTCTATGGTATAAATCCTTATTCATTTTTAAACATCTTAATTAGCTTAGGTATTGAGATACCTTCGGCATCTGCCATGTTTTTTAAGGCTTTTATATTTCTTTTTATAATAGGTGAAACATCTTCATCGTCTTTTGATGTGATTCCTAAATCATCAGATTTTTGGATTAGTATTTCTTCTGCCATTTTTTGTACGTCTTCTTTGGTAAAAGACCTTTCTTTTTCGACTAATCTACCCTTCATGACAAAATTCTTAAATTTTTTAAATTTAGAAGTATCATCTAATTCGGGGTCTTTACCCATTTCAGACGCTCTATCCTCAGCATCCCTTTCACTAAAATCTAGCTCGTCAACGAAATACTCAATAGTTTCTACGGCGTCCATAAATTTTGTTTCATCATAACCAAAAGCGTCCTCCATATCTTCTTCTCGAACAACCGACTCCCCATAATAAACCCTATATCCTCTAGTTAATGGGTCTTGGGTTTGATGACCTGAAGCAACTCTTTTGTCCATAGTAGATAAACCAGGTGCTGTCGTCATGGGGTCAAGAATAGGTATTTTAGAATTATTCATTGTACCATCATAATCGATTAACTCATCAATTTCTTCTTTACTTTCGGTTTCCTTGTTAAGGTGTTTTTCAAACTGTCTGTGTGTTGAACAGGGCATAAATTTCTTTTTACCCCCTTCTCTATGTATATGGGTTCCCTTACAACCGAGTTCTTTTCCTGACTCTTCAGCCTCTTTTCTAGTATCAAAAAGATATGATTTCATATTCACTTTTTTTCTATAAATACATCGAAGGAAGTATTTATCATAAAAAAAGGAGTATGCCGGGGCAGAATATAAATAATTATTATTTTAATAAATTAGACGCTAAACTTTCAGAGCACGATTATTTTGACATAACGTTGTCATCCGATAAAGACGGATACGATACTGAGGTGGTGTTCTCGGACAATATTATTGGTGAAAACAACAGTACTTTATTACCAATTAATATAGATTTAAACTCCGATTTGTGTAATCAGAAAGAAACTTTATTATGGGATAAATTTTACTCAGGTAATACTCTTATTTCTAAAACGTATTATAACCCTAACAATGAAGATTTAAGTTGTAAAACCGCAACTACACTATGTGATATTGGTTTAACCGCCACAGATAATGGACTTTATGATAAAATGTCAGGTGAAAGTATAACTTTTACTATGGGTATTAACGACTTTGAGCAGTTTAACCCACATTATTATGATAGACGTTTTAAGTTACACCCTGTAACAGGTTACACAAACTCTCCCAACCAAAGATTTTCAGGTAATTCAAAAGACACACTTTACAATATAGTTTCTAAAACCGGTAGTACTGTAGGTTATTATAATGAGTTGTATGGAGGATTTTACCAAGGGTTTTATAAGTTATTTGGTTACGATTATGAAGTATTCCCTGAAAGGGTAAATAAAGGGTGGACATCAGAATTACTATTAAAACCAAGATTAAAAGAAATTTATTTTCCGTCTTCAGGTCAAACTTACCTAAATGATGTTTATTCAGGTAATTCAGGTACTTTCTTTTTTATGGGTACAAGAGCTGAAAACAAGTACTATCACCCCGCTTCAGGTTCACCTGTAAGTGATACTGGTTATACTAGAGTGACTTCAGGACTTACTGAATGTATTAAAACATGTGCGTGTGCAGATACAGGAGTAACTAATTCAGATTGCTTCAAAGTTTATCCTCAAACTGCAACAACTCAAGTACACAGGACCGGTAGTTGTGGTAGTTACACTGAATCAGTTCCGGTAAAACTACAAGACCCCGACGAAGACTTATTTTCAAATGCTTTGTCCATACGTTTTTCGGGTGACCCCCAAAATCCAAGAATTTGTGTAAAATATATTAAATTTACAGGAGACTGTATTACAACAGGTACTTGCGAAAGTACAGGTGTCACATATTCTTCGGGATACACAATAGTAGAAACATGCTCAACTAACGGAATTTATGATGATTGTTTATATAGTGGTTGTACATTAACAAAAGATGAGTCTTGGGTTATGGTTAGTACTGTTTTCGAAAGGTATGTCACCTTAGAAGATTGCGACTTATTGAATTGGGGTGGGTTAGGTGATGTTAGGGAACTGTTCTACCCATCTGAGATTAATGGTGCGTCATATAATATGATTATGCCTCCACAAACACACAGTGGTGACACTAAAGAAGAGTTACGTTCATATATTGAACTAAATAGAAAATGGTTTGAGGATAAAATTAAAAGATTAGGTGTTCTAAAAATTTACGTTAATGGGTATCTATTCATGGAAATTGCGGATTTCGAAGAAATAATACCTCATGAATTAAACACCGAAAAAGAAAAACAGTTAGGAGTACCGTTCAATATCTCGATTGGGGGTGGTACACAAGGGTTAAGGGAAAGTTTGGTCTTTAGTGGGTGTACAAATCGTGAGGGTCCATACATTCAAGACCCTGAACTTATGCCAAATCAAACCTTATCGGGCACTAGTTTATCAGGATTAACTACGGACATTATTATGGAACCCACATTTGGTGGTACATTTATGGGGGGTATATCTCAATTTAGGATGTATACTGAACCTTTGTCCTCACCACAAATACAACATAATTTTAGAATTTTAAAAGATAAATTTAACTTATATGATTTTTGGTGTGATAACTGTAAGGATTGTACTGTCGAAGAAATCGATATTAGTGGGTCTTTTAATCCTGGTTCTATAGTTTATTCATTTGATGCGTCTGCAACTACGATTTGTAACGAAGATTATAATATTAGTTTTACTTGTTTACTCGATACTGTAACGGGTGGGACAATTACTTTTGATGAGAACATAACAATATTAAAGGGAAATAGTACGGGTTCTACGGGTATAAAAACTTTAAATGATTATGAATTTAGTGCGTTAACTGAAACAGGTTCTTATGTGTTGTCAGCGACTACAGTATCAGCCACAACAACACCATTTAACTGTAACTTTAAAACTAATTTTATTTATGAATTAAACTTTAATGATTTACCAGTTAGTCCGACACCTACACAAACAATAACACCAACACTCACACCAACTAACTCTATAACACCAACTAACTCTATAACGCCAACTATTAGTGTTACACCAACCAACTCCGTTACTCCAACTAACTCTATAACACCAACTATTAGTGTTACAGCAACTAATTCAGTAACACCATCTATAAGTCCTATCAACTCAGTTACACCAACTTCTTCAGTTACTCCTACCAACTCAGTTACACCAACCAATTCAGTTACACCTACTAACTCGGTAACACCAACTTCTTCAGTCACTCCTACCAACTCTGTAACTCCTACTAATTCAATAACTCCGACAAACTCTGTAACACCAACACTAACACCTGACTCATCTACAACACCTACTCCATCTATCACACCTACTAACTCAGTTACGACCTCATTAACTCCAACAAACTCTATAACACCAACTTCTTCAGTCACTCCGACAAACTCTGTAACACCAACTAACTCAGTTACACCTACTAATTCGGTAACTCCAACTAATTCAGTAACACCAACTTCTTCAGTCACTCCGACAAACTCAGTCACTCCGACAAACTCTGTAACACCAACTAACTCAGTTACACCTACTAATTCGGTAACTCCAACTAATTCAGTAACACCAACTTCTTCAGTCACTCCGACAAACTCTGTAACACCAACACTAACACCTGACTCATCTACAACACCTACTCCATCTATCACACCTACTAACTCAGTTACGACCTCATTAACTCCGACAAACTCAGTAACACCAACTAATTCAATAACTCCAACAAACTCTATAACACCAACTTCTTCAGTCACTCCGACAAACTCAGTCACTCCTACCAATTCAGTAACACCAACTTCTTCAGTCACTCCGACAAACTCAGTCACTCCGACAAACTCTGTAACACCAACTTCTTCAGTCACTCCGACAAACTCAGTCACTCCGACAAACTCTGTAACACCAACTAACTCAGTTACACCTACTAATTCAGTAACCCCAACTAATTCAGTAACCCCAACCAATACAATAACACCTACTAACTCTGTGACACCTACTCCATCAATCAACTCATTACTTAGTTGTTATGTTGCCGGTCCATTAACTGCCGACACATCTAACGGAGCGGTATTCGATAGAAGTATTAACGTTAGTGGAGTATTAGAGGTTATTGCGGGCGCTGTTGGAGGACAGGCAGCGGTACCTGATGAATTTTCTAAAAAAGTCGCTCGTTCATTCCAATTAATAATGGACCCATTAGCCACAGGAATTACCTTATCATATCAAAATAATTTAGTAGCAACTTTAAGAGGTGATGAGGGTACTATACATGCAGGGTTACCAACGGCACAAAGAGTCGGGTACGGTAGTGGGGATGACTATGACCCTAATTGGTTAACAGATGAGGGTATATCAGGATACACAGGATATCAAGAATTCTTAGATACTCATGCAGTTAATGACATGGTATGGTACCAAAGCGGTTCCACAAGTGGTGATACGGTAATAACTGAGGTATTTGAACATATTTTACATACCGTACATCTATTTGGGATAATGGGTGCGGTTCCCGGCTCATCGACCGCGGTAAATTGGATGGCAGAAGAAAATCCAGATTGGCAAACAACAGACCTACACTTATCCATGAAACAAGCCATCGAGAATGGTATGTATGACCCAACTGACTACGCCCCTAATTGGAGTGGGGATACTGGTCAAGCTCAAGTGGCATATAAAGAGTATATGTACTTATTAAACTTCGGTATGTGGGAAATGTCCGAGTTTTGGGATGGTGGGTCGTTATCTCCAGAATGGAATGATAGTATGAGAACTCCATCAGGAATTCAAACTAATAACATTTCAGGATATACATTGTTTAATAATTACTTTGCACCAGTACTGACTAAACCTAGTTTTACAACACTAAGAAATATTTTCCAAAATAATGGAGGGGGTAGTTCAGGATATGTCGCCGATGATTGTGTAACACCAACACCAACACCAACCAGTTCAGTAACTCCAACAATAACTCCATCAACATCCCCACCCGTAGATTGGTCACCTACAGATGTAAATATAGTTGCATGGGTTGACGCTTCAGACACCACTTCATACAGCCCGTCTACCGGTACATTATCCTCAGTAAATGATAAAACAGGAACGTATGGTACCTTAAATGTTAATGGTACACCAACAATAGTTACAAATGGATTAAATGGTTTAAGTGTATTTGATTTTGATGGTAATAATGAGTTTATACAAAGTTCATCTTTTGAAACACAGGTATCGTCAGGTAATCATTGGTCTATTGGAGTATTCCAATACCATACAACAAATAACACTAAAAATTCTTTTTGGAGTTATGAAACAGACCAGACACCAAAAAGAGATTATGCAATAAGTGCGGGTGCATCTAATAATACATGGCCAGGTGAATTAGATTTAGATGGTTTATCTTCTAACCGAATTAGTTCTACAATCGGTAATCTACAAATTTGGGACTCTCAGAGTATTTCTCAAAATACATGGGCGATTGTTTCTTGTTGGTTTAACAAATCGGGTAATCAAATAGGTACAAGAGTTAATGGTAATAACGCATTTACACCTGTTAATGATTATGACAATAGTATACAGACATCTCAGGAATTAAGATTAATGAGAAATAGGTCATCAGTAGAACTGGATGGTCGTATGGCCGAGTTCTTTGCGGTTGCAGATATACCAGGAGTTAGTGGTACCGACTTAACTGATTTAGAAAAGGCTGAAGGTTACTTAGCATGTAAGTGGGGACTACAGTCATTATTACCTTCAGGTCACCCATATAAAACAAGTTGTCCAACACAATAAACTAATATTTATAAAATAAAATGTCACAAGTAACAATTCCAAATTTGAGCGGTTTTACAGGGAATCCGGGTAATAATGATTTATTTATTATTCATGATGGTTCTGACACAAAAAAAATAAGATTTAGTCAAATTTCTACAAAAATATTTTCGGGTGCCACAAGTATTGAATCCGATGGCACACAACATAATTTAACGGGAAGTATTATCCCAACGCAAAACTCTCAATATGATTTAGGGTCAGCAGAGTATAAAGTAAGACATTTATATTTGAGTAGTAATAGTTTATTTCTTGGAGATACAACAATCAGTGAATTAGATTACTTAAATAGGTCTTATTTAAGTGAAATACCCATACCGTTGAATCCTAACGATTTAGGTACTAAAGGTGAAATAAGATACGACAACTCACACGTTTATATATGTGTTTTAGAAAATACTTGGAAGCGATTTACAATAGAGTCCGCATGGTAATATGAATTTTTATATAAAGAAAAATAGTACTTTACCTGTATTAACCGTAGAAGTTGTGGTTGATAGTAGAAACTCATTCGGTAACACCAACGAACCGTTTTCTGCGTCAACAGTAACGTTTAACATGAAGGATATAAATACTGATTTTTATTATATAATAGGTCATCCTGTAACAATTAAAGAAAAATACACAACAGAAGATAGTCCATTAAAAAGTTATTATTTAGAAGTTCAATTCACTGAAAGACAAACTTCTAAAATTGGTAGTTTTTTATCGGAGTTTGTAATAGAAACTGAATATTATACTGAAATATTACCTATAGAAAATGAAATTAAGGTACATATAATTGATTCTTTTGTCGAATCAGATTTTTGTTGTATTGACGACCCATCCCCAATATTTCCAACAGAAACACCAAGACCAAGTGTAACTCCTTCCCCAAGCCCTGCAGCTCCAATCGGATGTGACGACTCACTAACGGCCGAAGGAAATGTTGGTTATTATTCTGTTGAGGTTAATATTGGTGCATCTACTGGATTAACATCAGTTATTTTAAACTCTCAGACAGTTCCAGACAGATTTCTTATTTATTTCGATGGTAATTTAGTTGCGGACTCGTCTTTCGTTGGTGATGGTTTAGTGGGTTCTCCAAGTCAATATATTCCAACAATACTTTCAACAACTTCTTTAATTAAATACAAGTGGAACGGTAGTTCATTTATAAATGACGGTACAATACAAGTAAGTTTCACTAATGATGATATTGCAG
>Ga0255773_10003697_pt1 | contig 13395 bp, 4 predicted proteins | sample 011ome_17_FD_179971 | JGI IMG/M metagenome (GOLD analysis project Ga0255773, IMG submission 179971) | Coastal salt marsh microbial communities from the Groves Creek Marsh, Skidaway Island, Georgia - 011502XT metaG (version 2) | ecosystem: Environmental > Aquatic > Marine > Intertidal zone > Salt...
AGCCGATTAATGCGGCCGTAGAACAAGGTAATCTGGAAATGGTAAAGTATTGCGTGGCAAAGAAGTGTCCTATCGGTGAGTGGACGTGTGGAAATGCTGCCAAAAACGGTCATCTCGAGGTACTCAAATACTTACGCGAAGAAGCCAAAGCGCCTTGGGGTTCGGAAACTGCCAATTGGGCGGCTGAAAGAGGTCATCTCCACATACTCGAATATCTTGTTGAGCGTAAGTATAATCAATTTGACGAGTATGCGTGTACGGGTGCGGCCATGTCCGGCCACTTGGACTGTTTGAAGTACTTACACGAAACCGCCAAAGCGCCTTGGGACAAAGAAGCGGTACGCTACGCGCACGAGAACAAACACCCCGAGTGTTTACAATACTGCCTCGACAATAACTGTCCTCTCCCAGAAGGCTGGTCTTACGAAGTTGGAGAGTTACGCGTGCCAGACCATTCAGAATCAGAATCAGAATCAGAATCAGACTTAGAATCAGAATCATAATTCGACTTCTTTGAATACTACTCGTACTGCGCGCGCAAATATTTCGCGAAGAAGGAAGTATTTTCCTCCAAAACGGCCACTTTTTTTTCTTCAAATTCAAACGCAAATCACATTAAAGAATAAAGGAGAGTATTCGTATTACTACTATTTACTGGTATCATCATCATCATCATCATCATGGCGACGAAACTCGCGCAAAAGATACAAATCACGGAACAAACCAGCCGAACGATGGTTGAGAATCAACTCAGAATCGGGTTAGACGTGGTGTGTTATCAGAGAGGTACGCGCGAGAGAGATTTGGTTTTTGAATTCTCTTTTCTTTTTCTTCTTTGGTGGTCTTCTTCGTCTCGTCTTTCGACGTCTCGTTCGCAAAAGTGCTGACCTTTTCGTCTTCTTCTCTCTTTACGGCTTTGGGGTGACGCGTGTGGTCTTCTTTCTCCGCGTGCGATTATGCAGGTATATTTGACGCGAACACGCACTTTACGGAACCGAAGCAACCACCACAAACGAATAAGAGTAGTACGAGTGGTGGTAATAACGCGTTGAACGTGCCAAAGATGCTTCGGAAGTGCGCGAAATCGAAACGATTGCTCGACGCGATGGAAAACGGCGTGTTCGATGCGCTGGAGCGAGGGTACTTGCGAACGGTGGCGTTGGTTATTTCTCACCCGGACGATCCGAAGACGTTGTTGGAGGAGTATTTGTTCACCGTAGAGTACGACGAGGCGAAGCGAGCGAGGGTGTTGACGAGCGGCGGCGGCGCGAAAGACAAAGAAAGGGTTTTGTCGGCGGATGCGGCGACGGGGAAGAAAAGAGACGAGGAGAGACTGACGGATCCGAAAAGGATTCGAAAAAACGCGATCGCGACGACCCGAACGCTTTTGTCGCTGGTGAGAACGCTCGACGCGTTGCCGGATGGAAGCGCGGCGAATTTGAACTTGACGTACACTGAGGAAACGCCGGCGACGTACGAACCTCCATTTTTTGAAGCCGCGGACGACGCCGCCGTAGACGATGAGGATGGCGACGGTTTGTCGATGAAGGAGGAGTATCACGACGGGTCCAAGACGTGGAAGAGAGATCCGTTTACGATGGAGCTCGGAAAAATTGAAACGCTCTATCACACAATGAAGGTGAAAGCGTCGAGCGCGTTGGATCCGTTGTTGGACGAGGAAGAAGAGGAAGAAGAAGAAGAAGAAGAAGAAGTTGTGATTGAGGAACAGATTGGAGTGGTTCAGAAACCAACGGTATTGACGGTTGAGAAAGAAAAACCGAGAAGACAATCGACGCGCTATCCAGATCGAGACGCGATGAGAATCCACGGAGGCGTCGATCCCAACGCAAACGTTGTTCCGGAAACGCAGTTAGTTGGCGCTTTAACGATGGTTCATCCACCACCGGTAGAAAAGAAGAAACGTGGAAGACCACCAAAAAGAGCCAGACCAGCGGAACCGGTACAAAGGAAAAAGCGCGGCCGACCGGCAAAGGTTTCGGAGGATATTTCGCCGCCTCCGAAGCAGAAAAAGGCAAAAGTTGTCGCGAAGAAGGAAAAAGAGAAGAAGAAAAGAAAAGTAGCCACCGTCGCTACGGTCACCGATGACTCCGCGTTAGCGTCGCTCAAAGAGTTCATCGAAACCATGGGCGGCCACCTACCGGCGAACTGGTCCGCGAAAGTCGCGAGTCGCGAGAGGACGGATAAAGGACGGATATCGCTTCACACGGACGTCACCTATATCGACCCGAACGGGAAGAGATACAGATCTAAACTCGAAGTCGCGAGGTGTTTAAATTTACTCGTCCAGTGATTATTGGACGATGATGATGATGATGATGATGATCAAAGTGATTTTTGAACAACAACAACAACAACAACAACATTCAGAGAGATGCGAAGGTTTTATAGTGGCTTTTAAAAACATACACTCATACTAAGGTTGTAAAAACAGAATTTAGCGAAAGAGAAAGACACGCGCTTTAAATATATATTACCGGTACCAGTACCTGTTTCCTAGGTGTACATATAATTACAAATACTTTACAAACGCCGGGACACCTTCGCTAATTCTTCGCAAAGACATGACCGCTAAGAGCAAAATGTCCGCCTTGGATTCACTTTCCTTCTTCTGACCTAAAATGCGTATGCCGTCGTCGGTTGTCAACACATCGCCTTGGAATCGTTCGTCCATACCGGTGACGAGCATATCTTTTACTTCTCCGGGTAAATCGATGATACAATCGATGTACCCGCTTCTATTCTTTACGCTCGAGCTCACCGCGATGACTTCTTTAATACCTAATTCAGACGCTGCGTAAGCAATTTCGCGTTCGAGCAAAGCGCACGAGGTGAAACTGTCCGTCACTTCGCCGAAATGTTTTAACAAACAGTGCGAAGCGACGGAAAATTCACGCGCGGTTTTTGCTTTGAACACGATATTTTCAGCCGTTCTCCTGGCGGTATCCGTGGCGATGTAAGCTGGCGAGATGGACAAGTCTTCCGTCGATTCGCGAACTTCAGTCGTAACCAGCATCGCGTCGTTTTCAATATCAGGATTCTTGTCATCTGGGACGAGCGTTTTGTGAATGATTTTCACTTCCCCTGGAAGGCATGCTTTCAAGCGCATCATTTCAACGCGTTGTAACTGCGAATAGAGCAACTCGAGGTACAAATCTGCACCAACCGAATCGACTTCGCCGGATTGTTTCTCGCCGAAGAGAGTACCGACGCCTCGAATGGACATGTCTCTTTCCGCCAACTTGAAACCTTCGCCTAATCCACACGACTCTTCCAACGCTAACAAGCGTTCCTTCGCTTTTTCGTTCAATGATTCTGGATCTAGCCCGTAAAACATCCACGCGTGCGCTTGACGATCGGCGCGACCGACGCGACCACGCAACTGATACAACGACGCTAAGCCGAACGATTGCACTTCTTCGATGATAATCGTGTTGCAATTCGGAATATCTAAACCAGACTCAACAATCGTCGTGCACAATAAGACATCCGCCTCGCCGTTGGAGAATTCATCCATAACCGCATCCAAAGTATCGCCGTCCATTTGTCCGTGCGCTTCAATCACGCGTAAGTTTGGCAAAATGCCGAACAACCTTTGCCGCGAATCGCCCATCATCATGATTCTGGGAACGATGTAATAAATTTGCCCGCCTCGATTGATTTCGTACTCAATAGCCTCGCGAATTTTGTCTTCGTCCATTGGCAATAAGTTTGTTCGAATCGGTCGACGTTCTGGTGGCGGCGTTTGAACTAAACTCGCGTCCCGAAAACCAGAGATGGCCATATGCAACGTTCGCGGAATAGGGGTCGCCGATAAAGTTAAAACGTCCACGGTAGCTTTCAACGCGGAAATTTGGTCTTTGTGCCTCACCCCGAACCTTTGCTCTTCGTCAATGATCAACAGATCCAAGTTGTCGTAGACTTCCGTCGATAAGTTCAACAAACCGTGCGTACCGACGATGATTTGTGCTCTTCCTGAGTCCTTTTGGCTAAACTTCTCTAAAATTTCTTTTTGATCTTTTGTCTTGACGTGCCTCGTGAGAAGATTGACTTCTACACCCAAGTGTCGAAATCGCGCAGCGACGTTCGCGGCGTGCTGTTTCGCCAGAACCGTCGTTGGCGCGAGAATAAACGAATTCTTGCCGGAAAAGCACGCTCGAGATATGGCTCTGAAAGCGACTTCTGTCTTACCAAAACCGACATCGCCGACGATGATTCTATCCATGGGAGTGTCTCGAGTCATGTCCTCGTTGATATCCTCGATAGCCATCTTTTGGTCGGGAGTGAGCTCAAAACGAAACCCTTCAGCAAATTTTGCCTCTTCATCCGGTTTCGATATTCTATACGGTGCTCGGACGCACTGTAATCGTTGTAAATACACGCACATTTGGTGCACGACTAAATCGCGAATCTGTTTTTGCATCTGCGCTTCTTTCGCTTCCCACGACCCGAGTTTATCGTACAGCTTTGAAAGTCTCGGCGGTTTTACTTGCGCGCCGGGACTGGCGTATCTATACAATTGCATGGACGCTTTCTTCGGTTCAATTTTTGCGGTATCATCCGCGAACTGAATGAACAAGAACACTTTCCTCGTGCCTTCGTTTCTTCCGGTCTCCTCGTCTTCGTGGTTGATCGAACGCATACCTAAAAACTTCCCAATGCCGTATTTTCGGTGGACGACGTATTCACCGATAACCAACTTGAACGGATCAATAGAATTGTTCGCTAATCCGTGGGTGCTGTCGTTGTAGCCTTCCAAAACACGGTTGTTCATTTCCAACGCGTAGCCGATTCCATCGAGCGCCTCTCGCACATCCAGTTCGCTCATCATCTCAGCTAATCCGCCTTCGTCCTCTGACGACGACGATGATGCTCCTAACCGCGTCTTCTCGACGTCAACTATGCTTGCTGCCATGGTCGTCATAGCGCCCAGCTTCGCCGCGTCTTCGCCTTCGTTGAACGACCGTTTCACCGCTCTCATGCCTCTTTGCCTTCTCTCCGTGAATAATCGACGCAAACGGTCGCTCGCTTTCTCCTCGTTTGTTTTGCTGCTATCACTATTGCTGCTGCTGCTGCTGCTATTACTATTATCTTCCTCCATTTTATTCTCCTCGAACATCCTCGCCAACTTCGTCTCTGGATCCGAGGACGCTTTCAGCCGTTCCAACTTTAACCGCTCTCTCAACGTCTTGAACGCCTTTTCAAAATCCGCCACGAATTCCATTTCGTTTTGCTTTTCTCTCGCCTCTCGCGACGGATTATATTTCGGCGCGATAATGTGCGAAGACGACGACGACGAAAAAGACGATGAAGGCATCATCGCGGTCACCGACGAACCGTCATTTTTGGCGTTCCCGTTGACTGCTGTAGAACCTCTTTTCACCGCGCTGCTCTTCTTTTTCACTCCTTTTTTCGAAGAAGACGACGAAGACGCGGTCGCGTCGGAGATCCCGCCACCTCTTCTCACGACGCGCCTGCGCACTTTCGCGTGTTGCACTCCCGCCGGAGGCGAAGTCGCGGCCGTCGTCGCGGTTGTCATATCTTCTTCTCCGTCGTCGTCTGAATCGTCGTCTTCTCTTTCGTCGCTCTCGTTCTTCTTCTCTCGACTACTACTACTACTGGTAGTATCACTCTCCTCATCCCCTACAGTCACTTCTTTCTCTTTTGCCAACATCATCTTCTTCGTCGTCGCGAGGCTTTTCCTCTCCCTCTCCAACGCCACCACCAACCGGTCCACGAGCTCTTGTTTCTTCCCAGTTTTCTTCAACTTCCGCTTCTCCAGTTCGCTCTTTAAGTCCGGGACTTTTAGTTTCGAGAGCACGAGTTGCATCTGTTGTTTGCTTTCTTCTTCGTCATCGTCGTCGTCATCTTCTCCTTTTCCTTTTCCATCTGCGCCATGCAAACGACGCTCGAACGAGGCGTCGATTGAATCCGTCTGTTGCATCGCTCGAATGTTCCAACGTGTCTTTTCAGCGCGCGATGAGACTCCTCCCCTTTTCCTCCCGCGCACAAAAGGCGAAGAATATCTTCGAGGGGTGTGAAAAGAAGCCGTTGCGGTGTTCGGCGCGGTGAAAGTGGCGAATTGTGGTGTCCTCGCACTCATTTTGTGTATTCAATGCGTGCAAATTTAATGACGAAGCCGCCACAAAAGTTTTCCCCGTCGTAAGGGAAAAGAGAAAAAGGTACCACGTTTACGATGCAAAACGTCTCTGCCTGCGTTCGATCCTCCGCGCATTCGTACGTCGTCGAAAGGAGGAAAAAGGGTGGCACTTGTGGTTCACGCGCTGGCGTCGTCGTCAGAGCGAGGAAAGGTTTACTCGCGGAAAAGTTCGAGAAGGAGGAGGAAAAGGACACGAACGGGGAAGCCGTCGGCGAGGACGATGCGTCGGGGGATGCGGTGCGACTGTGCGCCTGCAACAGCAACGAGACGTACGAAAACTGCTGCCAACGCGTGCACGAGAACGGGATAACGCGAGAGACGACGCCAGAAATGATCGTTCGCGCGAGATTTACGAGCTATAAGGAAAATAAACCGGAGTTTATCGTCGAGAGTACGCACGAGGATTCGCCAGATTTTACCAAGAGAGACGAGACGGATGCGGAAAACGCGCGGAGGACGCTCGAGTCAGACGCGAAGGCGACGGCGAAGAAGATTCGGTTTTTGAGCTTGAAAATCATGAAGAAAGGGAGTAATGGCGAAAATGAGAGTGGTGGTGAAGAGGCGTTTGTTTCGTACGAGTGCGCGTTCGACGCGGGAGAGAAGAGGGCGAAGAAATCGAGGGCCAAGGCGAAAACGCTCGCCGAGCGAGCGAGGTATCGAAAGGATAAAGATGGGAAGTGGAAGTACGTGGACGCGTTGCAATTGAACGATAACGTTCTTTCTGCGGATGGTTTTGACGATGGAGGGCACAATCGGGGGAAGAGTAATTGGGGGAACGGTAATTTAGGCAAAATCTTTTAGCGGGAGGAGGCAAGATTTTCTGACGTTTCTTGCCCTCGCTCGAGGGAGCGCGCGGGCGTTTTTGTAATCTATTATCAATCTACGATTTCGTAATCTTTCGAACGAATGACGAAGGCGTCGATTGTTGTGGCTACCATCGCTGTTACCGGCGTTGATGGCGGTGCTGCCAGCGGCGACGACAACGGCGACGACGACTCGTGTCTTTTCATTCCTCCCGTTGTCGTCATTTCTGCTCGCCTCGTCAAGCACGCTTTGCGCATTTGCGGGTTCAAGCACGTCTTGCATTTGCCGCATTTTTGACTCGAACGTATGATTGGGAAGGTGAATTTCTTCTTTGCTCTTTTTTGCTCGCTGTTGTTTCCATCGCCGTCCTTCTCGCTCTTCTTCGTTTTCTTTGCGCTCGCCCGGTTATTGTTCTTCTGTTGTTCTTTCTCGACAGATTTACGTTTCAAGTACGAACGAAAGATATCGTTATTGAAAGGCGTTTCCGGCGGCGTCGGTTCTTGATTGATGGCGATTGATATCGTCTCCGCCGGACGTTTTTTCTTTGGTCTGCCGAGTTTTGGCGCTTTACTCGCCATCGCGGCTGCACTTTTTTCTGGGTGCAGCAAAGGACTCGGAAAGTCAAATTCAGTGAATTCTTGCCCGGTCGAAGCGACTGGAACGACAGGACATATCCATTTTGGCAACTCGCGCGGATATCCGGTACGGCGCTCCCATGCCCGAACGCACAAGACTTGGTGATTAAACAAACGCGTGACTTCCGTCCTCGTCATCCCTCGCGTGACCGAACCGATGGACGCGCCGAGTAGAGTGACTATTTTCGGCGACGTTTTGAGAGTTTCAATGTCGACACTCACAGGTTTTGCCGCCGAACGAAGGTCGAGAAAGACTTCATTCACTTGAAAGTACGTGCCGTGCAGCGGGAAGCTGCGTTTACAGGCGCACAAGGCGGTGACGAAGAAGACGCATTTTATTGAAGAAGGCTCAGAGGGAGGAGAAAGATGAGAAGGAGCAGGAGGAGGAGGAGGAGTGGTAATGATGATATCCTCTTCATCATTCTCTTTGCTGATGTTCGTCTTTGCATCTTCCATGACGATATCGTCGTCGTTGTCGTCGTTATCGTGGTTATTTTGTTCGTGCTCCTCTTCGGACGACGTTGATATTTTATAGACGCGTTCAAAATCGCTCGCCTCTCTCGGAGCTGCGATGACGCAATACCGCCGCGTTGCGTCGCATTCGCCGATTATAGACGTTGGATGTGGCGAGAGCGAATGCAAAAGTTCCGCCGGAACGCATTCATCTGGCACTCGCCACCCTTGTACCTCTGAACGAAACTGCGCTTTTGTGAACGAGGATAAATCCGCGAGTTGATTGTGTCGATTAGGGGTTAAAAACGCCTCCTCCTCCTCCTCGGCGGTTGTCGTCTTGGCGGCAGTTGCTGCATTGAACTTTGCGAACCGAGGATCCTCGACTTCCCTCAAAACTTCGTCTTCGGCTTCGCTTTCAAACGCCGCATCATCTTTCAGCGCTCTCTCGTCGACTTCAGCAACCGCTTCCATCGCCTTTGTTTTCGCCTCGGCTAAAATGCCAAACGCGGCGGACGCTCTCTCGAGATCGTTTCGATTTTTGTCCGGGTGGCAGATTTTTGACAACGCTTTAAATCGCCGCATGATCATCGCTGCCACGGCGCTTTTGTTTTCTTCGACATTGTCGTCGTCGGAATCATCCTCCGAGGAAAGGAGTAAAAGAACGCGCATGGCCTTCTTGCCGGCGGGTTTACCTAAATCTGTCCAGATCTTCCCGGCGGCGACGATTGAATCCATCGTTTCCGCGACGTTGTTTGCGAACGCGTCGTTTTGTAGAGAGAAAGGAGCAAGGGGCGCAGTATGTGATGGTTCTACATGCAGAGGAGACGCATCTTCTACCGATGCTGCTGTTGCTTCGGAAAAATCCTTCTCATTTTGCTGCTGGTGCTTCTGCGCTTTTGCACGCTCAACGAATTCTTCAACTGTGAGAACATCCGCCGCAAGATTATCAGACGATTCCGTAGGGCTGTTGAATCCATCTAGACTAGACGGTGATTCTATGCTCGAATTCGATGGAAACCGTTTTCCAATGACGTTATTATTCGTCGCCGTTGGCGTCAACGGCATCTTCGGCGACGAACCCTCCGACGGCGACGCCAAGCCGATATCTTCGATATCTTCGATCGGTTGCGTTCTCGTTTGTTCCTTCGTAAGATCAATCGTTACTACTTCTTTCGGCGGCGTTGGAGGTTCTGCGTTGTTGACGTTCGGTGCAGGCGTGTATACTCCGACGTTGTTCATCTTATTATTCCTTCGTTTACCACCACACTTGGCGTATTCGCAGTCGGAGTTCATTGGACAACTCGCGCAATTCGGATCGCGCTTCGCGCAAAACACCTTCCCAAGCGTAATCATGTGATAATGCAGCTCGTACAACATCGTCACGTCGAACGTGTTCAATCTTTCGCTCAAAAATTCGTACACTGATTCTTCTGGGGCGTACTGCTCGAGAAGTTCGAGCTTGAAATCGTCTTCGAGCGGAACCCATCCTAGGCGCGCCATGATTCGTCCGACGTTGACATCTACAGGGAAGTCTCTATTTTCCAACGAGAGTAAGTTTACGCACGCCGAAGTCTTTGCGCCCATGCCTTCTATCTCGTTGAGATACGCCTTTGCTTCTTCTGTGGAGGCTTCACGAAGGAATTCGAGCGACAAAACGCCGCGTTCGTCGAGCACACGCCGAAGAATTTTCTTGATTCTATGCGCGAGCATGGAGTGCATGCCGCGACATCGAATGCACTCGATGATATCGTCGATTGAGGCTTCGTGCAAAACGCGGTGCCAATCTACGCAGTCGCGCACTATAATTTCATTCTCGGTAGGATCGTTGTCGCAAATGAAGTCTTGACGATCTCGAGCAGCTTGCGCGAGCGCTTTCAATTTATCTGTCTTTGCTCGTCGCTCGCGTCGGTTCAATTCTGCCCTCGAGGCTGCTTGTTGCTTCGACGCTTCTCTCTCTTCTCTCAGTTTTGCTTTGTTTTCGCGCATTTTCTTTTCTTTTGCTTTCTGCTCTTCGTCTTCTTTGCGCAAAATTTCCGCTTCCCGGACGATTTCGTCGATATCGTCGTTCAACATCTCCTGCGGCTTATCGCACCCGTTGTGTCTTTTATCGAAACTTCGAGAGCAGGTCCAGTTCAAGTAATCCGCTGCTTCTACGTTCTCCGACGTCGTGTTGTGAGTAAGTAATGAATCTGCTAACGCTTTTGGTATCCGTCGCCACTTACCGCAATCCTCGTTCGAACATTCGATCCACGCCTCTTTCTCGCTAAATCTGCGCTTCGTCAACGGCGTTTTCGAAAAATCGTTCCACATTTGTCGCTCGCTGTAATACAGTTGCTCTAACGGAGACATGACAGGTAACTCGACAATAACTGAAGACTCGTGAAGGTCTGTATTTTCATCAAGTGATGTCCTATCGAGCTCAAACGAGGACGAGTCGATCTTCGGAACACCGCGACAAAGGAAGAAGGAAGGTTGCTCGATGTCATCTTTATCGTCAATCTGCATGCGCTCAATCACTTCCGCCACGGCTGCTGCTCCCATTTCAGTTTCTATATCTAAAGCATCTCGCATTTCTACATCCTCATCCTGAGCAATATTATCTCTCCCGGTTTCTCTCGAAACAATGCGATCAATTGCATTTCGTACAACCTCGCTCGCCGCTTGCGCGCATTCCTTCTCATACCTCTCCCTGTCTTTTTCAACTACCGAATTGATGACATTTTTCACCAAATCCTTCACTCTTACCGCTCTCTCGACGCGTTCTAAATGCTTGCTTTGCGTTTCCTCCGTCACTGGAAACTTGGCCATCAAATTTAACATCGCTGTTGATGATAAAACGTCCGTCACGTTTTGCGTTAAATTCGCGCCGATGACCGAATCGAGGACTGAACCGCCCCAGGAGACGTCCAAAGGTCTATGACCGAGAGTTTTACGCGATTTACGAAGAAACTCGCCGATTTTATCGCGCCACATCCGTTTCTCATCGTGACCAAACTTTTGAATGGCGAGTTGTCGCCCTTTCCAGATTTTCGGGATGACGTTTTTCTTCTTCGATTGCTGCTGCGCAAGAGGAGGCGGCGGAGCTCGCTTTCGCTGCACGTCGCGAAAGAAAATATCTTCCGAGTCCGATTCGCTACTACTAGTGCTACTATCGGAGGAGAAATAATCGTCGTACGATTCGCGCGGTCGTGATTCTATCTCTGGATTCGGATGTCGCCATCTTTGCTGAGCATCTTGAGAACCGTTTTCGAAGGCGTTTCCGGATCGGAACCAGCCGCGTTCGCCCGGCGTTCGCGGACCGCTTCGCTTGGATTTCGCCAACCACGTGACTTTTGGTTTCACGACGACGGCAACAGCAGCAGTAGGGAAAGATGGCGAAAGCGACGTTCTCTTAGCGTAGCTTTCAAACGTGCTCGCATCCCAAATTAAATCTGAGGCATTCGTGGCGAGTTCTGTTCTTGGAAACGGTGTGATGCGATGGACGAGAGCTTCGCTCGACTCGACGACGCGTTCGATGGCTTCTTTAACGAGCGTACGAACGATGCACCTTTCGTGATCGTCGTCGTCATCTTCATCTTCGCATGGAAGAGTAACTTCTACTTGTTTTTGTTGTTGCACTCGACCACGACGCAAATTTGTGGCGCCCGTAAGAAACCACTCGTCTCGTACTTTCGTGTCCGAAACGAGATTTTGTACGCGACGTTTCGCATCGGCGAACAAGTTCTGATACATTTTTATAGTCCCGTGCGCGGGTACGACGGACACATCCAGAGATCTCAAAAAGTCTCTGTAAATGTCTTTTTGTGCGCTGATGGCTTTGGGCATGTGCATGGTACTTATCGCGTCGATGTGATCCATAATGTGTTCCTGTTTCCTCGCGTTTATATTTTGACACGTCTCGCGAAGGTTCAGCAAATTCGAGCCTACCCAATCGTGAATGGTGTCGAGGACATCCGTGAACGAGTAAGAAGGAGACGATACGGCCTCCGCTTCCATTTGAACACCTTCACCTTCTTCTTCTTCTTCTTTTTCCTCGTTTGTATCTTTCTTCAAAAAGCGTATGGGATGCGTTCTCGCTTTCGGTTTTCGAAAATCCATCACCGCGGCCAACCGTCTCGGGACGATCGTTTTCGGCACAAAGTTACGCCTCTTCTCCTCCTTCCTTTTCTTTCTCTCCAACTCTTTCAGCCGTCTCTTCTTCTCCTTCCTCGATTTCTTCGTTTCGTAATACTGCGACAAATCGTAAAACTCTTTGGTAATCCTCACTTCCTCCTCGTCCTCGATGCCTTCGAATCCCCATCGAGCGACGTTAATCCCTTCGACTAACCTCGTCAACCGCTTAAACCTCGATTCCGTTTTAATCCGCTTATAATCTTTGCTAATGATGGACTCCAAAATCACCGCCGGTCTCCTGTGACCATCGTTCGACCGTTTCTCCGTAAACCTCGTCACCGGTACTGGATACAATTTCAACCACTCGGCTTCGCGAAACTCCATCTCTTTCGCCTTCTGCGCGGTGATCGGCAACAGATCCTCGCCTCGATTGCGCAACCCCGGTCGGTAGGCGTTCGCGCTCGCTTCGGATTGTCTTCGTAACCGAGCTTGATGTTGCTGAGATTTCGTGAGGTGCTTTTCGTACGCGATGAACACGTCCGAGTGATTCTCATCATCGTTCGTGTTAGTAGTATTCACGTCTGAATCGTCGTCCTTCTTTTCAGCCTCTTTGCCTTTGTCTTCTTCTTCTTCTTCCTTCGTTGTTACCTTTTGCTCCCGCTGATGCTTTTTGTCCTTCTCCTCCTCACTGAGTAGGAGTTTACGAATGCCATCAAACCCGCCGCGCTGCTCAAAAATTCTCGGTTTCCCTCCAAAAATAGGAACGTTAAACTCGTCTCGTTCCTTCTCCTTCTCCTCATTCTCTTCCTCCTCCTTTCGACGACGACGACGGTCCCGCAAAGATGACAATAAACCTCCTTTTTTCTGTCCCATCTTCTTTAACTGTATTTTTGTCTTCGATGATGATGATGATGATGATGATGATGATGATTCCTGTCGTCTCGCGCGCGTGTCGCGCAGCGAAAAACGTCCCACGACGAGAACACCTCCGCGACCGTAACCACCACCACCACCCTTAGTATTCGTAGTATTCGTCGTCCTCGTCTTTAACTTTCTTTTCTTCTTCATTTTTATGGTAAAGCTTATGTGTGATGTTAAATGTGCGCTTTTTTTTATCCAGAGTGTTTTAGATATTTTTTTTCCTTGCAAACGAGCTCCTCGAAAAGAAGGACAAATTAACCTCAGAAAAGGATATGCAGATATACTACTATA
>Ga0255773_10003709_pt1 | contig 13362 bp, 8 predicted proteins | sample 011ome_17_FD_179971 | JGI IMG/M metagenome (GOLD analysis project Ga0255773, IMG submission 179971) | Coastal salt marsh microbial communities from the Groves Creek Marsh, Skidaway Island, Georgia - 011502XT metaG (version 2) | ecosystem: Environmental > Aquatic > Marine > Intertidal zone > Salt...
GCACTGATTGCTTAGACTGGTTTGCCTGAGCAAGCATAGAAGTGGCTGCCTGTCCGAGGATCTGCTGCTTTGACAACTCTGTTGTCTCGCGGGCAAAGTCGGCGTCCACGATACGGCCTTTCGCTGTTTCAGTTAGCATTGATGCTGCAGATAGATTATCGATGTTATGCTGTAATCTGTTCTGGATAGCACCAAGTTTCGCTTGGGCAGATGCAATCTGGTTAATAGCTGTATCCAGAATTGTTATGGAAGTGTTTGCTGATGAAGACGAAGTCAAGTCAACGTCACCAAGGTGAGTTCCGTCATCTGTTGTAGAGTTAAGCAAGTTAAGTGTCACGCTGTCAGTAAACACGCCGCCAGCTTTGTCAGTGTAGGATACATCAAAAGTAAATGATGTGTTACTATCAGCATCCATATCGGCAACGTTAGTTACCAGCCCCGATGTCTTGTCGATCGAGAATTTCGCACTGTCGGTACCGCTGATGGAATATGTTCCACCATCTTTACCTGAAGATGTACGATATGTGTTCAAAGCTGCACTCAGTGCGTCAGCACCAAACTCAATTTTTGAGGCTTCCGTGAGGGAAATTGAAGAGTTTGCTGTTGTTACGAAAGTAGAGCTTTGGGTTGAGTAGTTACCAAACAAAGTGTTTGTTGCTGACCCTGCTGTGCTGCTACCCACCTTGGTGGCTGCGACAGACACGAGAGTATCAACACCCTGGGTCACCGATGTTGTGTGCGTAGCGTCACCATCACCATCAGTAATTGCTACAGTAGCCTGTTCCACATAGGTGAAATCTATGAGCGTATCAGCGTTAGCTGCAGCACCGGCAGTAGCGGCCGTAAATTTCATATCAGTACCGTTTCCGGCATCTGATACTGTGTAGAGAGCACTCAACAAATCACCGTCTGCATTTGTTGCACCAGCAATGTCAGTTATAACATCTGCAAAGGTACCGCCAGTCGTTACTTGAGCTGAGTAAACCTCACCATTGACGGTAACTTCTACGGTATCATTTTGTGCAGTTACAGTGCCCGTGGCGTCAAATGTAACCGTCCTTGCTACCGCAGATTGAGCGCGTGTTGTGATTACGGCTGTGCCAACATCACCACTGTTACGCTGAACTGTCGCTGACATGTCAAGGTTGCTTGCTGCATTGTTAGCTGTAGCCAACAGATCACTACCCGATGCGCTGAATGTAATGGCTACAGGTGTAGCAAGCGCCTGATTTGCCGCATTGAGGTCAGTTACCAGTGAGGCAATGCCATACGTTCCTGCAGTAACACCAGCACCAACTGTGGCTGAAATAGTTGTGCCATCAATTACTACACTAAAGGTGTCACCGGTTGCCCCAGCGTTTAGAGCAGCCCCGAGACCAGCATAAGTTGTCACCTTCGCAACTGCATCGCGGCCAGCAGACACACCATTTGTAGTAAAGCTAGAGGCGGCAGCAATGACCGTATCAAAAGTACCGTTCGTTGCAGTCAATTGTGTAGTGCCATCAGCTAATGTGGCAGTCATAACGGGTGTTGATAAAACGCCAGGCTCTCTCATCGTTACGGTAAGGTTATTACCGTTGTCAGCGAGAGTAAATCCGAGCTCACTCGTATCGAGTGCGACAAAGGCGTCAACAACCCCCGCTGCGGTGGTTTGCTGCCCGGTGACTGTTAGAGTTTCCAGGCCAACAGTCAGGGTAAAGATGTCGCCTGCAGCAGTGTTACCACCGGTAATGTCGGCATCGACCATGACTACGCTGAATACACCATCCACCGCTGTGGTGGTAACATTATCTGCCACGATAGTTTTATCTGTTTGGATGATAGAGTTTGGAGCGTCAGACGTATTGCCAACTGCGTCAGCATATGTCCAAACAATTTGGTTGCTTCCGTTGACTGAGAAAGTTCCCCGCGCTGCTGTCGCTTGCTGAGCATTTTCCTCGTTTAACAGAGTTGCCAGTTTAGCGTTTGTAAAAGCAGTGTCATCTGCAGTCACTGTTGCGGCTAGAGTTACGCCGTCCACTGTTGCGGTGAATACGTCCCCTCTAGTGACATTAGTGTCATCACTGGCACTGAAGTCGTCGTCTTGACTGTCAGTGAATGTCACAACTTCTTCTTGTGAATCTGTTACTGTCAATGCAACTGTCTCAGTGAACTTGTCACCAGTTGATGATGTGTAAACAACGTTAAAGTCATAGACATTGTTCGTCCCGCTGTCCTGCTTGTTTTCGAAATCTAGCGCCGCAGAAATAATGCCGTTTACACTATCAACAGTAATTTGAGCAGCGTCAGTGCCGGTGACGGAATATGATCCAACCCCGGTGTCAGCATCTACAAATGCTTGCAAATTTGATGAAAGGATACCATCGCTAGCACCTGCAGAATTTGTTGCACGGAACGACATGGCTGCAGATTCAGATGTTGTAAGATTTGTTGTTGCCGTTTTAATGGCCGCAATTGTTTCGTTAGCTGTAATGTTGAGCTTCACATTCTCTGTAAAGCTGTTGGTTCCCGCTTGGTTGGTGTAAGTCACCTGCAAGTCATAGCTGTTTTTGGGTGACGCTGACGTGTCAAATGCGATGGCTGCATTGCTAACAATGTTGTTAGCTGAGTCCAGTGAAAAAGATGCAGCATCAGTGCCTGAAAGAGTATAGGTACCGTTTGCATTTGCTGCAGTGAAGGCTGAAATGCCAGTTCCAAGGTTTGCGTTCTGGATCGTGATGGACTCAGCAGCAGTTGAAGTCACTACAGTTGTGCCAACCTTATCTACAGAAGTTGAGTCATCAGCAGTGGCTGTTGATTTGGTTCCAGCCAAGTTGTCCCCGCCGAGTGAATCTGTATTCATGCGCTCAACAGTGACGTCAATTAGTTCAACGTTTGTGTTACCTGCACGAATGTTTGCTGAGTATGTGCCGTCAAGAACCTTCACATCGTTAAACGCTGTGTTGTTTGCAATTTTGTCCACCTCTAACATCAACGCATCAACTTCAAGCTGAGCGTTTGATCTGTCGCTGGCGGTGTAAATACCGTTGTTCATCTGAACTGCCAGTTCGCGCATACGAATGAGCATGTTACTAATTTCTGACATGCCTGCTTCGGCAGTTTGCACAAGTGAAATACCGTCTTGTGAGTTACGAATGGCAATGTTCATACCGCGCAGCTGGCTTTCCATTTTATTTGCCACTGCGAGGCCGGCTGCATCATCTGCAGCAGAGTTGATGCGCAAACCTGAAGCAAGCCGCTCCATTGCCTTTGTCATAGAGTCATTTGCTTTAACGGCATAAGTACGTGCGGTCAAAGCACCAGTATTTGTATTGATAACAGTCATTTCTAGTCCCCTAGTTACGTTTGCTAAACAAAGGGCAGGTTGCCCATCCGAAATAGACAACGACTGAATAACAAAAATGTTAGCTGGAAAAGAAAATTGGCTCGCAAGTATGCAAACAACAAGGATCCTCGCCCTTGGCTTTGAGTTGTCTTGCATAACGGATCCTGTTGGCAAGAATCTAAAAGTCTTGATTTTGGGAAGTTTAGAGTTTATCTCAATTGCTACAGACAAATGCCTTCCACAGGAAATAGATTATGAGCTTCTGCCCTAACTGGATTTTTGACGTCGCTGTGGGTAAATCAAGCCAAGAGTTTTTGGCGACGGACAACCCTCTCACCCTATATGCCAAGAAATACGCTGAGGGTTTATCAGAAAAATACACTGAAATAACACCTCAGGAGATTTCAGACACCTCCGAGTTATTGTTGCTATTTTTAGATGAGGTTAATGCTGGTGAAAATGCGGTAGAGATGCTCAATGGTTTTCAGTATTATAGATACAACTTCGAATCCGTTAACAAAGTTCGTAAGTTAACACCTCTTTTTGGTGAGGCTGACGAGCCAGTAAAACTTCTTAATTACAATGGTGAAGACACATTGAAACGTTTTAAGGCATATGTTTTTGGTTTGAGGTCAGAATCTGCGCCAGAAGCCCCGGCAGGATGGAGTTTAGGTGCTGAAACAAATGTTCTGCACATTGCCGACATAGCGCGGCGAGAAGTATCAATATTTGATGCCCTTTAATTTTTCATCCCTGCTGTCCATGCATCCATCATATTTGTCAGCAGGCTTTGCGTTTCCTTGAAACCGGAAACAGCGGACTCCATCGCGGTGAATTGTGACATATAACGTGCACGTTCGTTTTCCATGCGTGTTTCGAGGGACGTGAGCTGATCTTTTTGATCACTGATATCTTCGCTGTAGCGCTTTACACGTTTATCAATGTCTCCGTCACTTATAAGCACCGTGTCACCGAACTCGTTTATTGTGTCAAAGAGACTTTTACCAACATATAATGTTGAGGTGTGATTGCCGTCTGCCTTCACCCAAATACCTTTTGCTCCAGTTGATGTCAGTTTAAACAATTCATTTTCGAGTGACATTAAGGTTCCGTCGAGGGCCGCGACTGTGGGGCCAGCGGTGTGGCTATCTTCTGTAACGGTCGTAAGGTGAACATGGTCAACAGCAGTTGCTGTTAAAGCAATAGTGCCAGGATGGGGAATATAAACAAGTCCTGCGTCTTGACCGTTGGAGATATTACCAGCGTTAGTGTCGTTGAATGTAAATAACAGATTTGCTGAAGAAACGCTAAATGTGCCTACGGACCCCCCGTGAGCAGTATTCAAAGCGTTAGCGACGTCAGTTAAAGTGTCATTGTCGCTCAGTGTGCTGGTCGTCACAGTGAATGGAGACCCGTTATTGTCGATCTGAATACTAAATTTATCCCCCGTCTTAATGGTGGGGAGGGACGGCGATCCAATCCTAACTATTTCGGTAGTTGAAGTGCCAGCAGAGTTTTGTAAACTGGCACCAAGAGTACTGTATGACCCTCCACTATCAGTGCTTAATTGCAACTGCCCGATGGTGTCGCCGTTATCTGCTGTTCCACCAGTGTTGCAAGTAACCGTTAGTTTACCGTCTGCGCCTGCGGTGTCCTGAGCGCCAGAACCTGTGCCTGCGCCATACGATATACCAACAGAAGAGTCTAAAAAGAAGAGCTTGCTTATTGTGCCGCCAACCGCACCATTGCTGGTATAAGTAAATATAATGTCATTTGTGTTATCAACGGAGAATGTACCGGGCACTGTTGATCCAGCATTAGCGGTATTCAACATGTTTACAATATCAGATAAATTCGACTGTGATGTAGCGGCAGCAGTTTCAATTTCGGTACCGTTAATGGTGACCTTAAACTTATCACCAGGAGCTATGGATGGAACTGTTGGCGTAGTTATGCGCTCCACTTGCTGGGTCGAGACATCGCCCGCGGTGTCTTGCCCGGCTGAACCAGTTCCTGAATCGTAAGTTGTCCCCGATGAGGCATCTAAGAAGAACAGTGAACCTATTGTTCCAGCAACTGGCTCACTATTAGTGTAAGTGAATAATATGTCGTTGTTGGAAACTGAAAACGTGCCGGGTACTAGCGGCGCGGCATTCGCAGAATTCAACATATCAACAATATCTGACAGGCTGGATTGCGTTGTGGCAGCAGCTGTTTCAATCTCAGTACCATTAATTGTTACTTTGAATTTATCACCGGCAGAAATTGATGGGACAGTTGGATTAGTAATTTTTTCGACTTGTTGAGTACCGGCAGTGTTGCTAAAACCGTAGCCAACGTCAGAACCTGCATCTGCAGTATTTGCTGCAGTATCGAGCTTTCCAGCTAGATAATTTATACGTTGTGTTGCAGTTGTTAGGTTGCTGATTGCGGTAACATCTGCGCTTGTAACCGTGTGAGACACACTGACGGTTCCGCTACCGTCTTGGACATCAACTTTGAATATATCGCCTTGACTGGCGGTTAATATACTGTTGGATATGTCATTGGAGCTCTCATTGAAATATACAGTTCTGTTCGTTAAAGCGCCGTTACGTTGCTGATCCACCGTGCCTAGAGGAGTTGCGGGAGAGTAGGTCAAGCCAGCACTCATCGTGGTGGTTTGTGGTGTTGCAGAATCATTATACTTAAAAATAAGATCAGAGCCTGATCCGCTAAACACTCCATCAGCTGGAGTTACGAGGTTAGCATTAGCTGAATTGAAGGCGGCTGCAAGCTTGTCAACACTGTATGAGGTGTCGCCGCCAACTCCAATTGCCGCGGTTGTAACTGTTTGTCCATCTACAGCTATAGTAAATGTATCACCAGCATAAACGGTGGCCGGAACACTTGGAGTTGAAAGTGTGAAGGTGCGTTCCGCTAAGTCATTGACATTAAATGTAACTGCTTCAGTGAATGTTCTGAAGGAGCTTGGCAGAGCGTTATCAGTCACAGTGTATTCGACGTTGAATGAATAAGAAGGCTTTACTTCCCTATCTGTTCCACCTGTTATAGTGACCACACCATTTGCATCTATCGTTAAATGTGAACTGTCAGTCCCGCTTAAGGACCACGATCCATTTGGATGGTCTGCAACATAAGCTTGCAGATTATCGCTTAATTGGCCATCGTCAGAGCCAAAACTCGAATCAATTGATTTGAAAGTTTGATTTCTAGACTCATCTGCGCTTATCACGCTGGTAGCAGTGTTGATTAGTGACAGAAATTCGTAGGTTCCAGGTGTCCACTCTTTACCAGTCATTTCCGCTTCGACTGCGACATTGGTGCTTGTTACATGGCTTTTTGATAATGCGGTAAACTCCTTTGGATTTTCCGTGAAATAACTTTTGAACTTAGTTTCATTTAGACTAAGCGTTCCATCTCTGTTTGTCATAACACCAAAATTTGATAGATATATTGAGTCTGCTCCAAAACCAACAATAGGTGTGGTTGTCATTTGGCGTAGCTTATAACGAAGCGATCGAACAAGTGTATCACCTGCAAGGGCTCCTCTTTCCTCTTCATCCAATGAGTTTTTATTCAGTGTCATCAGGCCGTTGGTTATTGTGTTCATGGTTTCAACAAAAAGTTTTGTTGCATCCATGCTTAGGTTGGGGTCATGACGCGCAGAGACCTTTTGATTAGAGGAAGTGGTAGCGTTAAGGGTGAGTGTGACGCCTGGAATTATATCATTAATTACATTGGTCTCTCTTGTCACCGAGAGCCCATTGAAAGAGATGACTGCATCAGAAGCCGCAGAAATTTCTTTAAGAGCATCGCCGCCGTTAGCTGCTCCTGACCCATTCGTTTCTGGATCATAACTTAAGTTGGATATTCCACCTGAATTGGATGTGGCTTGAACACGGATTTGATTGTTTGTTCCTAGTGGAGAGCTTAACGTCAGGGCGTAATTATTATCCGCTACTCGGACAATTGAGGCTGAAATTCCAACATCGAGCGCATTTATCCTATTCTTCAAGGTTGTTAAATTGTCAGCTCCATCCAGAACAAGGCTTTGCTGTGTAAAATCAGTGTTTGCAGTAAATGTTTTATTGCCAGAGTTATCGGTAGCCCAAGAACCCAATTGGATCGATAGATTGGTAGCGTCAAGAATTGAGCTGCTCGTAGCATAACCGGAAAAGGAAATGGATTGTGGGGTGGCTAGGCTGGTAATTGTGATGTTGTGATCGAAAGGCTCAACAAGGGAGGCATTGGTAAGGGTCACACCAACAGAGGAAGGGTTCCCGTCAGAACTCGTTGCTTGGACATTAAGGGTGGAAGCTTGTGCAAGAGAGTTTAAACTGGTTTGGAGCGTGCTAAATTGTTGTTTAACTTCTGCAAAAGCAGATATTGAAACAGTCTTTTCAGCAATCTTTTCATTGATTGTGTTCTCGCGCGGTGTTTTTTCCGCGTCAACCAACGCGTCCACAATTTGCGTGACATTTAGCCCACTTCCAACATTAAGCGCGCTGAGATAATCAACTGCCATGATACACCAAAAACCTCACACTGGAGGACTCTCATAAACCTTGTAACGACTCCTAAAGTGCAAAAGTTATGCCGATTTCATTAATTTTGTGTAAAACTTATTACAGTTTTTAGGAGCTGTATGGTTTGCTAATGCAGTCAGATCGACGACTAACAATAATTTTGTGACTCACGTCAACATATTGATTGGGAGGTACTGATTAAAATGCAACCAATATGGATAAAACAAAATTCCCTCATGGGTTCGGTCAAATATCTATTGGGAGTTTTAATCATTGGCATCGGTATCGGACTTTTAGTTTCATTAATCTCCAGCCTCTTTGTTTTTTTTGTAAAGTGGTTCATCGAGGCCAGAAGTATCTCCATTAATGATTTCTTAAAGTTTCCCGGAACTGAGCTATCATTGATGCCAATGTTATGGCTTTTGCTAGCCGCAGTTCTCTTAGTTTGTGTGCGCAGGGTCTTTAATATTGATCGGTGGCATGGACCTGCAGATAGCATTTATGCAGCTCATCGAACTGACAATGAACTCGATCTCAAGGCTGGCTTTGGATCAACCCTGGCGGCGTTTATTTCACTATGTGGAGGCGCTCCAGTTGGCCAATACGGTCCTTTAGTGCATTTTGGAGCTACCATTGGCAGCCTTCTATCAGACTTTTTTGGAAGCCGTCGCATCACGGCTGACATATTCATCGGTTGCGGGGTGGCAGCTGCCATTGCCGCAGGATTTCAGGCACCCTTTGCGGGAATTGTTTTTGCTCATGAGGCAGTGTTGAGACACTTCTCTTTTCGCGCAATTGCACCGATCGCAATTGCCAGTATCACATCAGCTTGGCTCTCAAACAAGTTATTTGGTGGTCAGGCTATATTTCAGATTGATGTTGTCCTTCCTGACCTGTTACCGCTCGTGCCAACCTTGCTTGCCAGCGGATTGTTTTTTGGCTTGGTAGCCATTCTATTTATGAGACTGTTATTTGCTGGCGGGAAATTGGCTGTCAAAACAGGCTTGGCGCCGTTACCGCTTGGATTACTGGCAGCAGTAATTTGTGGCGCGGTTGCGATGTTCGTTCCAGAAGTTTTGGGCCTCGGCGTCGGCACCGTTAATGAGATCCTTAACGATGGCTACTTGATTGGATTCCTTATTGCTTTGCTGATTCTAAAGTTAATAGTTACATCACTGTCAATTGGGTTTGGACTGTTTGGTGGAATTTTTTCGCCAGCCTTGTTCATTGGCGCAGCTGCGGGTGGGTTTGTAGCGAAAATCATAGCTATTTTAGGGGTGGTGAATGCCCCACAGTTGCTAACAGTTGCTGGAATGGCTTCGGTTTCAGCTGCTGTCGTTGGAGCGCCTATTTCTGTGGTGTTGATTGTTCTTGAGCTTACCATGTCATATGAATTTTCCGTTGCGGCGATGTTGTCAGTTGTTGTGGCTACCTTGTTGAGCAGCCTTGTATATGGGCACTCTTTCTTTGATGAGCAGTTAGTTAGACGAGATATTGATTTATCGCAGGGGCGTGGAAATCTTGAACTGATGCACCAATCGATAACAACAGTTGTTAGTAATGATTATGTGCTGCTGTCATCAAGCCTGACGGTAAAGACTGCCATCAAAAAACTTGCAGAGGCCAATGTCAGTGAGGGGTATTGCCTTAGCAAGGGTGGGGGTTTTCTCGGCAAATGCTCGCTTCAAAAATTGTTACTAGCTCATTATGGTGATGAGCTTGAGATGCATTTAATCGTTAACCCGGTGGTGCTAAACCATGATGCATCAATTATGCAGGCGATTGAGGTCGCAAGTGACTTCGTTGGCGAAGCTATTCCGGTGGTAAATCGTAACAATAATAAATTTATGGGTGTTGTATCTGAGGCCAATATTTTCCAGGCCTATCTAGCAACGCAAACGCGTATCCGTGATCTTGAGCATGGCTAGACACATTTCTTTTAACAGGAGTCGTTTGGCTACCGAAAAAATTAGAAATTTTTAAACGAGGAGGTCAACCTCATTTCTAAAGCGCGGGGCGTCACGGTACATGTTCGAGATACGTGCTATATTTGACTGGGCGGCATTATGCACAAATCCCGGTGACAGGCTGGCACGCGCAGCAAGAAAATTTTCGGATGTCACTGCTGATGGAGCCTGCCGTGGACTGTAAATGCGGGCATGCTGCATATTGGTAAAATCAGGCACCAATCGTGCAGTTGGATGGGTCGTTTCAACACCATTGATGGTTTGGCGCGGTGTTGGCACGAGGCTTGCAGACGACACCCCAGACCCTGCTGTCACAGCATTTGCCTGGCCAGAAACTGGCTTGGTTGACCCTGTGGATGGGGTTTCTGACTGCGGATGTATAAACATTCACAAATAGTACACGAATATTCTGTTTTAGACAAGTTTGACCTACGGAATCTTTTGCATGAATTACAATAACATAACCCAAGCTTATCAAAATGCAGAGCGGCAGGCGCTGGAAGAAACAAATGATCCCCATCTGATAATTATGACGATGCTGGATGCATTGGTGAAATCAATGCAGATTTTTGTTGATAATATCGATCACAAAAATGGCGGTAATCTTCAGATGAAATCGAAGCATTTTTCACGGGCGATTTCGATCATTTACGGCCTTCAGTCAAGCCTTGATTTTGAAAAGGGTGGTGATATTGCCAATAATCTGTTCCAGCTCTATGAATTTGCGCGTTTAAAGCTGATCGAAGATTTGGGCAAAGGCGTTGCAAATGGCACGCCGCAAGCACTCGAAGTAATTGCAAGTATCAGTGATGCATGGAAAGAAATGGGAAAGCAGATCCGCGATGAAAAATGATGTTTCTCAGCAATTTCAGATGCTGAATACACATATTGCCACCGCGATTGCGGGTAAGGATTATGTGAGAGCCGCCGCGCTTGATCGGGCGCGTCAGGATGTTTTGAAAGATATTTGTTTGATGGATGTAAAGGCGATTGATGCTGAATTCTTTCATATCGTTGAAGAATGCGCGCGCGATAATGCCAGTTTGATCCAAGCTGTCCAGCAGGATATGAACCATATTAGCCGGCAAACAAGCCGTTCGCTAAAAGCGCAACGTGCCTACCAAAGTGAAACCTAGGCAACTTGTGAAATCTGGCGTAAGCCTTTTGCTGAAAAGGCCTATTAGGGCGCTGGCGGTGAGCTAATTAACAGGCTTTTCGATCATAAATTTCTTCATTTTCTCGATTAATGTGGTGCGACGCAGTTTTAGAGCGTCGGCTGCTTGGCTTATCATGCCATTTGATTTGTCAAGTGCGGCTTCGATCAAGACAATCTCAACATCCTGAAGATGCCGCCTGACATCAATTGTATCAAAATAGGCAAACCAGTCGCGATAATGGCTTGGATGCGGCAAGGGGGATCCGCTGTCATGGTCATCGTCGGCAGTGCTCGCCTGACTAAGATCAGCTGAGGCCGCCCATAGAGCATCTTGTTCTTCGGCAAGGTCGGGCGCTCGTAAACGCAGCAAATGATCTCGCACATGCTTTGCTTCTACCTTGCTTCCAGGAAATAACAGGCAGGCGCGTTCAATCACATTGCGCAATTCGCGCACATTCCCGGGCCAGGGGTAACGCATAAATTCCTGTAAGGCGCTTTCATCAAATTCGGGAAGGGGGCCATTATCATCTTGTTTCTGCATAACCTTTTTTAAGGCAATGATGATTTGTGGGATATCAACCGCACGTTCGACAAGGGCGGGTAATTTAATTGGGAAAACATTGATACGGTAGAAAAGGTCAGCGCGAAATTTGCCAGCTTCGATATCTGCTTCGATATTTTGATGAGTTGCGCAAACAAGCCGAAGATCAATAGGGATATCTTTACCGCTGCCAACCCGCTGGATAGTACGGGTTTCAATCGCCCGCAATAGCTTTGCTTGAAGCGGCAATGGCATATCGCCAATTTCATCGAGAAATAATGTGCCACCTGATGCCATCTCAAAACGGCCTTGGCGGGTTTTTTCAGCGCCGGTAAAAGCCCCTTTTTCATAGCCAAACAGCTCTGACTCCAGCAATTCTGCTGGAATGGCTGAACAATTGATCGAAATCAAAGCACCTTTTCTTGCCGAAAATTTGTGAATGCTGCGGGCTACAAGTTCTTTGCCGGTGCCCGTTGCGCCAAGAACGAGAATGGTTGTTTTGGCCGGTGCTGCGATATCAATAAGCCGTCTTACATCACGCATTGCAGCGGATTGGCCAACCAGTTCGTTTTCACCCAAAATAAATATCCAACTAAAATTATAATTATTGACTAAGTCTTACACGCGACTCTAGACCAGAGTGTCAGAAATTTGAACAAAAAAGATCATCGTTTTGGTTTGTGTGTCAGAAAAATGTAATCTTTTTTGTAAGGTGTACCAGATAAAAAATCTCAATAAATTAGATAGATATATATTTTTATCCTCTCCTGATCCAACTTGGCTTGGATTTTGCCTTTACCGATGGGCATGAGTAGTCGGGAGACATGAGACATGGTTAAAGTTTGTATTGAGAGACAGTTACTGCCTGTGGCGGATATGCTGATCGATATTTTCACAATGCGGATGGCCGAAATAGGCATTCGCGAGGATGTCGCGGCCAAGCCAGCAGGGGACTGTGCGTCCGGGTCGGCAAACCCGAATGCTAAAATCCCGCAAAGCTATGATGTGTTCCTATGTAGCGCGGAATTTGCCGAGACGAATGGTGGCACTTCTGGCATTGTTGATATGGCACGAAGTATGAAAGCCAAGAAATTAATGGTGATCGGGCATGATGAAAGCGATCAGTTCTTCGTCTCACACGAGATGAACGGCAAATTGATACGGCTTTGCATGCCAAAATCAGCGCAAACCACCCCTGCGGCGGCAAATTACAGCCTGCAAATGGCAGTCACGCTTTGTCTTGATAGTGACCATGTCGCTGTTGCCGATCCAAATAGCCGCCAATTAATGGCGCTGGCGAGCCGTGTTGCCGTAACCGATGTCACCGTGTTTATCAATGGCCCAACGGGAACGGGTAAAGAAGTTCTTGCCAAATTCATCCATAATCAATCAAGCCGCAAGGACAAGGCCTTTGTTGCTGTCAATTGCGCAGCAATACCGGAAAATATGCTTGAAGCGATTTTGTTTGGTCACGAAAAAGGCGCGTTTACGGGCGCATCAACAGCCAATAAGGGTATTTTCCGCGCTGCTGATGGCGGCACTCTATTGCTTGATGAAATTTCTGAAATGCCATTGTCATTGCAGGCGAAATTGCTGCGGGCATTGCAAGAGCGCAAGGTCACCCCGCTTGGCAGCCAACGTGAAATTGATGTTGATGTTCGGGTAATTGCCACAACAAACCGCGAGATGCTGTCTGAAATCAGCAATGGCAAATTCCGCGAAGATCTATTTTATCGGTTGAATGTTTTCCCGCTGACGACCCAGCATCTGGCAAAGCGCACCGATGATATTATTCCGATCAGCAGCATCTTGCTAGCTCGTCACAGCATGGTTCTTGATGATCT
>Ga0255773_10003714_pt1 | contig 13350 bp, 15 predicted proteins | sample 011ome_17_FD_179971 | JGI IMG/M metagenome (GOLD analysis project Ga0255773, IMG submission 179971) | Coastal salt marsh microbial communities from the Groves Creek Marsh, Skidaway Island, Georgia - 011502XT metaG (version 2) | ecosystem: Environmental > Aquatic > Marine > Intertidal zone >...
TACCGACCCAACTTATACATCCCATCAAAGAAAGGAGACACTCCTTATCGTTCACTAGATGGAAGACCACTCGAGATTGTCAATCTCAATTCTATGGGTGGTGCAAAGAAATTCAAAGAGAGATATACAGGTGTAGAAGGATTTGAAATCCATGGATATGACAGATGGGTTTACACTTACATCGCAGATAAATTCCCAGGCGACATTGAGTTCGACCACACTTTACCAAAAGTTGCAACACTTGATATTGAGTGTGAGTGTGAAGATGGATTCCCTGAACCTATGCTTGCAGGCGAAAAAGTCAATGCAATCTGTATCAAACCTTACGGTAAAGATGCACATGTATTTGGTATTGGTGCATGGGAACATGGTAAAACTGATATTGTATATCACAACTGTAAAGATGAGGCAACACTACTTACACAATTTGTAAACTATTGGAGAAAGGAAAACTTTGATATTATTACTGGTTGGAATGTAAACAGTTTTGATATCACATATCTTTGTAATCGTATCGACAGATTGTTTGGTGAGGGTGAACATAAGAAACTTTCACCGTGGAATATGTCAGATGTCAGAGAGTTCACAGCATACGGTTATCAAAAACAAATGATTTACACTCTACATGGTGTAAATGTTCTTGACTATCTTGACTTGTATCGTAAACACACATTCGTCAATCAAGAATCCTATAAACTAGAACACATTGCACAAGTAGAACTAGGAACAGGTAAATTAGATTATTCTGAATATGGTTCATTGCATATGCTTTACAAACAGGACTATGCAAAGTTCTTGGAATATAATGTCAAAGACGTATTACTTGTAGAACAACTCGAAGAGAAACTCGGGTTCATCGAACTAACACAAACCATGGCATATAATGCCAAGTGTAATTATTCTGATGTGTTTGGAATGGTGAAGTATTGGGAAACTATTATCTACAACTTCTTGAAAGACCAAGGTATCCAAACACCACCACCAAGATTAAGAACTGGTAATGACAAAATGAAACCTATTGCTGGTGCATATGTTAAAGAACCACAAGTCGGTGGTCATAATTGGGTTATGTCTTTTGACCTCAACTCTCTATATCCACACTTGATTATGCAGTTCAATATTTCACCTGAGAAAATGATTACTGGACAAAGACAGGATACAAGTGTAAAACGTCTGCTCAATCAAGAGTGTGATTTATCTTATGTCCATCAGTGTAATAATACAGTAACACCTAACGGAGTCATGTTCAAACGTGACAAACAAGGATTCCTTCCTGAACTCATGGAAAAGTTTTATGATGAACGTAAGATGTGGAAAAAAAGAATGATTGAGTATCAGAAGGAAAAAGAAACTTGCACGGATGCAAAACGTAAAAAGGAACTTGATACACTTATCAAACGTTCATATAATAATCAACAGGTTCGTAAGATTGCACTAAACTCTGCTTATGGTGCTCTTGCAAATCAATACTTTGCATTCTTTTCTATTGACCTTGCAGAGGCGATTACACTCAGTGGTCAATATGTGATTCAACATGCAGAGAAAGTTGTAAACGAATATCTAAACAAAGTTTTAAAGACGGATGAAGATTATGTGATTGCAATTGATACTGATTCAGTTTACATTACAATGGACAAACTAGTGTCACAAGTGTTTCCCGAAGACACTCCAAAAAACAAAATTATTGATTTCTTATCCAAAGCAGAAAAACAAATCGAAGATGCTTTGGAGAAAGGATTTGTGAATCTTGCACAATACACGAATGCATTCCAACAGAAAATGGAAATGGGTCGTGAGGTGATTGCAGATAGAGGTATTTGGACTGCAAAGAAAAGATACATTCTAAATGTATATGATAACGAAGGTGTAAGACTCGCAGAACCCAAACTCAAAATGATGGGTATCGAAACTGCAAAGTCTTCTACACCTCAATGGGTCAGAAACAAACTTGAACAGGCATTGAAAGTTGTAATGAACCAAGGTGAAAAAGAACTATGGGAGTTCGTAGAAACTGCAAGAAAAGAATTCAGAAACCTTCCAGTAGAAGAAGTCGCATTTCCTCGTGGATGTAGAAATCTTCCTCAATATGCAGACTCATCTTCAATTTATACTAAAGGAACACCTATTCATGTCAGAGGTTCTCTATTATATAATCATTTCCTCAAGAAAAAAGAACTTGACATGAGATATGAATTAATTAAAAATGGAGAAAAGATACACTTCACTTATCTTACACTGCCTAATCCAATCAATGAGAATGTGATTTCGTTTGAATCAGTATTACCTCGTGAGTTTGACCTACATAGATTTGTAGACTATGATATGCAATTTGACAAGTCGTTTGTTGAACCACTCAAAGTCATCGTAGAGAAAATAAACTGGAACGTAGAACCAGTTGCATCATTGGATAGTTTTTTTGCATGAAAACTTTTATAATTACAGTTACCCATCATCCTGAGGCGATGGAACTTGCACATAGGTGTTACGATTCATGTTTGAAATATGGAATCAGACCTGAAATAGTTCCAGCATTTACACCTAAAGATAATCCATTAAATTTGATTAATACAATTATAGGTAAAAATGTAGAGAATACTTTTGAAACTCAACCTAGACCTGATGCAGTTGCAGCTGTTTTTGCATCACATTTAATGTTGTGGTCTAGATGTGCATTACAAGAAGAAGAATTCTTTATTTTAGAACATGATGCAATTATGGTAAGACCTCTACCCAATATAGAATACAAAGGAGTTATCACTCATGGTAATCCGACATGGGGTCGAGAGGCATACGGTGTAGATAATGATACGAATACTGGAGTCAATGATGTTTGGTGGGGAGGATTCTTAGGTAATCATGGATATCAAATGAAACCAAGTGCTGCTCAAGAGATAATGAAATATCTCAGAAGTGATGAATGTGAACCATTAGAATGTGCTGATTGGTTTTTAAATTGCAATCACTTTCCTTTCATGCAATATTACAAACCATATTGTGTTGAAGTAGATGAGACATTTACATTTGTTCAATCGGGAGATACAATAAAAATTAAAGATAATATAGATTTGGAAAATTACAGGGAGTTAGATGCAGATGAACACTTTTATAATCACGTTAAGTCATAACCAAGACTCAGTAAATTCAGCAAATCAAACAATAGAATCTGCAGAGAAAGTAGGATACAATGCACCGATTGAAAAGTTTCATGCAGTATTACCTAACGGCTGGAAACACATATTACCTTACAAGAATACCTTTGATGATTATCCAAGACCCGATAATGTTGGTGCTTGTTTTGCATCACATTATCTTTTATGGGAAACTTGTATCGACTTGGGAGAACCAATTCTAATATTAGAACATGATGCAATCTTTGTGGATAATATACCTAATATAGATTTTAAAATGTGCGTAAATTTTGGAAGACCAAGTTATATCAGACCAAAACATATGGTATATGAAGAACCAAAAGATGGTCTTCAACCTTTACAACAGGTAAACTTTTTTGGACATCATGCATATGCAATTCAACCTGAAGCTGCAGAAATCTTTTGTCAAGATGTTAGAGAAAGAGTTTTGACTCCAAATGATTTATGGATGGATAAAAAAACATATCCATGGTTAGAAGAATATAGACCGTATCCGATTATTGCAGATAATGATTTTTCTACAGTTCAATATCCAGTCCCAAATGATTCACCAATTATAGAAGAATACGCTTATGGTATTGTTCCCGATAGTCCCGAACATAAATACTTAATGAAATATTATTCGCAATGTTTAACAGCACCCCAATCGCATAGATACATAGAGGTTTAAAATGATTGAAGCAACAGATAAAGCAGTTCAAAAGTTAATCGAAAAAGACGTTGAGTTTGTAAGACTTGGTGTCACGGGAGGAGGTTGTGCTGGATACGAATACCTATTCAGAAGTGAAACACTTCCTAACACTACAGACGAAGTAATCGACTATGGTAAATTTAGTTTTCTCGTAGACCCAGTAAGTAAACCTTATCTTGAAGGAATGACACTTGATTGGGTGCAAGAAGGACTAAACGAGTTCTTTAAGTTTCTGAATCCAAACGAAGAGTCATCTTGTGGATGTGGAGTTTCAGTGCAATTTAGAGAACTATAAATAAAAACATGTATCAGTATAAAGTAACAGTGGTAAAAGTGGTTGATGGCGATACAGTCGATGTAGATATCGACTTGGGTTTCTCAACAGTTCTCAAAAAACAAAGAGTCAGAATGGTCGGAATCGACACGCCTGAATCTAGAACTAGAGACAAGGTAGAGAAACTATTCGGTAAAGCATCTAAGAAACACCTCAAAGGTTTATTAGAACAAGCAGAATCAATATCATTAATCTCACACGATAAGGGTAAGTTTGGACGTATCCTAGGAACTCTTATTGCCCACCATGCAGAAGGTCATCCCGTATTTGAAACGGAAATCAATGTCAACGACCAAATGATTGAAGACCATCATGCAGTTAAATACAGTGGTGAAAATAAAGACTTAGTAGAACAACAACACTTAGATAACAGAAAGTTTGTTATGGAAAGTGGATTAGTCACTCAGAAGGACATCGATAAAGTATCATGAAGATTCATATCATCGATTTATTTTATATATTATCAATCGGTGGAATTGTCGGTGTATTGATTATGATGGAAGCACAAATCAATCAAATTAAAAAGATGATGGAAGAACACATCAAATTTGATGGAAAAATGTGTGACCAATACAAAGAAGAAGAATAAAAACCCCCTTTACAAATCCCACATAATACTTTATAATGGTATGATATACATTATGGAGAAGTGTTATGTCAATAATAAAAGACTTAGTAAAAGCATCGGGTAACGAATACGCTGGTATCGTATCTGATGGAGTTGCAGCAGGAGACGTAGACTCGTTCATCGATTCGGGTTCTTACATCTTCAATGCATTACTCAGTGGTTCACTATACGGTGGACTTCCCAAAAACAAAATTACTGCAATTGCTGGTGAATCTGCAACTGGTAAAACATTCTTTGCATTAGGAATGGTTAAACAGTTCTTGGATGATAATCCTGAGGCTGCAGTGATGTATTTCGAATCTGAATCTGCAATCACAAAAGACATGATTGAATCAAGAGGTATTGATTCCTCAAGAATGATTATTGTTCCAGTTGTGACTGTTCAAGAATTCAGAACTCAATCTATCAATATTCTTGATAGATATCTAGAAACACCTGAAGACGATAGACCACCTATGATGTTTGTCTTGGATTCACTTGGTATGTTATCTACAACCAAAGAAATCGAAGATACTGCAGATGGTAAAGAGACACGTGATATGACTCGTGCTCAGATTGTCAAAGGTGCATTCCGTGTCTTGACCCTAAAGTTAGGTAGAGCAGGAGTTCCGATGATAGTAACGAACCACACGTATGATGTGATTGGTTCAATGTTCCCTCAGAAAGAAATGGGTGGTGGTTCAGGATTGAAGTATGCTGCATCATCAATCGTATATCTTTCAAAGAAGAAAGAAAAAGAAGGAACAGAAGTTGTTGGTAATATCATTCATTGTAAGAATGCAAAGTCAAGGTTAACAGTTGAGAATAGAATTGTTGATGTCAGATTATCATATGATAAAGGACTTGACAGATACTATGGTCTGTTAGACATGGCACTCGCATTCGGAGTATTTGAGAAATCATCTACAAGAGTGAAACTACCAAATGGTAAAACTGAATTTGGTAAAACCATTAACAATAACCCTGAAAAATATTTCACACCTGAGGTGATGGAATCATTAGAAACTCATGCACAAGAATACTTTAAATATGGAAGCAAGACTAGAGACAACGATACTGAAGAATCTGATTCGTAATGAATCATTTACACGGAAAGTAATTCCTTTTATCAAGGAAGAGTATTTCAGTGAACTGGACGAACAGACTGTATTCAACGAAGTAAAGAATTACTTCGACAAATACACGAAATCTCCAAGTGTAGAAGCACTTCTCATCAATATTGATAACAACACCAAACTCGGTGACAATGTTGTCAATAATACTAAAAAAATTCTACAGGAGATAGGTTCATCTACAGAGGAGTCACAAACCGATTGGTTGATTGACGAGACTGAGAAATGGTGCAAAGATAGAGCAATCTATATTGCAGTCATGGACTCAATAGGAGTCTTAGATGAAAAGTCAAAACGTTCTAAGGGAGAAATACCTGAACTATTAAAGGATGCACTTTCCGTGTCTTTTGACACTCACATTGGTCATGACCAGTTGGATGATGCCGATGCACGATTTGAATTCTATCATACGGAAGAAGAGAAGATTCCGTTTGACCTAGAATACTTCAACAAGATTACTAAAGGTGGATTACCAAACAAGACACTCAATATTTGTCTTGCTGGAACTGGTGTAGGTAAATCATTGTTTATGTGTCACATGGCCGCAAGTGCATTGATGATGAACAAGAATGTATTATACATTACACTTGAAATGTCAGAAGAAAGAATTGCAGAACGTATTGATGCGAATGTTATGAACGTTCCTATGAAAGAACTACCTGATTTGTCTAAGAAAATGTATGACAAGAAGATTGACAAACTCAAAGACAAAACTAAAGGTAAACTTATCATCAAAGAGTATCCTACTGCATCAGCACACGTAGGACACTTCAGACACCTATTACAAGAGTTAGATATCAAAAAGGACTTTAAACCTGATATGATTTTTATTGACTACCTAAATATATGTGCAAGTCATAGAGTAAGACCAGGCCAAGGTGCAAATTCATACACATTGGTCAAGAGTATTGCAGAAGAACTAAGAGGACTCGCAGTTGAATATGATGTTCCTATTGTAAGTGCAACACAAACAACAAGAAGTGGTTATGGTTCTACAGATATTGACCTAACCGACACTTCAGAATCCTTCGGTCTACCTGCTACTGCTGACTTTATGTTTGCATTGATTACTTCTGATGAACTAGAAGAACTAGACCAGTTGGTAGTCAAACAGTTAAAGAATCGATACAATGACCCAACCATATTCAAAAGGTTTGTTATTGGAATCGATAGAAGTAGAATGAAACTCTATGATTGTGAACAAGAAGCACAAGAAGAACTGATTGATAATGCAGTAACTTATAACGATGATGTTCCAGTCTTTGATAGAGGAAAAGATAAATTTAGTGATTTGAAGATATGATTAGTCAATCAATAAGTCCACCAAACTCAGGTATATTACATGCTCAACTTCCACATAAGTTGTATCAAAGAATATTAACTGAACTGGTTGACAAGAGAGAAGAAGGAACAGAAGACTACAATTCTAAATTAGCAGGTCATCTACAAGAAGAATTTTCAGTTGTAGATACAGAAATAAGACATGGAATTAGAGACTTTGTAAATATCTTGATTAGAGAATATTATACCGTTCATGGGTTTTCTTTACCTAATCCACATGAATTTATGCCCTTCACACCATCCATAGATTTATGGTTTAAAACTAAAAATCCACGTTTAGATTATGATTCTTTGATGTCTGAAGGTAAAGATGGTTTAGTAAAAAGATGGAAACAAGATAGTATATGGATTAATTATCAAAAGAAACATGAATTCAATCCAGCACATCGACATAGTGGTTCATTTAGTATAGTTATATTTGTAAAAATACCATACGACAAAGATATAGAAGAAACAACCTTTCCTCCCTATAATGAACCAAATGTGGATTTATCAAATTATTTTTTAGGAGAAGAATTTAATAATCAGAGACAGTTAAATTTGAATAGTTGTTTTGGTATAAACACAACAAGCATAACAGGTGAACTACAAACATGTCATCTACATGTTGACAAGACTTTTGAGGGGTCTATGTTATTATTTCCAGCATCATTAATGCATTACGTATATCCTTATTATACTAGTGATGAAGAAAGAATTACAATGTCAGCAAACTATTCTATAGAAAAAGTTCCTACAAAAGAATTTGAAACAACTTTAAAATATGAGTAATACAACACATATGGATGTAATCAAGGACATCCAAAGAAAAATCGAACTCAAAAAGAAATTGAGGGAAGTCGATGATTCAAAAGAACGTGGAAAAATAAAGAAAAAAATTACAAATTTAGACTCAAAAATACGTAGTCAACCACTCCCAAAATTATAAATATAGACATATAGGAGAAAATATATGCCATATACAGTTCAACAAATCGCAGTTCAACAAATGCTTGTAGATGAATTAAAAGAAGACATCAAGTGGAAACAAGGTGTTTCTTATGATTTTCAGGGAGTAAAAAATAAAGTTCCAGTATGGAATGGGACTCGTGCTGCATTTTGGGCAGATTGGAGAACAAATCACCCAAACGTTATTTCATCAGGTGCATTGTTTAATGCAGATGGTAGTTATGCGACTGAACCTGAACCATTTACAGGGGTTGCTGATTCAGACGGTAACGTTAAAGACATAATGTGGGATTACTGGAAGTTTGAAATGGAGTATGATGTCGGTTATGAACAAGACGTTAACGGTGATTGGGCAACATATATCTCTAACAAACAATCTGAACTTGCAACCGAAGAAGCGACTCTCGCTACTATGCAAGCAGACCCTGCTTAAAGATTACCTTCTAAAATTACATAAATAGTAGACAAACACATAGAAAATGGTGTATAATCTACTATTATGGGTGCAAAAAATCTACATTTAGAACATCTTGAAGACGAAATTATCAATCAAGGGATTGATGGTGGTCGTGGTGCTATAAACTTCTTACGAGGTCTTCGAGATATGATGAAGGGTAATTCTAACTCTTCAGTTAACATGACAGTCAAATGGGACGGTGCTCCTGCAATTTTTTGTGGCAAACATCCTGAAGATGGTAGATTCTTTGTTGCAAAAAAATCACTATTTAATAAAGAACCTAAATTCTACACAACAGAACAAGAAATTAAGGACGATTCAAGTCTTTCAGGTCAATTACAGGAAAAGTTCCTAACCTCTTTTAAATATCTATCCAAATTATCATGGTCAAATGTCATGCAAGGTGATTTGATGTTTACGGATGATAAAAAATCACAAAAAATAAACGGCGAAGACTTTATAACTTTCCAACCAAATACCATCTTATATGCAGTTCAAAAAGATTCCGTATTAGGAAAAGAAATTGATGATGCAAAAATGGGAATAGTGTTTCACACTACTTACACTGGAAGTTCAATTGAAGACCTATCTGCATCTTTTGGTGCTAACATTTCTACTTTAGGTAGAAGTAGAGACGTATGGGTCGATGATGCATCATACAAAGATGTATCAGGTAATTCTACACTCACTGCAAAAGAAACACTTGCACTTACTTCAAAACTTTCTGCAGTAGGTAAAGCATTCCATGGTATAAAAAAGAAAGATTTAGAAAAGTTTATGAAAGTGCAAGAAACCATACTCCAAAAGGGTGCTGGTGGTTCATACAAGACATATTGCAATACACTCATCAGAGCAGGTAAATACAATCCTTCTTATAGTGATTATATGAAATTTTTTGAGTCATATTGGAGAGATAAAGTAGTTGCAAAAGTTAAAATGGAAAAAACTAAACAAATCAAAACAGAAATAGGTGACCAACTTTACGCAGAAATGAGAGGTCTTAAAAAACTTATCGAAAACTTGACAGACTTTATGGGTTATCTAGTAGAAGCAAAACAGATTATCATCACTGGACTAAATAGAATAAAGAGTATCGGAACTTTCAAAAAGACTGATAAAGGTTTTGAAGCAGTAAATCCTGAAGGATATGTTGCAATAGATAGAACAGGAAGTGCTGTTAAACTCGTAGATAGAATGGAGTTTGCATTCAATAACTTCACAGCACAAAAAAATTGGGACAAATAATGAAATCATTTAAAGAATTTTTAAAAGAAGAGTTTCCACCTTTCTCTTTACCTGATTATCCTATGCAAAGAACAGATATAAAATATCTAGATGGTGACTGGGCAGTTGGAGAAGAAGAAAAGGCATTTGTATATGACACTTCAAAAGATGGTTATGAAAACATGGATGATATAGAACAAGAAGTGAAAAAGGACAGACAGAAGAGATGAAGAAGTTTAACACATTCATGAGAGAGGCAAAAGATAAAGGTGTAGTATTTACCTTTGGTCGATTCAATCCACCCACTACAGGACATGAAAAGTTAGTCAATAAACTAAACTCTATGAAATCTTATGGTGATGTTCTTCTATTCTCATCACATTCAAACGATTCACAAAAGAATCCACTTACTCATAGAGATAAAATAAAATTTTTAAAAGCATTCTTTGGTAAAAAAGTAACTGTAATAGATGCAGATGTAAAACAAATATTTCAAATCTTAGTATTCTTATATGATAAGAAATACACTAAGATTAAAATGGTTGTGGGTTCTGATAGAGTCAGAGAGTTTGATAATATCATCAAAAAATACAATTCAGTAAAAGGTAGACATGGATTCTATAAGTTCAATGAGATACTTGTAGTATCTGCTGGTGAACGTGACCCCGATGCAGATGATGTATCAGGAATGTCTGCAAGTAAAATGAGAGAGTTTGCAGAGAAGGGTGATTTTGATTCATTCAAAGAAGGTGTCCCATCTACAGGTAAAAGATTCGCAGAAAAACTTTATAAACAAATTCGTAAAGGAATGGGTATTGCAGAAGGAACACTTCCACACTACATGGTAGAAGATTTAATAACAGAAGGTGTTTATGACCCAGGCACATTCAAAGCAGTTTTCTTTTCAGGTGGGCCTGGTTCAGGTAAATCAACAGTTGTAGATAAATTATCTCTAAAAGCATTAGGTCTCAAACTGGTCAATACAGATAGAGCATTCGAACAAGGATTGAAAAAGGCAGGACTTACACTTGACCTTAGAGGTGCAGACTTTAGTAAAGTAGACCCAATCCGTGCAAAAGCAAAAAAACTAACTGCAAAGAATATGGATAACTATATTGAGGGTAGACTTGGAATGATTTTTGACACTACAAGTGCAAATCTCACAAAAGTAAAAGCATACAAAACAATGTTAGATAAAATCGGATACGAATCTAAAATGATATTTGTCAATGCAAGTTTACAAAATGCACTCGCAAGAAACAATGCAAGACCTAGAAAATTACCACATAATATTGTGCAACAAGATTGGGAAAAAGCACAAGAAAACGCAAAAAACCTCAAAAAGATATTCGGTAAAGATTTTGTTGAAGTAAAAAATGATGATGATTTTGCAACACTTGAAAAGAAAGCAAATAGTCTCTATGCAAAACTAATGGGGTGGACTACTTCATTCCCTTCAAACAAACCTGCTCTTAAATGGAGGGAACAGGAATTACAGTCTAAAAAGACATAAATAGTAGTATGTTAGAAGATTTAAGAGAAAAGTTAAGACGAACTCAACAGGATAAAGATGTTGAGGATAAAAAAGGCACTCAACCTAAAAAGTATTATGCAAAAGATGCTGACGGGGATGAAATGTCTAAGTCTACAAAAGATAAACGTGCAGCACACTTCAGAAAAGGTGATAGCACGGAACCTGCTCCTGGCGATAAGGATGCAAAAACTAAACCTTCTCAACACACTAAGAAATTTGCAAAAATGTATGGTGAAGACATGGACGAAGGTCTATGGGATAACATCCGTGCAAAAAGAGCAAGAGGTGAAAAGATGAGACCTAAAGGTGCAAAAGGAGCACCTACAGATGACCAAATCAAACGTGCAAAAGGTGAATCAGTAGAAGAAAAGGTAGATGTTAAAAAAGCATTATCTAAAGTCAAAGGTCTTACTAGAAAACAAATGGAAGTCCTTGCATCATTGCAACAATCACAACTCGTAGTAATTGCACAACAGTTATCAGGTTTAGTTATGGGTGAGCAACTAGAAGAAGGTAAATTAGTTGCACCAGCACATCAAATTATAAAAACAGTTGCAAAAGAAATCCAAAAGAAAATGGAAAACTTATATAGAAAGAGAGAATCAGATGGTGTAAAACTTGTAAATCAAATTGCAAAAATGGTTGGAATGACTGTATCAGATAAAGAACAAAAGAAAGGAACTCTATTTTTAAGAATGGGTGATGCATTACAAGAGAACGCAACTGTTGATGCTGCAGTTCTGAAAGCAAAACATGCAGAGGAATTAGAGAGTCTAAAAGCAAATCAAGAACAAGAATTAGAAGCACTTAAAGATAGACACGAAAGAGAAATGCAACGTGCTGACCTTGCAAAAGAAAAAGAAACAGAAGACGAGAGAATCCAAAAAGAAAGAGAAGCACAAAGAAAAACTGCAGAAAAAGAAAGAGATTCTCAACAGGAAGAAAGAGACTATAAGAAAGAGTATGCAAATTACCACTCTAAACCCGAACAAATCAAAAGACGTGCAAAAAGAAATGAAGCACGTAGAAGTTTAAAAGACAGAAAAGATATCAAAGGTAAAGATGTTCATCATAAGGACAATAATCCTATGAATAACGATAAGTCTAATTTATCGATTGTATCACAAAAATACAATAGAAAAGAACCAAGACTTAGAGAAATGATTCAAAGATGGAGAAGAGAAGATGGAAAGTAAACTAGGAAACTGGACTGATAACGGAGTTCATGAACAGGGAACAGATGAAACACGTATCGCATATCAAAATGATACGCCAGGTCAAGCAGTAGATATCTATATCAAAGAGAAACAAAAAGCATATCACGAGGAAGCAAAAGAAAAGAAAAAGAAACACTTCAGTCAAGTGTTCCAAAATCCTCTGAAAGGTTTCCCTTATAACGAAGAGTTTGAAGTATCTCTTGCAGAAGAATCAGTCGCAGAAGTTGAAGAAGAGGAATTAGAAGAAAGTCCTGATGCATCTCTTAGAAAGAAAGCAGACAAAACAGGAATACCTTTTGGTATTTTAAAACAAGTGTTCAATAGAGGTGTGAAGGCATGGCAAGGTGGTCATAGACCAGGCACAACAGCAGTCCAATGGGGACATGCAAGAGTGAATAGCTTTGCAACTAAATCAAAAGGAACATGGGGTGGTGCTGATAAAGACCTCGCCGCAAAAGTAAAATAATGAAAACATTTCATCAAATCGCAATCAGTGAAACACTTGATACACTCCAACAGGAGAAAACGAACCTATTAGACAATCCGTTTAGATTAGGTTCTATGATGTATTTCGAAACCATCAAAGAAGCACGTAAACTGGTTGCAGAAGGTCGATACACACTTACAGAAGTCGACAAACAAATCCTAGAAACTGATTTGGGTGAATTCGAAGTATATGAGGGTGAATTAGTCCCTCTCGATTGTCCGATGATAG